>JAEEGL010018385.1_pt1 | contig 10756 bp, 7 predicted proteins | sample 9134231 | NCBI WGS metagenome assembly JAEEGL01 (sample SAMN16246548, study PRJNA631951) | gut metagenome | biome: gut microbiome; feature: rumen; material: fiber-attached | host: Bos | place: Iran: Karaj | collected 2018-10
CATCATAGATAAAACCTCAAGAGCTCTCTTGGCACCCTCTGGATTAGAATTATATGCATCATCTATCATATGGAAATTACTAACTTTTTTTAACTCTAATCTATGTTCAATTGTTTTTACACCCTTAACTGCTTTAATTAAATCAAGAATATCAATACCAAACTCTTTTCCACATGCAATAGCTTCCAAAATATTATAAACATTATGTTTACCTAATAATCTAGTCTCAAAATGATATTCATTATCATCGCCTTTAAAAACTACATCAAAACTAGTACCCTTACTATTACACTTGATATTAATTGCTCTAACATCTACATCTGGATTATCTATTCCAACCCATATAATTTTAACATTGTTTTTTAATTTATAATTTACTTGTTTAGGATCATCACCATTTAGTATTCCAAATCCATCACTAGGTAATGATTCAATAAGTTCAAATTTACCTTTTTGAATATTTTCTTGACTACCAAATGTTTCTAAATGAGCTGTACCTATTGTTGTTAAAATACCATATTTAGGTTTTACTAATCTACATAATCCAGCAATTTCTCCTTTAACATAAGCTCCCATTTCAGCAATAAATATTTCTGTAAACTTATCCATATGATTATTAACTGTCATAATTAAACCATTATAAGTATTTAAATTTCTAGGTGTTGGTAAAGCATTATATTTAATATTTAAAATATCTGCTAAAATTCTTTTACTACTAGTTTTACCATAACTACCTGTAATACCTATTATTTTTAAATTTGGCATACTCTTTAGTTTACTTTGAGCCATTGATTTAAAATGTAAATATACACATTTTTCTACTGGTGTATTAATTACTTTTGCAATAAATACTACTATAGTATTCAAATATGTCATTAAAGATAAAACTAAGAACATAATCCAAACATTTCTGGCATAATTAACATTTAAAAATATTAATAATACTGGTATTCCAAATAAAATTAAAATTGTAAATATTAATCTCTTAATTCTAGCAGTTATTACTAACTTCTTTTTGTTTTGATCATTTAATAGATACCTTCTCCATCTACTAGTAAGTAAAATATTTATAAGTGACATAATAATTACACATATATTTGCAACAAAATTACTATTATAAACAAATAATACTCCCAGTGTTGCAATAATTATTACTAATAAGTCAAAATCAAAAAATTGATTGTTCTTCATTACCCATTTTAAGTAACGATTATTTTCATTATATAAGTTTTGCTGTAACATATGAAGCGAACGTTTTGTCTTATAATAATTAATTAATATAAATGAAAGTAATAAAATCAAATAAACTATTATCATAAACACCTCCTAGAAAAAATTATTTAGAATACTTATTACTCTTGGTAAATTTTCTAAATAAGCATAGTGAGTTCCAGGAATTATTATCAAAGCTGCGTCAATCATTATTTTTTCTAATTCTTTTGCTTCGTTTACAGGAGCCTCTGTATCATGTTCTCCCCAAATTAATAATGTTGGTTCTTCAATTTCTCTAGCATATTTTGATAAATCCTCATTTACAACATCCACTAAAGTTTGTCTCATAATTGGACTTGCAGCCTTATAATCTCTAGATCCTATATATTGTTTCATATACTCTCCTAAGTTGTTCATACCAGGAAGAGTTTTCAATTTTTTCAAAAATTTAACTGTTAGGGATAAGTTTTCAGCTATTCTAATACATGGACTTCCAAATAAAACTAACTTTTCAATTGGATTTCTAGCTGAATATCTAATAGCTACTCTACCACCAAAAGAATGTCCTATAACAATAGGTTTCTTTATACCTACTTTTTTAACAAATTCTTCCAACATTAAATTATATTTTTCAATATCCCAAGATTCTCTTGGTTCAGAACTTTTACCAAATCCTGGAAAATCCAAAATAGTAATTCTAAATTTGTCAGAAAAAGCATCTCCTAATGGCTTCATCATTTCGATCTTTTGTCCCCATCCATGAAGTAATAATATATCTTTACCTTTACCATATTGTATGTAATTTATATTAACATTCTGAATTTGAATTTCCATAATATCACTCCATTATCATTATATCATATTATTATCAAGTTATTAAAAAAAAGGAAAGTATTTACATAATTTACACTTTCCTTTTTTATTACTTAACTTTTTCAATTGAATAGAAACTATAATCATCTGTATTACTATTTTGTTTAAAAGTATATACATATTTATTCAATTTAGATCCATATTTAGCTAAAACTTCCTCTTCACTTAAGACATTATTTCTTAAATTCAAAGTTCCAACTAATTGTTTATTACTATGAGTAGTATAAATATTAGCTGAAGTAATATCTGTATTGCCTTCATCACTTTTATATTCTACATAGAAAACTCTTCTAGTAATCATTACTTTATCATCTTTCAACTCTGTTTTAATATTTTTAACCACATATTTATTAGCATAAACATTAGTCATTGTTGGAGCTGTATAAGTAAAGTTACCATTTGCTTCATTATAGATAATATTGAATGATTTTCCAGCATCAACACTACTTGGCTTATAAGCTAAATTACTTCCGAAAATAGTTTCAAAATTCTTTTTAACATTACCACCTATTAAGTATTGTGCAGAACTTGTACCTACCATATCATCATGCATAGCTACGAATAATGCTGCCCCATTATCGAATTTACTAGCTAATAGTCTAGTATCTACTTTATATAAATAGCCAAAATAATTTGAATTAAGATCATTATAAGCATTATCAAATTTAGTTAATGTATCACCAATTTGATACAAAGAATCTAAATCAATATTAACATCATCAATAGCTACAACGGTACGCACTTCTTCTTTTTCTTTGTTTAATACCAGTTTATCTAGTGCTATGTATCCACCTAAGCCTAATATGATTAGTACTAATATTACAATCAGTACAACCGGTGTCTTTTTTTCTTCCATAATCATTCCCCTTAATCATTTTTTATTGTATCTATCAAAGCCCTACATTGATCATAAGTTTTAACGCTTTCTCCATTAAACTTTATACCTTCTTCAACAGCAAGATCAGAAAAGTACTTAGTTTCTAGAATTGCATCATAACTTGTACTAATGTCAGCATTAATCTCTTTACCACTATCATTGGTTCCTGCTCTAACATTTAAAGCTGTCATAGAGTTAACTTTAATACTGACTTTAGGTGGGACTTCATTAATATCATAAAATCCAATTGTATAACTTCTTGTTCCATCTACACTATTAACAAAACGATAAACGAAACTTTCAACAAATTTTTCTTTATCTATTCTATATAATCCACAGGTTCTTAAGAAAACATAATCTATTGCATCTTCCATAGCAGCATCTGATGTTTCTTTAACTAGATAGTAATCTAATTCTCCACCTGTAGAATAATTAGTTATAACATTGATTAATAATAAAGCAATGATACTCAATAAAATTATTCCGACAGTTAACATTCCTTTGTTCATATGTTTTCTTACCTCCTAATTATAAGTACTTAAGCAAGGACCACTATGATTATGATTCTTCATATTATTACATTTCAAACCTGCTTCTGTTGGAAGAGTTACATAACCTTTCAATGTAGTACGTAATAAACCACTCTTATAATTAATTGTACTATCTAAGTCAGCAGAACCGCTTTTAAACTCATTATATTTAAATCCAGTTGCTGAAACTGTATTTTTAATAGACCTTATCTTTTCTTTTGTTAATCTAACTTCATAATCTAAATAATCCTCAGAATAGATACCATAATTCTTCTTTTGAACCCATTGTAAATATTTTGAAGGCTCACTAATATATTTAGCATTCTTTTTATTGTTTGTAGCAAACGATGTCCAGTTATATCCAGGATTTCTTCCAGTAGTATCTGGACTTGTTAATTTATCACCTTCTACATTTGGGAATAAATTCTTCAAATCTACTGTTCTAATTAACATTCCTTCACTAATACACCAGTTATCACTAGTATTTACGTTTGTATTAGCATTTGTCTCACTTGTATTACAAATTCTACTATTTGTTGCATAGAAACATTTAATATCAAAATCCCACTTATAGTATCCAAAATCTCTAGCTGAAGCTGTAATATTATAATTTGGTTCATAACTGCTACCAATATTATTAACTTGCCAATTACATGTTGTTGTTCTCTTTGTTGATGTAACAGATGCTCCACTATTACATTCATCTATAAATGATTTTGAGTATGCACTTATAGTTGTTGTAGTAGGTGTTGCAGCATAATTTGCCAATCTTTTTGTGTAATAATAATTCCACCATTTAACATTAACATTTTTTGCATCTAAAGGTAGACAATATTTATTTGGATATTTTGCAGATCCAGAGCCACAGCTATTTAAAGAGTTAACCATAGATCCAGTCTTCTTATTTATACAAGCTCCTCTGAATCCCCATCTTGTTTGGTATTTTAGTTCTTGTACACCAGGATTCTTATAACATCCAGCAAAGCTTTTTATGTATTTAGAAACCTTTAATTTTTCAGCATAAGATTTATTTCCGTTAAGTACACCATTTTTATAATCAAGAGTATCCAAAATTGTAGTATCACCATTATTTACACCTATCGTAAATGTTGCTTTTGTCTCAGTACAAGCTGCTCTTGCTTTACATGCTGCTACTGCAGCTTCATATGTCTTTTTATTAGCAACGTTATCTGCATGAGCCACACCAGGATTTAAATACTCATTTTTACTTAACATCTTACTTCTATAATTAGTATTAGTATATTGATTACACGTAGAAGTAGAATAATGACATTTTGCATGACAGTAATCACCATCTGCATGTTTACGTCTTACGAATCCTCCACCTACGACTACGTAATATGAATAATCACGGCCTGGATCTTCATCAAAATAGTATCTAGTCGGTGTATCATCATCTGAGCCTCCACCTTTATCACCCCACCATTGAATTTTCTTATGACTTGAACTTGTCCAATAATAACAACCATAGAATTTTCCATCTGCATCTTTTGGTGGTTTTCCTTTATAGTTATTTAATCTAAATTTACCCTTTTCCGAAGTAACAGCAAGACATTCATTAACTTGTCTTTTGATTGTGTTTGATACTTTCATCTGTTTAGCAAAATTATAATCACTATAGTTTAACATATCTCGATTAGTACGAGCATAAACTTTGTCATAGCATTTTTGACTACATACTTCTGAGTATTTTCCTCCATCACATTCCTCTACACAATCATCAAATTCTTCATCTGGACCAGCTCGTGTAATCGTATAGTTTTTATGAACACATCTAGGCATTGGATTACAATATCCTTTAAATTGCTTAGGTGTATCTGGGAATTCATCAGCTTTACAAATAACATAGCTAGTTGCTTGAACTTCATATTCAAAACATAAACCAGCTTTAGTAGCCACTGGTGGGCCATACTCAACTTTTACAGTTTCTGTACATGTTATAGAGCACTTAAGAGGTGCAGTATCATAATAATAGTTTCCTGGAGCAAACCTATATTGGTATGCCATACCCAACTCTTTTTGTGATGTCTTAGTAGCAGTCATAGTATGAACATTAGAAAAGTATCCTGATTCTCCAGGTTTTTTAGTACTAACATCATCTGTTTTACAATTAAATGTCAAAGCACCTCCAGTATAATTATCTTTTTTATTAATTTTTCCACTGTAATCACCATGATTAGTTACTCTACGTTTTTTAATATCATCTATTAATTTACAATATTCTGTTTGAAATTCTGTTTGAGGATGACTACAATTTATACTTGAAGAATTAGCTGATACTTTAGTAATCTGTACCATATCGCGATCCCCAGAACCTCTTATTGCTTTTGAAAAAGCATTATCAACTATTACAGTAAAAGTAACATCTGAAATACAATTATCTCCATCTCCTGCCGGATCACTAATAATTATATCATCTGCTTTAAATTTCAAATAAGCATCATTATCATTAGATATTTTATATTTTTTCTCAAAACTAGAACTTCCAACATCAATAGTTATACTATGTTTATAATAAACTGTAAGAGTACTTCCAGGCTTTTTACCATTAATAGAAACAAGTTTAAATTTTGCTTCTCTTAATTGTTTCAACACTTTAGAATTACTATCTTCTGGATTAACAGAAACTTTTAATTTATTGCTTGAATTTATTTCAAATTGAATATCATATTTATCTACAGTTTCTCCACTCGTATCATTATATGTTCCTTTTGTACCTTTACATTTATCCGTTACAACCTTAGCATATTTCATACTAACAGGTGTAACTATTTTTGCTTTTTCTGTATGTAATGCTAGAGATAAAATACCTATCAAAACAAATAATATTCCTATTAAAATATTTTCTTTACGCAGATACTTCTTCATCAGAATCATCACCCTTCAACGTTTTTTCTACTTTTTTATATTTTTTTGTTTTTATAACCCTATTTAATCTTTTTGTTTTTCGATTATCAATAAGTTTTGCTGAAACAACAATTCCAACGTCAGCATCCCTACCATACATCCTAGTACAAGTCACTAAAGATAATATCTTATCTTTTTCAGTTACTTTAACATTATAATCATAAATAGTATTCTTTTTAAAAAGATTAATCTCTTCTTTCATTTCTTTCTTACTATGTTCTCCAGTAGGTAAAGTAGAAATTTCATAATAATCGATTATTCCTACTGCAAAAACTTTATATACATAATCTTCATCATTCATCGTTAACTGTACATATTGATTCTCTTTAGCAAAATCATAATATACAAAAGCTAACAATTCTTCGAATCTTTTGAAACTTGAAGAATAAATTTTTGGTTTAGCTGATAAGTTGAATATGTTGTGACCATAGATTCTCATACTATTATGGTATTTACCATCTCTATTAATGGTCCAAGCATAATCTTCTCTTGTAATAGGAGCTTCACTTTTACCTGTAATAGTAATAACTGGCATATCTATCTTTGTTCCTTGAATTCTAAGCCAGCCTACTGTTCGGTAAAAATCTTCATCCTTTTTCTTTTCAGCTTTTACATTATCAATTCTACTTTTAACTTTAAAATTCGATTGTTTTTGAAAGAAAGAAAAGTATATTATCAAGAAAGAAATCAACAATATGCATACAATTATGCATATTATTAATTTCCCTTTTTTCTTCTTTCGCTGTTTTTTTAATTTCATTGATATCACAAACCTTAATTATTTTACCAAATATGGACTATCTTTAGTTCCTTTTCCACTTGTTAATATAATATTATCTTTAAAATAAGCAACTGGTCTAACAGCTAATCTTGTATAACCTCTATTTTCAAAATTAACTGGTACTCCTATTTCTGTTATAACACCTGTAATATATGGTTTTTGTGATGAATTAATCAACCAATATGAACCTCTTTGTCCAACATAAGCGCTAAACATTTCATACATATTTGGAGCTGATAAAACAGCTTTATATTTCTTTGTTTCTATTTCTTCACCATAGATAATATTATCTTTGTATATTGGTACTTCAATCTCATGATTTGCAAATTTAGTGGTATCAAAATAATCTAAGGCTTTATTATTAAGGCAATATCCAGCACTTCCCTTATCTTTAGGATTGTACATAAACACTCCCTTATTACCTGATGAATAGCATGTTATTTCATCAACATCATAACCTTTTTCAACTTCAGTTGCGATTACTTTTGTCGCACCATCATCCATTATTCTGACAATTCTCCACATAACATCATCATCATAAATATACTCTCCTACTTCACGAGTATTTAATAGATCAGCACCTTTAACTTTCTTAGTATCATCAAAGTAATATGGATTATCTTGAGTTCCATCACCGGAAACAATTAAAGATTTTCCGTTTATAACCATCATTGGTCTAATTCCATAATTTTCAATTTGCTTATACGCAAAGTAATTAACTCCTTCATCTTCTGCAAGGAAGGCTCCAAATCTTGTAACATAGGCTTCTGTATCATCTTTCTTTTCTGCTACCCATGACAAAGTAAATGGCTTCATAAAATTTCCTTGTCCTTTTTGAGCATTATTTACTTGTACTACAGATGGAATATAAACTTTCTTCTCTTCAGTATATGTCTCACATTCTTTTTTACTATCAAGGCTCTTAACATCTAAAGTCATACTACAAAACTTAGATTTTACAATCATCTTTTGAGCTTTCTTATTCAAATTTTTATAGAAATACTCTAACCATTTATCAATTTTTGAATAATTAATATTAGCCACATCAGTTTCTGCAACTATAATGACATTTTTATTTTCATCTAATCCATAAATTCTAAATATCATATTTGATAATCTTAAATAATTATCAGTTGGTTCCCCAGCAAAGTTATTAGCTCCATTTAATTTTTCTTCAACTTCTTTGGCTAATCTTCTAACAACTTTTACTGTTCTAGTTACTGTTGTTTTATTACTCATATTATCAAAAGCAACATATTCAATTTCATAAGTTCCAATTTCAGCCGTATTAACTTTTCCTTTAATAGTTACATCGGATACTTTTAAATCTCCATCAACTGCATCAGTAACTTTTCTAACACCATATTCTTTATATTCAGAATCTTTATCTATACTTATCTCACTAGAACCTTTTAATTTAATAACTGGTCCTTCGTGATCTATATTAGATTTAAATTTACCACATTCTAAGTAAGTATAGTACTTATATTCTCCATTTTCTTTTCTAACTTTTATCCAACTATTTTCATTAGAACATGTCTTGTTACTAAGAGGAATATAAAAATCATCTTCTAATAATCCTCCATCATATAACTTTTGTAATGGTAAAGTTTTAACTCTTTCTCCAGCAGGAAGTTCTCTACTATTTAATTCAAAATATCTTTTAGCTGCTTGTTCCATTTTATTTTCATTACTCTTAAAAGTAATAAATGGATGAATTACAAAAGTCCAGGCAATGAAACCAAATACTACTAAAAAAATTATTACTTTTACTTTTTTACTCAATTTATTTAGCATAGTTCCTCCTAATTTACTTCGTAATTATATTCTTTATTTCTTATTAATAAATGCAACGTAATTTTTGTATTTTCTTTTACTTCATTTGGAAGTTTTAAGAAAACAGTTTTTCCATAGTATTTCCTACTAATAGGGCTTTCAATTTTTATTTCTTGTTGATTACCATCGCTATCTATATAAACAATTTTTCCATATTTGTTTAGAAAATCTAATAGCTTACGAGCAGTATATACTTCTGTTCCAAATTCTAAAACTAAAATCTTATATCCACTAGCAGTTAATTCTTCTTCACTACCTGTACATCTATCTGCAGTACATTCCTTAGTTTTATATAGAACAGTATCAGTAATTTCTGCATAATCAATACTAACAGTATCTGAATTATTAACAATTCCTATATCAAGACTATCTCCTAGTTTTAATGTTTTAGGTTTTTCTATTTTACTTAAATCTTTAACTTTTATTTTTATTTTTCTTAAATAACCATCTGATTCTTGATAGTACATAACAAATTTATTTTTATCTAAATTTTTGTCAACTTTATATACAATTATGAATGAAGTTTGTTCATCTCTTTTTAACTCTTTAACTATGTTATAAGTAGTTCCTAAATCGACAAATTCTTTTTCATATGTTTTTCTAGTAGAAACAAAATCTTTTGTACCATTTTTTATATGGAAATTTTCCATATCAATAGTTCTTGGCTGAGAATTATTTTTAACTATAACATCAATTATTACAAAAGCACTCTTTTTTGAAATAACATTTCCTGCATAATCTTTATCAGTATAATAGGCATCATTTATTTTCATTGTATAACCATTAGCTGAATATATTTCTCCTTCTTCATAAGATTTATTAGTAACAAAGAAATGTTTGTAAGTTCCAATAACTCCTGTTAAAAGAATTAAAACAACAATCATCACACATATTTTCTTATGTTCAGTATAGAAATAATTAATATTTCTCTTTGTTCTCCTATAAAATCTTTTAAATGAATCTTTATCAATATCTAAATTAACTTCTACTTCTTCACGGTCAGCTTCACTTAATCCTAGAAATTCTTCATCTTGTTTAAAATTAAATTTCTTTTTATCTAATCCAAATACTCTGATAACGAAAACTGCAATAGCTGGGATTTGAGCAATCGCAAGCATTATTAGTAAATCTCTTGCTAGACGAACATCGGTAGTTTCAATTACAGTATTATACATATTGAAAATACCTCTAAGCATACCTAATACAAAGAACATTGCTCCATATTCAATAATTGGAATCAAATATAATTTCCATTGTTTTTGTTTATATCTTAACAAGAATAGTATTGCAGCTGATCCTAAAAAAATCAAAGCTATTGATATCAACATTCCAGTACTAGCATGTCTAGTAAATGGATCTGTATAGTAATCATATGTACCAAAGCTCATAAAATCAGCAATGAAGCTTGCAACATCAAATATTTTGTAGCAAACAAATAAGCTTAATACTAATAAAACAATGTGAATTTTCTTAAAGTTTTTAATTAAAAATGCATAAGGCTTTCTAATAATCATAGTATTTACACTCCTTATTATTCCATTCTATTTAATTATATAATGTTTTTACATTTTTTTAAAGACTAAAATTGAAAATTGTACATTATATTTTCCGTTTTTTTTCAAAAAAAAAACTAGTCATTTGACTAGTATATTAATAATATGGAGCGAAAGAAGGGAATCGAACCCCCATCAAAGCCTAGACAAGACCGTATTCTAACCA
>JAEEGL010299872.1_pt1 | contig 10756 bp, 9 predicted proteins | sample 9134231 | NCBI WGS metagenome assembly JAEEGL01 (sample SAMN16246548, study PRJNA631951) | gut metagenome | biome: gut microbiome; feature: rumen; material: fiber-attached | host: Bos | place: Iran: Karaj | collected 2018-10
GTGCATGTATGCTTCCGATGTCCCGGCGCGCGTCACGCCAGGCGCTCGCGCACCACGTCGGCGATGCGGTTGACGACGGTTTCGATCTTCTCCGCGTCGTTGCCCTCGGCCATCACGCGGATCAGCGGCTCGGTGCCGGACACGCGCACGACCACGCGGCCCTCCTTGCCCAGCTCGGCCTTGCCCCATTCGACGGCGGCCTTGACGTCGCTGTCGAGATAGAAGCGCATCTTGCCGTCGTGGCTGACCTTCACGTTCACCATCACCTGCGGATAGCGCTTCATGATCTTCGCGGCCTCCGCGAGCGTGATGCCCTCGCGCTTGAGCAGGCACAGCAGCTGGATCGCCGTCAGCTGGCCGTCGCCGGTGGTGGCGTAATCCAGGAAGATCACGTGGCCGGACTGTTCGCCGCCGAAGCAGTAGCCCTGCATCAGCATCTCCTCCAGCACGTAGCGGTCGCCGACCTTCGTGGGGATGAAATGCATGCCGTTTTCCTCGCAGAAGATGCCGAAGCCCATGTTGGTCATCACGGTCACAACCGCCGTGTTGCCGCGCAGACGACCTTCTTTTTTCATCTGGTTGGCGCAGATGGCGATGATCCTGTCGCCGTCCACGATTTCGCCGTTCTCGTCCACGGCCAGCATCCGGTCGGCGTCCCCGTCAAAGGCGAAGCCCGCCAGAAGATGATGCGCCTTCACATACTGCTGCAGCTGCTCCATATGGGTGGAGCCGCAGTTGTCGTTGATGTTCAGACCGTTCGGCGCGGCGGAAAGGATATGCACCTTTGCGCCGAGGGAGGTGAACAGCTTTTCTGCGGACACGCTCGCGCTGCCGTTGGCGCAGTCGAGGGCGATCTCCATCCCGGAGAAATCGCAGTCCACCGTGGAGCGCAGGTATTCGATATAGTCGTGCACGGTGTTTTCGCACACGCTGATCTTGCCCACGCCGGCGCCGATCGGCGTCGGGGGTTCGTCCACTTCGTCGAGGATGATCTCTTCGATTTTGTTTTCCGCTTCGTCGGGCAGCTTATAGCCGTCGCCCTTGAAGATTTTGATGCCGTTGTATTCGCAGGGGTTGTGCGACGCGGAGATCATCACCGCCGCGTCATAGCCGTAGCGGCGCACAAGATAGGCCACGGCGGGCGTCGGCACCACGCCGAGCGTCATCACATCGGCGCCGACCGAGCAAAGCCCGCAGGCGATGGCGGCCTCCAGCATATCCTTCGATATGCGGGTGTCCATCCCGATCAGCACGCGCGGCCGATGGTGATCCATATCGGTCAGCACCATGGCGGCGGCTTTGCCGATCTGCATGGCAAGTTCACATGATATATCCGTATTGGCCACGCCGCGGGCGCCGTCTGTGCCAAATAATCTGCCCATGGAAAAGTCTCCTTAAAAATGTGGAATGTGGAATGTTGAATGTGGAATGAAATAAAGCTTTACATGTTTTCCTTTGTTGATTTTGTAATAGACTGCAGGATTCTCATTAATTCCATACAATCTGCTTGCATGGATACGTACATGCGATCGGTTATATATGAAGATCGGTATATAACATCCAGCCAGTATAACGTTTCTCCGCATTCTTTTAACGCAATATAGAGTTTTGACAGAAACTCCTTTCTGCTGATTGCATATTCACTTTCTGCAACGTTAGCTCCTATACTTGTTCCGCTGCGCAGGACCTGCTGCGATAAAACAAATTCATGATGCTGCCTTTTCATATATTTTGAAAGCTTAACAATACGAATTGCATAAGCCTTACTTTTTACTAAAATGACATTTTCTTTCATAATTCCAAATTCCACATTCCAAATTCCAAATTAGAATAGCGTCTGCTGATTTCCGCCCGCCTGATTCGGCGGCGTCAGCCCCAAGTGCTCATACGCCGCAGGGGTGGCGACACGGCCGCGGGGCGTGCGGCCGAGGAAGCCGATCTGCATCAGATAGGGTTCGTACACGTCCTCGATCGTTACACTCTCTTCACCGATCGCGGCGGCGATCGTGTCGAGCCCGACCGGGCCGCCGTTGTAGCTGCGGATCATCGTTGTCAAAAGCAGGCGGTCGATCGCGTCGAGGCCGAGGTGGTCGATCTCCATGCGGGCGAGTGCCATCTGTGCGGTCTCTTCGGTGATGGTGCCGTCGCCCATCACCTCGGCGAAGTCGCGGGCGCGTTTGAGCATCCGGTTGGCAATCCGCGGGGTGCCGCGCGAGCGGGAGGCCAGCTCCAGCGCGCCGTCGCGGTCGATCTCGATCCCGAGGATGTGCGCCGAGCGCGTCACGATCTGCGCCAGCTGCTCCGGCGTATAAAGCTCCAGCCGCAGCACCACGCCGAAGCGGTCTCTGAGCGGAGCGGAAAGCTGGCCGGCGCGGGTCGTGGCGCCCACCAGCGTGAACTTCGGCAGATCAAGTCGGATCGAGCGCGCGGAGGGGCCCTTGCCGATGATGATGTCCAGCGCGTTGTCCTCCATGGCGGGATAGAGTACCTCTTCCACGCTGCGGTTGAGGCGGTGTACCTCGTCGATGAACAGCACGTCGCCTTCGTTCAGATTGGTCAGCAGCGCGGCAAGGTCGCCCTGCTTTTCAATCGCGGGGCCGCTCGTCACGCGCAAATTGACGTTCATCTCGTTGGCGATGATCCCGGCAAGCGTCGTTTTACCGAGGCCCGGCGGGCCGTAAAGCAACACATGGTCGAGGCTTTCGCCGCGTTTCAGCGCCGCCTGAATATAGATTTCAAGGTTTTCCTTGACCTTCTCCTGTCCGATATATTCACTCATCACACGCGGACGCAGCGAGGTCTCGATCTCGTTGTCCATCGGCGTATAGCCGGCCGTGATGTAGCGTTCTTCGTAATCGTTCGCCATCTCTTACACCCCTCTGGAAAGCAGTTTGAGCGCGCCGCGGATCAGATCCTGCACCGAAAGCGCCGGGTCAAGCTTGCTGACCGCTACGCTCGCTTCGCTCTGGCTGTAGCCGAGCATCGTCAGCGCCGCAATCGCTTCGCCGGTGTTCGGCAGCTCCTGCGCGGCGGCGACCGCATGGACGTTGACGCCGCTGTCCGAACCGGAAAGCACCGTTTTCACCTTGTCCTTGAGCTCCAGTATCACGCGCTGGGCGAGCTTCGGGCCGACGCCGGGCGCGCGGGTAATCGCTTTCACGTCCCCGGCGGAGATGCAGAGGGCCAGCTTATCGGGCGGCAGCTGCGAGAGAATTGCCAGCGCCGCTTTCGGCCCCACGCCGGTCACGCCGATAAGATAGCGGAACCATTCCAGCTCATGCTGCGACGAAAAGCCGAAGAGGTCGAGCGCGTCCTCGCGGACGTTGAGGTGGGTATAAAGCGTGATTTCCTTCCCCTGCTGCACGTCGCGCAGGGTGGTTGCCGTCGTCTGGCAAAGGAAGCCCACGCCGCCGCACGAGACGGCCACGCTGAACGGATCGTGGGCAATCACGGTACCTGTTAAGCTATAGAACATGGTCAGATCCCCTTTCTGATTTTGAGCTGCGGCATGCCGGGCGTGCCGGCGGCCATCAGCGAACCGCTGGAATGGCCGTGGCAGATGGCCATCGCAAGCGCGTCGGCGGTGTCGTCGGGCTTCGGCACGGTTTCGAGATTCAGAATGCGTTTCGTCATATCCTGGATCTGCTTCTTTTCGGCGCGGCCGTAGCCGACGACGCTCTGCTTGACCTGCAACGGCGTATACTCAAACACCGGTACGCGGCATTTTTGCGCCGCAAGCATAATCACGCCGCGGGCCTGACTGACGTCGATGACGGTTTTGGCGTTGTTGTTATAGAACACCTTTTCCACGCTCATCGCTTCGGGTCTGTGCTTTTCGATCAGCGCGGTCAGCTCGTCAAAGATGATCTCCAGCCGGCGGTTGAACGGCACCCCCGCCTCGGTTGTGATCGCGCCGTAATCGACCACGGTGAAGCGGTTGTTTTTGTAATCGAGCACCCCGTAGCCGACAATGGCGTAGCCGGGGTCGATTCCAAGGATCAACATAGCTAAACTACCTCATTTTAATAATCATGTAATTATACCATAAGATAGACCAAACGGCAAGCCTTTTTGGAAAGAAAAAAAGCAACCCCGCCGCAGAAAACGACGGGGCGCAATATGGGGAAAGAGGAAAAAAGGCAACTGATCGAATGTTACGGATTGTTGTCTGGCGCACCATACGGAACCGTATCATAGTCGATCCCCTGTTCAGCTAACAGCGCAGCAATTTCATCGTAGTGATGGAAACAGCCTGTGTCAATCCATGCAGCAGCTTTTTCGTCGTCGGCAAGCGCCGGATCAAGCGGCAGCGTGAACAGAACACGGATGCCGGGATAGCTCTCTTCAAAATAGAAGCTGCCGCTTTTGTCAATCCGCAGAATGGAAATGTCGCTGCACATGCCGTCGCAGACATTCAGCAGTACGCCGCGATCTGCAAAGCAAAGCGCATTCGTGATGTCATAGGCCCAATAGAGCACGTTGTTTTCTTTGTCCTCATAGCAATAGCGTCCGTCATGCTGCATATCCATCAGCATGGAGGGATTCGGCGCATAGCCGTTGACCAGCAGCGTGAAGCCGAAGTTGTCGGCGTGATAGCCCGTTTCGTCGTCCGCGTACCAGAACGGCTTGCCGTCTTCGCTGCGGATGCTGACAATCGCGTAGGTGCAGCCGTCGTCTGCCGGACGCGCGCCGTTGAAGGTGTAGCCCTCCGGCAGCTTGCCTTCTGTTACGCCTTCGAGTGTGAAAATGAGGCCGTTGGAGCGCTGTTCGCGGCGGCCCGTTTCGGCTGCGGTGAGGGCGTTCGGGTTGAGCGACAGATCGTCGATCATCGCCTTGGGCGGGATCAGCTTCACGGCGGCAACCGCCGAAAACGCGATCAGCACAGCCAGCGCGGCGGCAACGATCCAGACTTTCCAGTGTTTTTTCAAAGTAAGGTTCTTCATGGCAGGTTCCTTTCCGGCCGGGAGCAGCCCGGCCTTTTGCAATGTTTTTTCTTTGATGCGCGAAACGCTTTCTGCGTTTGCCGTCGGCAAAGCGGCGTCCGGCGAAAGGAAGGGCGCCAGTTCTTCTTCGTTCAGCGTTTCAAACGCTTCCTGCAGCTGTTTATCCATGTGCGGTCTCTCCTTTCAACGTGTCGCGCAGCTTTTCGAGACTGCGTTGCAGCCGTTTGGTTACGGCGTTTTCACTGAGGCCCAGCGCGTCGCCGATTTCGCGGTGCGTCCGGCCGAGGTAATAGGTCTGGAACAGGATCGTCGCATCCGGTTCGCCGAGCGCTTGCACCGCCGCGAGCAGCGCGGCGCGGTCGCAAAGCGCTGCGGTCGGGTCGGGCACGGACGCTGCAAGCAGCGTTTCGTTGTCCGCCAGCGGTTCGCCCTGCGGGCGCCTTGAAAGCCGCCGCAGCCGGTCAACCGCCTTTTTCTGCGCGACGGACGCCAGCAGCGTCGCCAGCGAGCCTTTGGCCGGATCGAGCCTGTCGCGCATGTCATAGACCGCAAGGAAGCAATCGCTCGCCAGTTCCTCGAGATCCTCCCGCTGCAGCAGATTGCCGCCCTTTTTGCGCAGCACGGCGAGCACCAGACCGGTATAGCGGTCGATCAAAGCCGAAAGGCCGCGGTCGGGCTGCCGCCGCAGCAGCAGAATCAATTCCTGTTCCGTCATAGGTGAACTCCTTGAAATGCATTTCACTGTTATATTCGTAAAGAGATGAGCAAATCTGCCCTATGAAAGGAAAAATCCACCGCAAGAGCGATGGATTCGGTTCCATGTGATTCAGATCACGGCGTTGGTAAAGTAATCCTTCGTAATGATATTGCGCAGCGCCTGCCGCAGCTCCAGCGTCAGCTTGCACGAACGGATCTGCACCAGCGCGTCAGCCACACCGAGCACAAGCTTTGTATAGTTCCCGTCGCCGACGCCCCTGCCGCGGCCGTCCAGAATCGACAGCCAGGTTTCGTGCACGAAGTCGCGGAACGGCTTTTCGCGGTACTGCGCCACCGCCGCCGGATCAAGGAAGCGGCCGAGGCCGAGAAAGCGCATCACCTTTGCCAGCGTGCCGACGTTCGCGGAGAAATAGAGCTTCGCAAACGGATGCACAACGTAATAGAGATTTTTGAGGTCGCCGCCCTTGAGGCCCATGGCGGAAAGCCGGTCGGCGAATTCGTCCCTGCCGAGCAGCGCGCCCTCAACCAGCCGGTCGATCAGGCCCGTGGCGTGCGCGGCAAGATAGGGCTGCGCGTCGATTGTTTTGCCCTCAAAGGTGAACGACTGCACACGCTCTTCTTCGATATGCAGACCGTCGTCCTTCACGGTCACATAGAAGATCGGCGCGGGATAGCCCACGAGCGAGCCGATGTTGACCGAGGTGATCGTGTTGCCCTTCGGCGACGTGAACGAGTCGATCGCCTGCATATGGGAGTGCCCTTCAAACATATAGCGCAAGCCCGCATCCGCCAGACGCGCGGCGACAATTTCGCGATCCTTGACGCAGGAGCCGCCGGTCAGCATCGGATGGATATGCGCAATCAAAAGATGGTGCTCCATGCCGACGACCGTCTTGCCGTCTTTCTGCGCCTGTTTGAGCTGCGCCTCGATCCATTGAAAATGTTCTTCGGAAAAGCCGGCGCCGCCCATGCCGCTCTGGTCGTCGTTGAGCGCCAGCACGCGCACGTTTTCGCCCACGTCGACCGTAAACGAGCAGACGCCGAGATGGGTGCGGAACTCGCTGACGGCCTGCTTCGGGCCGAACTCATAGTAGAAATCGCGCAGCTCGGTGTGATCCATCACCGGCACATCCCAAAGCACCGTGTTGCCGACATAGCGGCGCGGTTTTTCGTCGGAGCACCAGTCATGCGTGGCGGTGATCAGATAGACCGGCTTGCTCTTTTGCAGAACCTTCAGCTTTTCGCGGAACTCCTCGTGGCTGACGACTTCGCCGTCGTCGGACACGTCGCCGGCAATCAGCACCGCGTCGCAGTCGCTCCTGGCCAGCATGTCGAACGCGGCGTCAATGATGTCGCCGGTTTCCAACAGGCATTTCTGGTCGGAGCCGCTGCGCAGATAATACTGCCGCCCGCGGTCGGCCAGCGTTTTGGAAAAATGGTGGGTATCGGCGATGAACGCCAGCTTGGTTTCTTTCATGTCATTCCGCCTCCGTTGCCGTTTCCTGCCGCAGGGCTTCACGCCGCTGTTTGATTTCTTCCATCATCTGACGGTGGCTTTCGCCGGTGATGTTATAAAAGTGCATCGGAATCAGCATCAACAGATAGCCGAGCGCGGGCACGAGAATCGTCATCAGGAACAGCGCGAGGTTGGTCGGGTGGTTCTGCGCCACGCTGCCCTCCTCGTGGCTGATATAGCCGGTCAGACCCAGCACGCGCAGACCGATGGACGCCGAGAAGGTGTTTTCGATTTTGCCGGTGAACGACATGATGGAAAGCATCACGCCCTCTACACGGGTGCCGGTCTTGTATTCGATGTAATCGACGGTTTCGGCTTCCATTTCCTTTTGGATCAGGTTCTTGAACTCCAGCGGAATCGAAAGCAGACCGGTGAACAGCACGATCAGGATGCCGGTAAACAGCGTCACGGAGGCGCCGTCTGGCTTGTTCAGCAATCCGTTATAGGTCGTCAGCGCAAACAGACCGCTGAGCACGATCGCCATGATGCAGCAGACCTGATAGAAACGCTTGGGGTTCGCCTTGCGGCCGAGCTTTTCCATGATCATCGGCACGAGCACCGCCGCGATCAGGCTGCCGGGGAATTTGATGATGTCGATGAAGAGGTTATATTTGTCGTTCGCCATCAGGTCATAGACAAAGTAGGTCGAGACCTGCTCGGGAATTTTGCAAAGCACAAAACAGATGTTGGCGAGAAACAGCATCAGCAGCGGCCGGTTTTTGAACAGCAGCCGGAAGCATTCGCCCACGGAGGGCACGTCCTCCTTGTGCGCGGCGCGCTCTTGGGTATTGGCATAGGTAATCCGCGTCAGTATCACGATGCCGGCCGCGGCGATAATCGCGCTTGTCAGGTAGGACTGCGGCCGGTGATCCTTGAAATAGGGCAAAAGACCCGCGCCGGCCACGAACACCATCGGAATTGCGCCGCCGACGGAGCGGACGATGGACGACACGCCGAACAGCTTCGTGCGCTCAATGCCGCTCGGGGTAATCGAAAACGCCAGCGCGCCCATCGGGATATCGAAGGCGGTGTAGGTCACGTCCAGCAGGACGAACAGCACCGTGGTATAGGCGATATTGAACCAGGTCGGCAGGTTGGACGAGCCGATGAAGAACAGCACCATGACGATGGCGACGAAGATCGGCGCCCATTTGATATAGGGCCGCATCTGGCCGTTTTTCGTGCGGGTGCGGTCGACGATGACGCCCATCACCGGGTCGTTGATCGCGTCAAAAATGCCGCAATAGAAGCGGATGCGCGAAGCGACGCTCATGGCGCTCCCCTTGCCGCGCTCCTGTTCCAGCCGCGAAAACAGCACGTTGGTCAAAAAGTAGTTGACATATTTGGAGGATGTCATGCCGGTATTCATGCCCTGCGCGCCGCGGCCGAGCGCATAGGAAATCGTCTCCTTCCAGGTCAGGACGGTCTCTTCGCCGACATCCTTTTTGACCAGCGGACTTTCCAGAAAGGTTTTCAGTTTACCCATATCTCTTCCTCTTTTCGTTGTCAGGGGAAAACAAAATCCCCATAACAGTTGTTTCTCCGAAAGGACGGAAACAATACTATTATAGGGATGATTCGCTGCCTTGTCAATTCAAGATGAATGCTTCAAATCGTTTTTGTGCAATGTGCTTTAAATCCGCTTCTTCAATTTGAGCAAAACGCTTCCGATTGCGCCGCCGAGCACCGCGTTGGCCGCAGCCTCCACAAGGCTGTTGACGCCGGCGAACACGAAGGCGAACGCGAGCAGATTCTTTGCGCCGAGCGTTTCCATGAGGCTCTGTACATAGTCCGTTTTGCCGAAGAGCAGTACGGTGAGGCCGACGAAGCCGACCGTGTTGCAAAGCGACGCGCAAAGCGCCGTGAGGCCGCAGGAAACGGCGGCGGGCAGCTTTGTTTTTGCAAGCGCGCGGAACAGCAGTCCGGCGCAGACGCCGAGCAGCACCCGCGGCAAAAAGCAGACCAGCGCCGTGAAAATCGGCGAAACGGAAAGCAGCGCCTCGCCGAACGGGCTCATGCCGAAGCACTGGGCAAACGAGGTGACGCCGAAGGCAAGGCCCAGCAGCGCGCCGGCGCCCGTGCCGACCGCAATCGCGCCGAGCGCCACGGGCAGCACCATGAGTGTAATCTCGATCACGCCGACCTTGAGATAGCCGACCGGCGTAAAGGCCATCACGACGATGATCGCCAGAAACGCGGCGGTCAGGGTCAGGGAAAAGAGTTTGTTTTTATCTTTCATGAAGAACCTCCGAAAGAATTTGGAATTTGGAATGTGGAATGACAGGGCGCCGCCCGATGCGCAAAAGCCAAGGAAAAGGAAATTCCACATTTCAAATTCCACATTTCACATTCACAACTGCAAACTGAAAACTGAAAAGCGGTGCGCAGACCGCGCACCGCTTTTGAATCAGTCGTGATGATGGTGTCCGCCTCTTCTGCGGTTGCCGTTGTCGCGACGGGGCTTGCGCGGCTCATCGTCAATGTCGTTTTCCGGCGTGAGGCCTTCAATCTCGATCAGCGCGTCGCGGCGCGACAGGTTCAGACGGCCCTGATCGTCGATCTCGGTCACTTTCACGATCACTTCGTCGCCGACGGTGACGCAGTCTTCCACTTTGTCCACACGCTTAACATCGAGCTTGCTGATATGCACAAGGCCTTCCTTGCCCGGGGCAATTTCCACAAAGGCGCCGAAGGTCATCAGGCGGGTCACAACGCCGCGGTAGATGGCGCCGATTTCCGGATCCTTGGCAATCGTCTCGATGATGGTCATGGCGCGCTTCGCGTCGTCGATATCGATGGCGGAAACAAAGATGGTGCCGTCCTCTTCCACGTCGATTTTGCAGTTGCATTCGGCACAGATCTTCTGGATCACCTTGCCCTGCTTGCCGATCACGTCCGCAATCTTCTCCACGTCGATCTTCGTGGTGAGCATCTTCGGCGCGTACTTGGAAAGCTCCTTGCGCGGCTCGGCGATGCACGGGAGCATCACTTCGTCCAGAATCTTGCAGCGGGCAGCGTAGGTCTTTTCGAGCGCTTCCCTGATGATTTCCGGCGTCAGGCCGTGGATCTTGAGGTCCATCTGGATGGCGGTAATGCCGTTCTTGGTGCCGGCGACCTTGAAGTCCATGTCGCCGAAGAAGTCTTCGAGGCCCTGAATGTCAACCATGGTCATGAAGCGGTCGCCTTCGGTAATCAGACCGCAGGAGATGCCGGCCACGGGCGCCTTGATCGGCACGCCGGCCGCCATCAGCGACAGCGTGGAGCCGCAGACAGACGCCTGCGAGGTGGAGCCGTTGGAGGACAGCACTTCGCTGACCAGACGCAGGGTATAGGGGAACTCTTCAACCGAGGGAATCACCGGCAGCAGTGCGCGCTCCGCAAGGGCGCCGTGACCGATTTCACGTCTGCCCGGGCCGCGCGGCGGACGGGTCTCGCCGACGGAATAGGACGGGAAATTGTAGTGGTGCATATAGCGCTTGTGGTCTTCCTTGTCAAGGCCATCAAGCAGCTGGGCGTCGCTCATGGTGCCAAGGGTGGTCACGGTGAGCACCTGGGTCTGACCGCGGGTGAACATGCCGGA
>JAEEGL011669135.1_pt1 | contig 10756 bp, 8 predicted proteins | sample 9134231 | NCBI WGS metagenome assembly JAEEGL01 (sample SAMN16246548, study PRJNA631951) | gut metagenome | biome: gut microbiome; feature: rumen; material: fiber-attached | host: Bos | place: Iran: Karaj | collected 2018-10
CTGCTTCTTATGCGGCTGATATGTTCTCTTTGGCATAATTTATTATTCCTTAAATTTTTAAAATTATCAAATTCTTATTATAGTATAACTCATTTTTCCACAATTTTCAAGCAGTTTTCCACCGTTTCTTAGGTAAAACCCGTATTTAGTGGAAAACTTACCATCTGTATATTATTTACATATTAAAACATATTTTTTCTTCAAATAACCTGTGGAAAACTCCCCTTTTCGTGCTATAATAATCTCAAGAAGGAGGTTATCAAATTAAATGTACGACGTCTGGAAGAACGCCTTAGCTGAAATCGAACAACAACTTTCCCCTGCCAATTTTTCAACTTGGTTCCAAGATACCAATCTTATATCCAACGAGAATGGCAATATAATTATTGGTGTCAAAAACACTTTTTACGTTAAACAACTTCGCAATCGCTATCTTGATATTATCACTACCGCCCTTAAAAACAACGATGTAGACGTTAAGAACATTGAGTTTGAAGTTCAAACAAAAGTCAAATCCAAAGTACGTCCCCGCGAAGTTACTAAAAATAGCCTCACGAATATTAGTAACCATATTAAATCCATCCGTAAATCCACTACTAACCCCATCCAAAATGGACTTAATCAAAAATATACTCTTGATAATTTTGTAGTAGGTTCTAATAATAATCTTGCAGTAGCTGCCGCCCGTAATATTATCGAATCACCTGGTGATCGTTATAATCCGTTCTTTCTTTATGGTGGTCCAGGCCTCGGTAAAACTCACTTAGTTCAAGCAATCGGTAATGAACTCTTAAGGAGAGATCCTTCACTTAAAGTCTTCTATACTCCAATTTCACATTTCTATTCAGATTTTATTGATGCTATTCAGAATGGTAAAGGTAAAGAATTTAATCGTAAATTCCAAAAACTCGACTGTCTCATTATTGATGATTTTCAATTTATTGTTAATAAAGAAAAATCCCAAGAAGAATTCTTTAATATCTTTAATGATCTCTATCAACTAAATAAACAAATTATTGTTACTTCCGATCGTCTCCCATCCCAAATCAAAACTGTCGACGAACGTCTCGCATCGCGCTTAACTTGGGCAGGTGCCTTCGATCTTCAATTACCTAAATTCGAAGATAAATGTGCTATTTTAAGAGCCAAAGCAGAGCTAGAAGATAAAGAAATCGAACCAGAAGCAATCGAATATATTGCTGAAAATGTTAACACTAACATTCGCGACCTCGAAGGTGAATTTAATACTATACTTCTAATGTCAGAAGTTCGTGGTCTTACTCCACTACAACTCATTGAAAATGGTTCAGTTAATGTCAACCGTACTTCCAAACTACGCCCAGCTACTCCGAAACAAATCGTTGAAAAAGTCGCTAAGTATTATAATCTAACCACTAAAGAAATGTGTGGAAAGTCACGCGTCGCCCACATTAAAACTGCTCGCCAGGTTGCTATGTATATTCTCCGTAAAGAGACACCTCTTAGTACTAATAAAATAGCTTCAGAGGTAGGAGTAAAAGATCATTCCACTGTTATGCATGGTATTAGTAAGATAGAAAAAGACCTTAAATTAAATTTTGTCCTCCGTGATCAAATCGAAGAAATCAAGGAAAAAATCTATGGCTAATAAATTTACTAAAAATGTGGAAATCCCGTGTAAAACCCATAGTAAAACCCTGTTTATTTTTAGTGAATTATTTTGTGAAAAAAATAAAAGTCTTCCATCTTTTGTTGAAAACTCAGCTTTTACACGCATTTTTCCCACCTTTTCCACTCATTTTTTCACTAATAAATTACCCCTTATTATAAGCAATCTTTTCCACTATTCCACAAAGCCTACTAATACTATTATTAATAATTTAATAGAAAGGAACTAAAATGAAGATTAAAGTTACACAAGAAAAACTTAGTCGCGCATTAAATAATGTTAGTCGTATAGCTATAGGTAAAGTTACCCTTCCAATACTTAATAATGTCTTAATTAGAGTGGATCATAAGAAAGTCTCCCTAATCACTACCAACCTAGATATGGCAATGATAGATTTTCTTCCAGTCTCTAGTTCTGAAGATGGAGTTGTTACCATCCCAGCCAAACTTCTTGCCGAATTCGTTTCCAATCTACCTAAAAACGAAACAATTCAAATATCATCTAAAGATACTAAAGTAGAAATTAAAGCTGGTAAGTATTCTTCAGTTATTAATGGTTCAATCGCTGACGATTTCCCGGAATTACCAGAATTTGAAGAAAAGAAAGCTGTCATATATAAAGTTGGCGTAGAAGAATTCAAAAATAGTATTTCTCAAGTAATTATTGCAAGCTCCAATGATTTAACCCGTCCAGCACTTACCGGTGTCTTCTTTAATACTTATAATGATTGTCTTGCGATAGCCGCCACTGATGGTTATCGTCTTGCTGAAAAAATACTTATTAATAAAGTTGAAAGTGAAGTTAAAGCTATCGTTCCCTCTTCCACCCTCCAAGAAGTTCTTCGCTCTATTAGTGATGATGTGGAAGAAGTGGAGATTTCATTCAATGATGATCTTGTAAGGTTCCGCCTTGGTGAAGTTGAAATTATTTCTAAACTTATTGATACGAGTTACCCTGACTACCAAAAACTCATTCCTAAAAACAACAATATCAAGATCACTTTAAACCGTGAAGAATTAATCCGTATCACCAAACTTGCTGCCCTTTTCGCTCGTTCGGTTGGCGGCTCAATTATTTGTGAAACCAAATCTCCAGATACTTTTTCGGTTAAATCTATCGCAAACGAATATGGTGAAAACGATTCTATTATCGAAACAGAAGTCAGCAAAGATGGGCGCGTTAACTTTAATTCCCGCTTTATTCTAGATGCCCTAAATTCATTAGATAGTAAAGAGATTGAATTTGAATTCTCAGATCATATTTCTCCAGCTGTCCTTCGTAATAAAAAAGATAAAAAATATACTCATATTATAATGCCACTTAGTTCATAATGATAATCAAATCTATTAAATTAATTAATTTCCGTAATCACTCAACCTACCAACTAGTTTGTGAGGATGAAACTTCCCTTATTTTAGGAGAAAATGGCTGTGGTAAGACCTCCGTCCTAGAAGCAATCTATATTTTGACTCGTGGGAAAAGCTTCCGTGCCACCGATTCAGAGATTATTAAAAACGGCACTGATTATTACCGAATTGAATTAGAATTTGTAAATGGTGAAAAAAATATCGCAACCTATGACGGAAGCACTAAAACCTTCCATATTCTAGATAAAAAAACTAGACGCCTTCCTAAAAAACAAAAATATCCAGTTATATTATTTTTACCCTCAGATTTAAATTTAATTACTCATTCTCCTAGTCGCCGCCGCGAATACTTTGACCGTGTTTTTGCAGAATTTAATGATTCTTATTCTGTTAGCTTATCTAAATATCAAAAGGCTCTCAAACAGCGCAATGAGTTATTAAAAAACGATTTTCTCACCAAAGACGCTCTTTTCTCTTGGAATTTAGTTTTAGCTAAGTATGGCACAGAACTATTCAATTACCGCCACACATATATTCAGGAAATCAATAAACACCTTACCTCTACTTACCGCTCAATTGCTAAAAATGACGACGAGGTAGAGATTAACTATAAAACAGATATTAGTAATCATAACGAAGAAAAATACCTCTCACATCTCGAACAAAATTTTGAAAGAGATTCTTACCTCGGTCACACAACATTTGGTGTACATAGAGATGATTTTATATTTTATTTTAATCATAAACCAGCTGAAGGTTCCGCCTCTCGTGGCGAATGCCGTTCGATTATCTTAGCTCTCAAATTTATTGAAGCAGATCTAATTTATCAAAAAACTCATCAAAAACCTCTTATATTACTGGATGATGTCTTTTCTGAATTAGATGAAACTCGCCGCCATTGTTTAATTGAAAACTTTAAAAACAACCAAGTAATTATTACTAGTGTTGAGATGCATAATACTTCTTCGTAAACGCAACCACTGGATTATCTGAACCCTCAAAGTACTTAATCTTATCATAAGCAGTAGAACCATCAGCATATTTCCTTAAAGAAGCGGTTGCTCGTGCTAAAGATACATATCTTTGTGCATATTTATACGTCTGCCAATCATCATTATCATTAGAATTCACAAAAGCAGCCCCAGAGGCTATTCTTTTATCTGATTCAGAAGTTCCAAATAATAGTTTTATCATTTGGACTATATTTGAAATAAACGAAACAGAAGAAGAACCACTCGATAATGAATCCAATATTCCACCATCTATCACACCGATTGGAGTTACTCTCTCGTTATTGTATATAATAAAGTTTGCTAGAGTTGAACCATCATTGATAGTGCGTGTACCACCAGATAATGTAGTATTAGCCTCAATAAATTCCTTAAAACCAGGATCACTAAATGGATTGTCTAATGTAGAGGTATCAAATACTACTGTTTCCGAACATTGTGGTGAACCCACTGCACCAATTGAACCAATCGTTTCACAATCACCAAACGTTGTGATATAACTATTAGTTGAATCTGCGTAAACACCAGTTGTAATTGAGCCTAGCGATTTTCCGACGCTACCGAACACTGAAACACTTTTCGCCATGATTGACCCACCTGCTTTATGTAGAGAAATAGAAAAATTATAAACAATTGATCCAAGGAAAGTATTTTTTGATGTAATATCAAACGGACTACGATTCATCCTATCTACTTTCGCATCCATAGCTAATACCTCATTGTTTAATCTAGCATATTCTACCACCGCATCACTATCACCTGATGTTGCCCCACTAGCTTTAGCAAGTAGTTTTCCGGTATTAACTGCTCCCTCAACTAAGAATTCTCCTGCATTCACTCCTTTTAATGTATCAAACGAATTATCTATTAATGAGCTAGACACGGTTGGTGTTACCAAATCTACTAAGGCAGATGAAGCAAGTTCTATACCATCTTTAATAAATCTACCAATCGAACCTCTTACACCATTATCGGTTGACGCTATAGTTTCTTCCATTGTTCCTTCACCAGTAGTATCTAATTGGTTTTCCATTGTAATTAAAATACGATCTGAAGAATAGTTTTTTACTTCTTCGGGGTTTACTTTTTCATTCGCAAGCAATGCGTATAAACTAGGTGAATCAAGTGGTGTTCCCTTAGTTTTAATTATCTCACCAGTATTTACATCTACAACTTCTGTTTCAGCTTCATCATACAAAAAACTCATTGCTTCATTGATTTTTGAATCATTCCCTTCACCTGCTTTCATTTTGCTTATATTCTCCATAAATAATGAATAAAACAAAGCCGAACGTTGCTCTTTAGCTGTTGTATCTGCCACTTTTAAAGTATCTGCTGTTTTTATTGCTGATTCTGATGCATTCTTCGCTGGGTTTTTTTGTCTCACTGCTTCCACAAACGCTTTTGCTTGGTCATTGGAATTCGCCGACATACCATCTTCCATTAAACCATCTTCATTATCTGCTGAATACACACTATTAATACTAATATCACTACCAGATTTCATTTTTTGATCCATTACTTCGTCAAAATCTGATTCTGCTGTAAAATTATTTCGGTTTGTGCCTATCTTTTGAAAAACTTTTTCAGCCGCCTCATCATAGTAATACGCAGCACGCTTATATGTAGCATTGTCAATTGCGTTATATAGTTCTACATTATTCTTCATTTCCCCAATAAATTCTTTTGGTGTGATAATCTTATCACCCTGTTTTAAAACCAAACCATCTTCATGATGGTTATTTTCTTTAAACTCGCCATTTTCCATATATCCCACTAAGACACCGTTTTTCTTTAATATTTCAGTAGTATTATCGGGGATATCTCCAGCTGCTAGCGCTTGTCTAAATACGATTTTTTTACTTTCCACTGCATCTGCATACTGAACATCAGTCTCTTCAATTAATCTTTCCGAAATAGCAGACGGTATTAAAGTGCCAGAGTTAAAAATCACTGCAAAAACTACAACCATCAAAATAATAAAACCAAGCGCAGATATACCTTTAAGATTGCCTACACCTTTAACCTTATTCTTTTTACCAACAACATTAGAAACAATCTGATTATTAGTTAGCGCAGACTTTTCGCTCGCCTGTAAGACCTCTGACCCGCTCATATCTAAATTATAACATATTTCTGGTATAATATAAAATATGATAGAAGTTGACAAAATCATTCCTGGCGGGCAAGCGCTAGGTACTCTTCAAGATGGTAAGAAAATTTTTTTCTGGAACGCACTTCCAAACGAAACGGTTTCCGAATTTAATATCACAAAAAACAAATCTCATTATTCTGAAGCTATTGCTACAAAGTTATTCAATCGTTCCCCATTTCGTGTTCAACCAATGGATGATTGTTTTTTATCGACTTCACCATGGCAAATCATTGATTATAATTATGAATTGCGACTAAAATCTGAATTAGTTGTCGAAATCTTCCGTGAACATCATATTGATATTACTCCTCCACTAGTTATCACTGACGGTAACGACTATTTTTACCGTAATAAAATGGAGTACGCTCTCTACTGGGATAATGATGTAGACAGTATTAGTCTCGCTTTCCATACCCGTGGTTCTCACCGCAAAATTCCTATCACCAAATCTTCTATCGAACGCCCCGAAATCTTCCAAAAAGCCCAGCGAATCGTGGCTGAACTCAATCGTCGCAATGAGGAAGCCCGTAAATATCAATCTCTCTTACTACGATGCAACCAAAAAGGCGAAGTATCTGGCGGCCTTTACGAAAATCATCAACCTCATCCAGTGTTTGATAATCTTACCGATACCATCCTCGGACGAGAGTATTCTTATTCACCTAATGGTTTCTTCCAAATCAATCTCCCAGTCTACGAACTTGCCCTTACCGAAATCAAACGTCACATCACCACCGACAAAGTCCTAGACCTTTATTCCGGCGTCGGCACCATCGGCCTCTCAGTCGCCTCCGACCGCCAGCTCACCCTCGTCGAATCGGATAAGTTTTCTTATGCCGAGATGGCAAGGAATATTGCCACTGAGGGGATTCCGGAGCCTGGCAAGGCGAGGGTTAGCGCGTTTTCCCCCGTGGCGACGGGGGAAAACGACGCGACCCGAAGTGGTAATATTCTTGCCATTTTGGCGAAATCAGAGAATGTGACAGATTATATCGAACCTGATTCGACGGTCATCCTCGACCCCCCTCGCGCCGGTTGCGACAAAAAACTTATCGAAAAACTCCTATCAGTCTGCCCGGAAAAAATTATTTACCTTTCCTGCAATCCCGCCACTCAAGCTCGCGACACTAAATTATTACTGTCAAAGTATCAAATTGGTGCAATCAAGACTTTTAATTTCTTCCCTCACACTCCACATATAGAAAACCTAGTAATTCTAAAACGTAAATAATTAAAACTTGCACCTAGCTATTATAATTGTTATACTTACTCTATAAGTTTTGTTTTTGTAGGATTATAGGAAAATATGAAGTTAATTGCAAAAGCTACCACTATCATACTTAGTAATATGATATTCTTGAGTGTTTTGTTTATTTCAGATTCTTCCGCATTAACCTACTCATCCAACGTAGAGGTCGGTTTCACCTTCAACCCCACCATCTCACTTAACCTTTCTGGAGACCTACTAATTAATAATCTCTCCCCAGGCTCAGTCTCAGACTCTAATGTGATTAATGTCAATGTAGCTACTAATGCCTCACAAGGCTATGTACTAACAGCCACAAGTGGTACTAGTACTACTAACACAGACTTAGTCAATCAAACCAACTCAGCTTATAAGTTTTCTAGTATAGCTACTAATGCTAGTCTATCAAACCTAACTACAGACAATACCTGGGGCTTCTCCTACTCAGAAGATAGTGGTACTAACTGGTCTAACTATTCAGGTCTTCCACTAGACAATAATGATGAAGGAGCTACAGGAAAACAACTCATCAGCACAATCAATCCAGCAGACAATAGAACATTACAATTCAAAATAGCCGCTAAAGCCTCAAGTAGTCAAGCTGCTGGTACTTATCAAAATACCATCAACTTCTATGCTGTAGCTAATCCAGATCCTACCCTGCAGCCTGTTTCTTGTCCTGCTGGGAAGATTTGCTACAACCCCAACTCTCTCACCACTGTTCAAGGTGAGATGGGACAACAAAGCGCTAGCAATGGAGCGAGCACCACACTTTGGGCCTCTAATTTCAAAAGAAGTGGCTATGGTTTTGCAGGCTGGGCTGACTCCACTAATTATAACGGAATTAAATATGGACCACAAGAAACCATCACTGCCCCAAGCGACATCTCTACTAACGGCTATTCTCTCTATGCCATCTGGGTCAAATCTGCTGGTGATCTGCAAAACTGGACTGGCTGTTCTAACTTATCCAAAGGTGAAGTCACCGCCCTTAAGGATACTAGAGACAATAATGTCTATGCCGTAGCTAAGCTAGCTGATGGTAAATGCTGGATGATTGAGAATCTAAGGTTAGATGATGCCCCTGAACTTTCTGCTGCTAATACGCATAATCCGTCTTTGCCACTTACGAATGTTTATGATACTACTAATCCCACTACATCAAACCATCTCTCAGCTACCACAGATCCAACCACTACTGCTTGGTGTACATCTTTTTCATCTGCCTGTGATGATCAATCTATGCTAGCTACTAACAATACCACTCTCTTCACTGACAACACCTCCGTTAGCTACAGCACAGAAAGTAATGTATATAGTTACGGTAATTATTACAATTGGTATTCTGCTACAGTAGGACATGGTAAATATGGCTCTAGTTATGCTTCTGGTTACGTTGCTCCAGGAGACATCTGCCCAGCCGGATGGCACTTGCCAAAAGGCGGTAATAAATCACAAGAATCCACTAACGAATTCTGGCAACTAATAACTACTGGACTAAATAATGGAGTAAACCCAGCTAACTACGATAGATATACTACCCCACATTACGTAGAAACAGAAGCTACTCCAGTCTCTAATGCTCTCAGATCTTATCCTAATAACTTTGTTTATTCCGGTAACGCGTATGGAGATGAAGTTTTCAGACGCGGTTCACACGGGATCTATTGGTCGTCCTCAGCGGTCAATAATGTTCGCGCCTACATCTTGTTCTTCTTCAGCACGGGCGTCTACCCAGGCACGTACGGCGACGGCAGCAAGAACGAAGGGTGGATGGTGCGTTGCGTCGCTGGGACCTAAAATCTAAAATCCCTCACAAAATCCCCATTTTACCTCTTTATTTTTCATTTTCACTATGCTAGAATTATTAAAACGCGGAAAGGTGGCCGAGTGGTTTAAGGCGCACGCTTGGAAAGCGTGTAAAGGGGCAACTCTTTCGCAGGTTCGAATCCTGTCCTTTCCGCCATAACACATGGAGAAACACGTGAGCGAAAATATCATCATCGAACTGCAAGGTCTAACCAAACGCTACGGTTATGGCGATACCGAATCTTTCGCCTTAAAAGATTTCGATCTCACTATTAAACGTGGCGAATTCATTATGATTATGGGACCTAGTGGTTGCGGTAAAACCACCTTACTTAATATTATTGGTCTATTAGACCGTGCCAGTCGTGGTAAATATATCTTAAACGGCGAAAATGTCGCCAGTATCTCAGCTAGACGTCAAGCTAAGCTCCGTGCCAAAAAAATCGGTTTCGTTTTCCAGAATTTCAACCTTATCGAAGATCTACCAGTTATTGAAAATGTTGCCCTACCTCTTGTTTATACCGGCTATTCCAAAACCGCTCAATTAAAATCTGCTTCCAACGCCTTAAAAAGGTTTCATCTCAATGAGCGTGAATATTATCTTCCCTATCAGCTTTCTGGCGGCCAACAACAACGCGTTGCTATTGCTCGTGCCATCGTTGGTGATCCAGAGATTATTCTAGCCGATGAGCCTACCGGTAATCTTGATTCCCGCGCTTCCCATATCGTTATGGAAGAATTGAAAGCTATTCATGAAGAAGGCAACACTATCATTATGGTGACACACAACCCTTCCCTCACCGTTTACGCTACTCGCGTTATTAATATGCTAGACGGTCAAATCGACACCGATGTAAAGACCGTGTCAGATGCAAATCTCCCTCAACCTATCAGCGTCAAAATCAAGAAAAAGAAGAAACCGACCGAACCAGAGTTCGTAGAAATCTCTACCACTAAAAAAGACGACGGCGAACCAAAAGATAAAACTGACGAAAAATCTAAAAAACGCAGCAAAAAGACTCGGAGGAAAAAATAATGTCTCTGTTACTTAAAACTCATTACAAATTGGCTAAAACAGCCATCAAAGAGAACCGTACTCGTTCTTTCCTCACCTGCCTTGGTATTGCTATTGGTGTAGCGAGCATCATTCTCATTCTCTCCTTGATGGGGAGCATTTCAAATCTCGTCAAAAGCCAGACTAAAGAAATTGGTGCAGATCTCATTGTAGTTCGCCCTAGCTCCACTAAAGATAATCTTACAAACATCGTTGAAGAACTCACTTCCGCCAACTCCTTCCAAAAATCAAATCTAGCCATCGCAGATGTTGACGCAATCAAAAAAGTCGAAAACGTCGCCGCGGTAGCTCCAATTGCAATTTCTACCAATACTGTAAACTCCGAAAAAAATAATTTTGAGTCCGTGCCTATCCTCGGTACTAACCGAGATTTTATCAAAATTGAGCCACTTGCTCTTAAATATGGTGCATTTCTTACTGACGGCAACGAAGAAAACTCTGTAGTC
>JAEEGL012021056.1_pt1 | contig 10756 bp, 8 predicted proteins | sample 9134231 | NCBI WGS metagenome assembly JAEEGL01 (sample SAMN16246548, study PRJNA631951) | gut metagenome | biome: gut microbiome; feature: rumen; material: fiber-attached | host: Bos | place: Iran: Karaj | collected 2018-10
GTTTGAGACAGGTTATGGCGCAGAGGAGACCCTCACCGACGCCAAGTGCCAGCGCATCTTCAATCAGACCGTTGTGCCGTTTTTCAAGGCCAACGACTACGAGGGCGGCCTCTGCGCAGGCGTGGCGGAGATTGTCAGTGTTTATGGCGGGGAAATCCCTCTTGGACTCAAGACCACCTTGCCAGACAATGGAGGTGGTGAGGGTGAAGGTGATGGTGACCTTTGGGGACTGCTGGGTCTGGTCATTATCATCTTTTTCCCCTTCATCGGTATCATCTTCTATGCCGTCAAAGCCAAGACAAAATCACCGCTTAAGACCAAGGAGAGCCTTCAATCTGTAGATGAAGACGGTGCTCATTATGTCGATGGTCTGAAGACCTCGTGGACAGGCTCGCCATGGGATGGCAAGGGCTGTGCAGGAGGCTTGATGATAGGATTCTCCTTCTTCATCATCATGGCCATCGTGATCTTTGTGGTGATGGACGTTTATCCTGACATGAGTTTCAAACACCAGTGCCTTTGGACGCTTTTGATCACCTTGCTGCTTTATCTCACTTGGATTTGTTTCCGACACAACCGTCGCTTGCTGAAGACGGCCAAGAAGCTGGCTCAGACTTCCATCAACCCGAAATCGGTCTATCAAGCTGCCTATGACCATCAGGCCAACAAGATAGCGATGTGGATGGCGCCGTGGATGGGGTGGATCTTCCATTTCATCCTTAAGCGTAAGCTCAGCAACACGGAGGAGGGCTGTCTGTGCCCGACCTGTGGTGAGGCTCTCAACCAGACCAAGGTTTTCATGTTGCCGGAGAATCATGCCGCTGAGCAGCGCCTCGGCGTCATGAACTTCACTCCTTACCGCTGTGTCAACGGGCACACTTATGTGGTGAAGGAGAACGGGCCGGAGTACATCCACTATGTGACCTGCGAGAAATGTGGTGCCATGACGGCCAAGAAGACGAAAGAGGTCACCGTTCGTGAGGCCAGCTACAGCCAACAGGGCGAGAAGCAGTTGACCTATGAGTGCAAGCACTGCGACTCTATCTACACCTCTATCCTTGTAATCCCTATGTTGGTGCATTCGAGTAGCAGCAGTTCTTCGAGCTCATCGAGCCGTCGCAGCTATTCCGGTGGCTCGTCGCACCATTCGGGCGGTTCGTTTGGCGGCGGCCACAGCGGAGGCGGAGGATTCTCGGGGAGATGGTAAACCCCGCTATCTTGATTGCTAACTAAATAAATAGAATCCCATGACCCCCACACCCCAATACATTCTCTTCTGCGGCGGCGCTTTCCGTTTCGACAGGCGCAGGCCTGACTGCCGCGAGATGATACCGAAAGACTACCGCTCGGTGCTGCTGCGCGACCCTGGGTTGCTCTTCGCCGACATCGACACCGACCTCACTTGGCTTAACAAACGGGTGGCCTACGTCGGGCCGTATTTCTTCACCACCGACAAGCTTAGCGGCGAACAAATCATCCTCCGCGAGAAGGAGATGATCGAACGCTGCACCGACGCTATCTTCCTCCTCGACGGCCCCGCCTGTCCAGGCTCCGTCACCGAGCTGGTGGAAGCCGCCGCTATGGGCAAGAACCTCCACCTGTTCTACGTACAGAAAGGCGACGACGACGAGATCGAGAGCGCCCTCCACACACCCTGCTGGTACCCCATCCTCTACAGCCGCCTCACCAACGCCGACCACACCCATCTCTATCGCTGCACCGACTACGACGACGCCGTGAACAAGATCGTGGAGTGGGAGGGGAGCTTATGAATTTGTTTTGTTTTGGAATAAGCTATACCATGAAATCCAAAAAGAAAAAGCCCAAGAAGCAGAAGTTCAGCAGCGTGAAGGCATTGCTCAAGGCCGACCGCGAGCAGGAGATTGAGTTGTACGGTAAACAGGTCAGCATGAGGCCGTCGCGCGTGCACAAGTCAAAGAAGGACTACGACAGGAAGAAAAACAAAGTGGACGAGCGTGATTTGGATTAGTTTTTTCCGTAGCTTTGCAAACAGAATGGAATAATATTAAATTATAATAATATGACTATCAATGAACTAGAAAGGACTGCCACCCAAGTGCGCCGCGACATCATCCGCATGGTGCACGGGTGCCAGTCGGGTCACCCGGGCGGCTCGTTGGGCGCGACCGACATCGTTACCGCCCTTTATTTCGACCAAATGGACATCGACCCCGCTAGTTTCCGCATGGACGGCAACGGCGAGGACATGTTCTTCCTCTCCAACGGCCACATCAGTCCGATGCTCTACAGCATCATGGCACGCCGCGGCTATTTCCCCGTCAGCGAATTGGCCACTTTCCGTCGTCTCGGAACACGCCTGCAAGGCCATCCCACACCTATGGAAGGCCTGCCGGGCATTCGCATCGCATCAGGCTCACTCGGACAAGGACTCTCGGTGGCCGTGGGCGCAGCGCAAGCCAAACGCCTCAACGGTGACAAACACCTTGTCTTCGTCCTCATGGGCGATGGCGAACAGGAGGAAGGCCAGATCTGGGAAGCCGCCATGTATGCCCCCGCCAAAGGCGTCGACAACCTCGTGGCCATCATCGACTATAACAAGAAACAGATCGACGGCTCGACCGACGACGTGATGAACCTCGGCGACCTGCGCGCCAAATACGAGGCTTTCGGATGGAACGTCATCGAGGTGAGCGGCAACAACATGCAGGCCGTCGTCAACACCCTCAAGTTTGCCCGCGACAACGCCTTCCAAGGCAAGCCGCAGCTCATCCTCGCCCACACCGTGATGGGTAAGGGTGTCGACTTCATGGAAAACAACCACAAATGGCACGGCTCGGCACCCAACGACGAACAAGCCGCCAGTGCACTCTCACAACTCACCGAAACATTAGGAGATTATTGATATGGACTTTACGATTCAAAACCAAAAAGATACAAGATCGGGATTCGGTGAGGGCTTGCTCGAGGCGGGCCGCCGCAACCCCAAGGTGGTGGCCTTCTGTGCCGACCTCACCCCATCGGTGAAAATGGGCGACTTTGCCAAGGAGTTTCCCGAGCGCTTCTTCCAGACGGGCATCGCCGAAGCCAACATGATCGACATGGCGGCAGGCATGGCCCTCAGCGGCTTCGTGCCGTTTACCGGCACCTTCGCGGCCTTCTCGACGGGACGCGTCTACGACCAGATCCGTCAATGCGTGGCCTATTCCAACAAGAACGTGAAGATCGCCGCCTCGCATGCCGGCGTCACCCTTGGCGAAGACGGCGCCACGCACCAGATCCTTGAGGATATTGCCTTGATGAAGGTGCTGCCCAATATGACCGTCATCGTGCCATGTGACTTCAACCAGACCAAAAATGCCACCCTCGCCGTTGCCGAATACGACGGCCCCGTCTACCTGCGCTTCGGTAGACCCAAAGTGCCGAATTTCACGCCTGTCGACGAGAAGTTTGTCATCGGCAAGGCCCAGCTGCTTCAAGAAGGCACTGACGTGACCATCTTCGCCTGCGGCCACCTCGTTTGGAAAGCTGTCCTGGCCCTGCCCATCCTGAAGGTGATGAGCATCAACGCTGAGCTTATCAACATCCACACCATCAAGCCGCTGGACGTGGAAGCAGTTCTCAAGTCGGTGCGCAAGACCCGCTGTGTGGTCACCGCCGAAGAGCATCAGCGCAACGGTGGTCTGGGCGATAGCATCGCGCAGGTGCTGGCCCTGCATCAGCCTTGCCCGATGGAGATGGTCGCCGTCGACGACGTGTTCGGCCAAAGCGGCACGCCCGATGAGCTGCTGAAGTTCTTCCACCTCGACACGCCCGATATCGTGGAGGCCGTGAAAAAAGTTGTTGGTAGAAAGCAATAAAACGCATTAAATAACGATATTAAGGAGATTCCCCTACGGGGAATGGAGTTGTGAGTATTCTGTATAATGCGGCGGCTTGTGAAGTTAACGAGTCATAAGAGGCTTAAGGCCGCCGCCTTTTAACTACAGACAAAACTCCATTCCCGAAGGGAATCCCAACATATTTAAATTCAACTATATGAAAAGATTCAACATAATAGCAATTCTTGCCCTCGTCGTTCTGGGTCTTTTGCCTTCGTGTCAGCCTAAGGAAGAGCCCCAAGAACCCGCGAAAGCCGTCAACGTCATCTATATGATTGGCGACGGTATGGCGTTGCCTCAGGTCTATGCTGCCATGTTGGCATCGCGCGACTCGATGACGTTTTCGCAGTTTCCTTATATCGGTGTTGTCGACACGCACTCAGCTAGCAACGACATCACCGATTCAGCTGCAGGTGGCACAGCCCTGGCCAGCGACCATAAGACGAGAAACGGCATGGTCGGTATGAACCCCGATACCATCCCGGTGAAGACCATACTTGAGGTCTTGAAGGAACAAGGCAAGGAGACAGGCATCGTGGTTTCATGTTATGTCACCCATGCCACGCCTGCTGTTTTCTATGCCAAAGAGGCAAAACGCTCGAATTACGAGGATATCGCCATGCAGCTGGCCGAGACCGACAATCTCAACCTGATCATCGGAGGCGGACGCAAGCACTTCAACCAACGCAAGGACAGCCTCAACCTCATCGAGCGCATGGAGAACGAGTTGGGTTGGACGGTGTACGACACCTTGGACAACATCGACCTGACCTGCAAGAAATATATGGTGCTGGCCGACGACAACCACATGCCCAAGGCCGCCGATCGCGGTGATTTCCTGCCGCGTGCCGTGAAGACCGCCCTAAAGACCTTGGACGACGCCGAGAACGGCTTCTTCCTCATGGTGGAAGGCTCGCAAATCGACTTCGCCTGCCATGCCAACGACTCCGCCTGGATGATGGATGAGATGCTCGACTTCGACTATGCCGTGAAGGTGGCCCTTGACTATGCCAAAGAGAAAGGCAATACCTTGGTGGTGGTCACCGCCGACCACGAGACGGGTGGCCTCACGTTGCCCGACCCGCAAGGTAAATACACCAATGTCGTGTTTGATTACTCGTCAGGGAGCCACACTTGTCTGCCGGTGCTGGTTTATGCCTATGGCCCGGGTGCTGAGCGCTTCACGGGCTGGATGCAGAATACAGACCTTAAGGGTAAGATTCTGAATTCCTGCGGCTTTGAGAACATCGGCGACAGCCTGCCTGAAGGCCAAGGTCGGAAGATTGTGCCGAGAAAGGTCAACCTTGACTCGAAACCTGAGTAATGTCGTTTGAAGCATGAAGCTGTCCGTCGTCATCGTCAACTACAACGTCGAATATTTCCTCGAGCAGTGCCTGCATTCGGTGCGCCGCGCCCTGCAAGGCATCGAGGGCGAGGTGTTTGTGGTCGACAACAACTCCGTCGACGGATCGCTGAAGATGCTGGCCCAGAAGTTTCCCGAGGTGAAGGTCATCGCCAACAAGGACAATGTGGGTTTCGCCAAGGCGAACAATCAGGCCATTCGGGTCTCGACAGGTGAGTATGTGTTGCTTCTCAACCCCGACACGGTGGTGGAGGATGACACCTTCTCGAAGTGCATTGCATTCATGGACAGCCACCCTGACGCAGGCGGCCTCGGCGTGAAGATGGTCGATGGCAAGGGACAGTTCCTGCCTGAGTCGAAACGTGGACTGCCCACGGCACGGACGGCGTTTTACAAGATGTTCGGACTCTGCAAGCTCTTCCCGCACAGCAAGCGCTTCGCGCGCTATTACATGGGCCATCTCTCCAACGACGAGACCAACGAGGTGGAGATCCTTGCTGGCGCCTTCATGCTGATGCGCAGGGAGACGCTCGACAAGGTCGGCCTGCTCGACGAGACTTTCTTCATGTACGGCGAGGATATCGACCTGTCGTACCGCATCACGCAGGGCGGCTACAAGAACTATTACTTCCCTGAGACGCGCATCATCCACTATAAGGGTGAGAGCACCAAGAAGACCAGCGTCAACTACGTCTTCGTCTTCTACCGCGCCATGGAGATCTTCGCCAAGAAACACTTTGGCAACTCATGGGCCAAGTCATTCTCGTTCCTGATCAATATGGCCATCTATATCAAGGCCTTCTTCGCCCTCGTGTCGCAGTTCTTCCGTAAGGCGGCCATCCCGTTCCTCGACGCGGTGCTGGGCTATGGCGGCTTGGCGGCCATCAGCTACTTCTGGGGCCGCGGCACCATCTACGACGGTGCGGGCAGCTATCCTACGCTGCTCTTCGCCGCCGTGTTGCCGGCCTATATCTTGATTTGGCTGTTGTCGACATTTTTTGCGGGTGGCTATGACAAACCTTACAACATCGGTAAGGCCGTGCTGGGCGTGGCCTTCGGAAGTGGCATCATATTAGTGCTCTATGCCTTGCTGCCAGAGAGCCTGCGTTTCTCAAGGGCTTTGATCCTCTTCGGCATGCTGTGGCTGGCCATCGAGATGAGCCTCACGCGGTGCATCGGCATCCTAATGGGTAACGAGGACTTCCAGTCGAAGCGGACGGAGAAGAAACGTTTCCTCGTCATCGGTAGCCCCGAGGAGACACAGCGCGTCAACGCTATCCTGGAGAGCACCTCCATCAAGCCCGACTTCATCGGCTTAGTGAGTTCGGAGACACAAGGCGAGGCCCCCGAGGGATTCATCGGCAACCTCTCGCAAGTACCTGACATCATCGAGATCTACAAGATCACGGAGGTCATCTTCTGCTCGAAGGACGTGCCACATCAGGTCATCATCGACAAGATGGTGGATTGGCATGCCACCAATGTCGACTATAAGATCGCTCCCGAGGACAGCCTCTCTATCATCGGCAGCAACAGCATTAACACGCGTGGTGACCTCTATACCGTCGACATTAAAGCCATCGATACGGTGGCCAACCGTCGCAACAAACGGCTCTTCGACGTGGTGATGAGCTTTTTCAGCCTTGTCTTCTGGCTGCCCTTGGCCTTGGTGGTGAAGAAGCCTGTGTGTTTCTTGAGGAACGCCTTCCTTGTCCTTTTCGCCCGCCGTACCTGGGTAGGCTATTGCCCGACGGGCGACGCCACACAGAAGCTGCCCAAGATCCGCAAGGGCGTCTACCATCCCGCGTCTTATATGGAAAAGGACATCGAAACCGATGTCCTAAACCAAATGAATCTGTTATATGCTCGCGACTATACTGTCTGGAAAGATGCGGAGATATTCTTCAGGTCGGTGGCAGCAAAATGACAGTCAAAGAAAAAGCCTCGGCATTGCCGAGGCTTTTTCTGTCTTTAGTGTTGTATCGTCATTAGGCGAATGTATTTGAGTAGTTTGTCGCTCCAGTTGGCGTCGCCTGGTAGTTGGTAGCGGGCGTTGCCTTTGGGGTCTGGGGTGAAGACCGTCTCGCCTGTGGGCGTGAGGGTCACCCAGCCGCGTTGCGAGATCTGGTAGATGGCCTCGTCGCCTTCCACCGCGTTGATGACGGCCAACGGATCCCACATCTTTTGGAACTTGTCTTCGACAAGGAACTCGTAGATCCACTTGATGGGGTGGGTGTCGGTCCAGCTGAGGTCTTCGATGACCTGCTTGGCGGAGTAGTAGAGCGGGTCGCCTACCTCGCCGGGCGAGAAGACGATGTCGATGTCTTTTGGCAGCAGTTCGAAGAACTTGAGCGAGTAGTCGATGGCGGCGGTTAAGTTGTAGTCGTGCTCAAACGAGTTGCCGAACACGCCACCCATCACATATATGCTGTTCACCTTCTGCTGTACGAGGTCGAGGCCACTGAGTGGCGAGAACTCGTCGGGACCCGACTGCAGCAGTCGCGACAGGCAGGTGACGAAGCCGACGGAAACGACGGTCACCGATTTGTCGGGCTGTTGGGCAAGGATCTTACGGTAGAGTTTGTAGCCATCCATGTATTCGCCGTCGTCGCCCACACTGCGCTTGAAGATGGGCTCACCGTCGGTGTTGCGGGCATAAGCCATGTTGTGGTATGGGATGAAGACGCGGGGCGCCTGCACGCCGAACTGCTCCAGGCCGATGGGGATATCAGGATAGCCATAATAGTTGTTCATCACGTCGACAGCGTCGGCATTGGCGCGGTTCATGCGGTCGACGACCACGCCGAGCAAGGTGCAGCGTTTCATGTCCATGTAGCGGTAGAGCATCATCAGGGCGAAGAGGTCGTCGGTAGAGCTGCCCATGTCGCAGTCGTAGATGATGCGGATGTCTTTCTGTTCGTAGTTGGACTTGACGCTGATGCCGAATTTGTTGGAGTAGACGATTTGCTGTTCGTTCTCTCTCGCGAAGGCGAGGGCAGCAGCCAGACTGTCTTCCGGGAAGGGTTTGTTACTGTCGAAATAGTAGTCACCCTTGTCGGGATCATACCAACCGCCTACGATATTCTCGTGGGCATGGGCGTGCTTGAGGACTTTGCGGATGCTCTTGCGGCTGAAGCTGTTTTGGGTCTCTTTATAAGATACCATCAAGCCCTCGGTAGGCTGGCGCATGTCGTTGAGGTCCAAGGTGAAGCCTTGGGGATACATCTGCCCCATGACATAGATGACATTGGCCATATCCTTGTCGGAGAGGCGGTAGTCCTTGGCGTCTTTCTTCTGTGCAAAGCCCACGGGGACTGCCATAAAGGCAACCAAAACGAATAATATAACGCGTTTCATAGTCTCTGTCTCTAAGTTCTAAACTGATCAATGCTGAATGGCCATCAGCCTGATATACTTAAGCACCATGTCGCACCACACAGCGTCGCCGGGGCGTTGGTAGCGGGCGTTGCCTTTGGGATCGGCCTTGAAGATGGTTTGGCCACTGGGGGTGAGGGTCACGAAGCCGCGCTCAGAGAGCTCATAGAAGTCGTCGCCTTCAACGGCTTGGATGACGGCCTGCGGGTCCCACATCTTTTGGCCCGTGTTGCAGTTCAGGAACTGATAGGTCCATTTGATGGGATGCAGGTCGGTCCAATTCATGTCGGCGATGACGGTCTCGGGACGATAGTCAAGCGGGTCACCCACTTCGCCGGGCGAGAAGACAATGTCAACTTCCTTGGGCAGCAGCTCGAAGAACTTCAGCGAGAAGTTGATGGCTTGCTTGAAGTTGTAGTCAGGCTCGACAGCATCGCCAAACACGCCGCCCATGGCGTAGATGTCTTTCACCTTGGCACGGACCAGCTCCACACCATTGAGGGGCGAGTATTCGTCAGGACCGGATTCGAGCAGGCGGGCAAGCGTAGTGACAAATCCGATAGAGGCGATGGTGACGCTGTGGTCGGGCTGCTCGCTGAGGAGTTTACGGTAGAGTTTGTAGCCTTCCATATAGGTCCCATTATCGCCTACGCTGCGCTTGAACATCGGCACGCCTTCCGTGGAACGGGCATAGGGGAGGTTGTGGTAGGTGATCCACACGTGGGTGTCCTTCTGCCCATTGGTCTCCAAACCGATGGGGATGTCGGGATAGCCGTAGAAATTGTTCATTACGTCGACGATGTCGGCGTTGGCCTTACCCATGCGGTCGACGACGACGCCAATCAGGTTGCAGCGTTTCATGTCCATGTAACGGTAGAGCATCATCAAGGCGAAGAGGTCGTCGGTCGAGCTGCCCATGTCGCAGTCCAGGATGATGCGGATGTCGCGTTGTTCATAGTTCGACCAGATGTTGATGTCTTTCGAGGCCACATAAACGGTGTGCTGGTCGTTGTCGCGGGCAAATTGCACAGCGGCGGCTAAGCTATCCTCAGGGAACGAACGGTTGCTGTCGAAGTAGTACTTGTCTTCTTCGGGGTTGTACCAACCTCCCACGAGGTTGTTGTGGGCGCGAGCATGCTTGATGACGGCAGGGATGCTCTTGCGGTCGAAGCTGTTTTGTGTCGCTTTGTAGGAAACAATCAAGCCCTCGGTGGGCTGGCGCATGGTGTTGAGGTCCAAGGTGAATCCGTCAGGATACATCTGTCCCATGGCGTAGATGACGTTGACCAGCTCTTTGTCCGTCAGCTTCTCTTGTGCGAAGCCGAATGAGGCCAGGGCGAGGAACGCCACGATGAGGAGTTTTGCTTTTTTCATGATTATTAGTATTTAATTGGTTTATAATTGTTTGCTTTTTATTCCGCGTGTTTGTATCCCTTCACCTTGTCCCAGTCGCCACGCGTGAAGTCGGGCATGGCTACCGGCATGCCGCCGTTGGCGATGGAGGCAGCCGTCAGCTCGCCGAGGCACGACCATTCGGCGGCGTCATAGACGTCTTGGTCGAGTGGTAGACCGTGGTGCAGACAGTAGATGAGACGGTAGTCCATGATGAAGTCCATGCCGCCGTGACCGCCTACCTCCTTGGCTTTCTCTTCAATTTCGACAGCGATAGGATGGAGATAGTTCTCCAAAATCTTATCGCGCACCTCGGCGGGGACGAAACCATGCGGGTTGAGTCGCTGTCCTTCGGTGAGGAACCCGGCAGGGAATTTGTCCTCCAGCACGGTGAAGCCTTCCGTGGGGTATTTGTTGGCGAAGCCTTCGGTGCCAGTGAGTTGGTACAAACGATTGTAAGGCCTATAGGTGTAGACGTCATGCTCGATGAGTAGTGTCTTGCCTTTCTCGGTCTGGATCATAGTGGTGGTCATGTCACCGTTGGCGAAGTCGTCGACGCCCATCATCTCCTTGGCGACTTTCTTGCCGTTGTAGGAGGGCGTGCTCATCGAGAACAAGGTCTTCATGCGGTCGCCGCGGTGGATGTTGAAGGCCTGGCAGAGGGGGCCGAGGCCGTGGGTGTGGTAGACGTCGCCTGTATGGCTCTGGTTGAATTCAAGACGCCAGTTTTCGTAGTATTCGTGCCAGTAGGGTTCCAGGTTATGAA
>JAEEGL012036832.1_pt1 | contig 10756 bp, 7 predicted proteins | sample 9134231 | NCBI WGS metagenome assembly JAEEGL01 (sample SAMN16246548, study PRJNA631951) | gut metagenome | biome: gut microbiome; feature: rumen; material: fiber-attached | host: Bos | place: Iran: Karaj | collected 2018-10
CATGGGCAGCGGCAACGCCGGGGCCACCAACATGGCCCGCGTCTTTGGCTGGAGCGCCGGACTGCTGACGCTGGCAGGGGACGCGGCCAAGGCCATCATCCCCATGCTAATCGCAAACAAGCTGGCGGGGGACGTGGGCCTGGCTCTGGCGGGCCTGGGCTGCATTCTGGGCCACTGCTTCCCGGTGCTGCACGGCTTCAAAGGCGGCAAGGGTGTCTCCGTCGGCGGCGCGCTCGCCTTCGGGATTGACTGGCGCGTGGGCCTGGCGGTGGTGGGCAGCTTCCTGCTGGGGGCGCTGCTGTCCAAAAAGGTGTCGGTGGGCTCCATCTGCGGGGCCCTTGCCATCACCATCTCCAGCCTGGCTTTTGGCATGAGCGCGCCGAAGCTGTTTCTGGCCGTGGTCAGCATGACACTGGTGATCCTGCGCCACCGCGCCAACATCAAGCGGCTGATCGCGGGGACCGAGCCGGACTTTCGCGCCGGGAAGAACAAAATGAAAAAAGAGAATTAGGCAGAAAACGCCCATCTCCCTGCGGAGGTGGGCGCCGGCATATCGGCAGGTTTTACACTTTTTTAACCACTGCCGGGGCCGCGGCGGTATAATGAGTGTCGTTGGCAGACAAGATTTCTGAAAAGGGAAGGTTGAATCCTATGAGCAAACGCGCGCTGGTTGTAGAAGACGACGAGAACATTGCCGAGCTTCTGCGGCTTTACCTGGGAAAAGACGGCTTTGACGTGATGATCTCGCCCGACGGGGGAAAGGCCGAATCCATGTTTGACCTGTTCCAGCCAGACGTGGTGCTGCTGGACATCATGCTGCCGGTCAAGGACGGCTGGGAGGTCTGCCGGGAGATCCGGAAAAAATCCTCCACCCCCATCATCATGCTCACCGCCAAGGGGGAGACCGCCGATAAAATCAACGGCCTGAACATGGGTGCGGACGACTATGTGACCAAACCCTTTGACGTCAAGGAGCTTCTGGCGCGCATCCACGCCGTCATGCGCCGTACGGACGCCGACGCTCCGGTGGAGAAGAAGCTGGTCTATGATAAGCTGGTCATCAATCTGGAGTCCTATGAGCTGATCGTGGACGGCAAGAAGATCGACACCCCGCCAAAGGAGATGGAACTGCTTTACCATCTGGCCGCCTCTCCCAACCGGGTCTATACCCGCAACCAACTGCTTGACGAGGTCTGGGGCTTTGACTATTTCGGAGACTCAAGGACCGTGGACGTGCATGTCAAGCGCCTGCGTGAGAAGCTGGAGGGCGTGTCCGACAAGTGGTGCCTGAAGACCGTCTGGGGCGTGGGCTACAAGTTTGAAGTGACAGAATAAGCTGTGAAATGCGAAAACGCGCTGCGAAACTGCTGTTCCGCGGCGCGTTATTTTTTTTCGGGGATCAGCCGGGCAGCTTTGCCGGCGTCTCCAGCATCTTGGGGATGCCGCAGTGCCTGGCAAGGCGGCCGTTCATACCGGCCTCCAGCGCCCGGCCCTGTGTGGGGTTGACGCGCAGTCTGACCAGGTCGTTCTCATCCGCCTGGCAGAAGCTGCTGCGGGACGGGTGTAAATGCTTTGCAGATGCTCCGCATCGTTTTTCAAGTTGTTCGTGTTCCTGCGTCTCTTCCCGGGTTCGATCAGAAAACTGCACAGCCGCAGTGCCGCACTTCCTTCATGCGATAGAGTGCGGTGTCCGCATCCTGGAAAATGTCGCCCTCCGGCTTTTCCCGGTCGGAGAAGGCGACGCCTACGCTCAGCGAAACAGGCGGAAGATCGCCGTCGGGATTCTGCAGCAGGGCGTTGACCTGCTCCACCTTGTCAAAGACCAGAGCGCGCATGGCACTGGTCATGCGCGTCATGATGACGACAAACTCGTCCTCCTTGAGCCGGCAGATATCGTCCACCGAGCGGAAGCTGCCGCGCAGCACCTCCGACACCTTTCGGACGATCTGATCGGCCTTCGCCTGGCCTTCCCGCTTTTTGAAGTCCTCATAGTCGTTGATGTTGGCAATCAGTACGGCCAGATGGTCCTTGTCCGAGTCGTGGAAGAGGATCTCAAAGGCCGTGTGGTTGTAGAGCCCCGTCAGCGAATCGTGAAGCGCGTCGTAGGCAAAGCGGTCCCGGTGCCGCGGCTTTCCCGGCTTTTTGCGCTGGATCTCCCACTCCTTCTTTTCCGCGGCAAAATGCTCAAACTCCGCCGCAGGCAGGGGGCGGGCAAAGTAGTAGCCCTGTACGATATCACAGCCCATGGCCTTGAGCGTCAGCAGCTGCTCGGCGGTTTCCACGCCCTCGGCGATGGTGGGCACATCCAGGGAGTCCGCCAGTTGGATCACAACCTCCAGGAGCCGCGTGTCCTTGCGTTCCTTGAAGGCGTTGCGGATAAACTGCATATCCAGCTTCAGCGCATCGATGGGCAGGGTAGAGATCATGTTCAGCGAGGAATAGCCGGAGCCGAAATCGTCCATTTCGATCAGAAAACCCAGCGCGCGCAGCGCCTTGACCCTGTCCACCATCTGGTCTGAGTCCTCCGCGTAGGCCGACTCCGTGATCTCCAGCAGCAGCTCCTGATAGCTCAGACCGTTTTCTTTCACGATGCCGGACAGCTTGTCCACCAGGTTCGGGTCGTACAGATCGATGCGCGAGACATTGACGGAGACGGGCACGGAGACGCCGAGCCGTTCTTTCCAGTCGCGTACCTGCGCGGCCGCCTCGCGCCAGATATATTCGTCCAGCTCCTGAATCAGACCGTTTTTCTCAAACAGGGTGATGAAGGTTCCCGGACTGACCATGCCCAGCTTCGGATGCTCCCAGCGCACCAGAACCTCCGCGCTGGTGAGCGTCGGCACATCGGAGCGGATGTCGAACTTGGGCTGGAAAACAACCAGAAACTGCTTTTCACGGATGGCGGTGGGAAAGTCGTCGATCAGTTGTTCGGCAAAGATCTCCGATTCCCGCATGGTGTCGTCGTAGATGCCGATTGCCCGGGTGAAGCTGGTCTTGACTGTGTCGGCGGCGAGCTTGGCCCGGTCGAAGCGCCGTTCAATGTCGATGGTCTTGTCCACGTTGGAGTAGACGCCCATGCGCATGCGCACGCGGTTTTCGTTTTTGCCGCGCTCGTCCAGGGTGATGGAGGCGGCCTCCAGGATCCTGGCGTAATCCTGGCGGTGCGGGCAGTAGACCAGAAAGGTATCCGCCTCCCGGCGGCAGACGATGCCGTCCTCGTCCTTGACCACATCCCGCACCCGCTCGCCGATGCGGCGCAGCAGATCGTCGCCGAAGGCCTTGCCGTAGCGCTCATTGATCGTGTGGAAGTGGTTGATATCCAGCACGATGGCGTCAGTGGCCAGATTCTTGTGATAGACGTCAAACTGCGCTGCGTAGCGGTAGAAAAACTCCCGGTTATAGAGACTGGTCAGCGGGTCGCGCTCCGTGGAGCGGATGATGTCCCGGTCCTCCGAAAGCTCGATGGTGCGCAGCACGCGGGCCAGCACCACCTTCGGCTGGGGGTAGGGTTTGGGAATGAAATCAATGGCGCCGATGGTCAGACTCTCCACCTCGGCGTCCTTCTCTGCCGTCATCACGATGACGGGAATGCGGACAGACTGCGGGTTTGCCTTCAGCTGGCGCAGTACGTCCAGACCGTGCATGTCCGGCAGGTTCAGATCCAGCAGGATCAGGCTCAGCGTTTCGCTGTTTTGGCCCACCGTCTGCAGTGCCTCGGCCCCGGCGGCGGAAAAGAGCAGCTCATAGCTGTCCTCCAGCATGTAGCGCAGCATCTCCTGGTTGATGATCTCATCCTCAACAATCAGAATTTGGCGCTTGCCGTTGCGGGAATGAAATGCGGAATGACTGTTAAGCATACTGTTTCCTCCTGCCGGGCTGCCGCGTCCAGGTACCCGGACACTTGCGTTCGCTCTTGTCATTATATGTGTTCTGATCCGCCGCCTCAAACGCGGCGCGGAGGCTGTCCGTTTCCCCGGGAAAGAAATCCGCTGGCCCTGCCGCGGCCGCGCCGAAAGCTGCGTTTTCCATGTTGTCCTCGTTTACTTCAAAACGCTGCGCAGCGTATTCATCAGAGTATTGACGTCGATGGGCTTTGCGATGTGCGCCTGCATGCCTGCCGCCCGGGACGCTTCCACATCCTCCTTAAAGGCATTGGCCGTCATGGCAAGGATCGGGATCCCGGCGTGCCCCTGTTCCTTCATGGCGCGGATCGCGCCGGTCGCCTCGTAGCCGTCCATCACCGGCATCTGAATGTCCATCAAAATCGCGTCATAATAGCCGGGCTGAGAGGCCGCCACCAGATCCACGGCCTGCTTGCCGTTCTCTGCGGTCTCCACCATAAAGCCGGCCTGGGTGAGGATCATATGGGCGATCTCCAGATTGATCTTGTTGTCCTCCACCAGCAGCAGGCGCTTGGTGGAAAAGTCGACCTCGTTCTCGCTGGGGATCTGGCTGCTCCCGTCGGCGGTGCGGCGCTCGCTCTCCGGAATGTCGGACTCCTCCGCCAGCTTGAGCTTCAGGCGGATGATGATTTCGGTGCCGCTGCCCGGCGCCGTCATGACCTCGATGGTGCCGCCCATGAGATCAATGATGCTCTTGGTAATCGACATACCGAGCCCCGTGCCCTCGATGCCGCTGACGGTGGAGGTGCGCTCGCGCTCAAAGGCGTCGAACATCCGGTCGGCAAACTCCTTGGACATGCCGATGCCGTTGTCCTGTACGCGCATCTCGTAGAAGCCGTAGCCGTGCTCACCGCTGCCGGACTCGAAGAGGGAGGCGGTGATGGTGCCGCCCTCGGGCGTGAACTTGTAGGCATTGGAGAGAATATTCAGCAGCACCCGGTTGAGGTTCTTCCTGTCGCACCAGACATAGCGGTGCTGCACCTGGGATGTATGCACGGTAAACTGCATGTCCTTCTGCTTCATCTGCTCGGAGAACAGATCCCGCATCCCGTCAAACACCGCAGTGAGATCCACCGGCACGAACTCCAGCTCGATCCGGCCGGACTCAATGCGGCTCATCTCCAGGATGTCGTTGATCAGGGCCAGGAGATGCTGGCTGGAGCCGTTGATCTTTTCCAGGTACTCCCTTACGGCGGCAAGGTCGTCCTCTTTCTGCGCGAGATTGGTATAGCCGATAATGGCGTTCATGGGGGTGCGGATGTCATGGGACATGTTGAAGAGGAACTGGCTCTTGGCCAGGCTGCTCTCCACTGCGCGAATCTTGTCGCGCTCGGCCGCCTCGTGCTTTTCCCGCACCACGTTCTGCACATACAGCATGACGGCAAGCCCGATGAATACAATCAGAAACAGCACCAGTCCGCCGCCCGTGAGCAGCGTCTTGATCGCCTCCGTCGAAGCGCCGGCCATCAGGCGCTTGCCCATCCACATGAGCGCCGCGTACAGCAGCAGCGCAAACAGGACGATGCCGGAGGTGGAAATGCCGCTGTATTCCGTCAGTGTGCTGCGGTAGACCGTCCGCCAGTAGAACACAAAGCCCAGCAGACACCAGAGGGAGAGCAGCAGGTAGGCCTCGCTGCCCATGGCCTCCATGGCGGAGAGCCGGGGGACAAGCTGAACGATCAGAAACAGCAGGGAGATGATCGTGCCGATGGCGCCTGTGATCCGGGTGCGGCGTCTGCCCTCCGCCCGGGCGATTTTCCAGGCTGCGGCGGAGGTGTAGCCAAAGCCCACAATGGCGCCGAAGCTTGTCAGATCCACGAACCAGTTGAGGGTATTTCGTCCCAGCAGGGACAGGAGGATGGCAAGCACCATGATGAACACGATGCTGTAAGTGGTCTGGGAGAATTTCTCCGACAGGATGCGGTCCTCCGCCATGGTGGAGAGCACGCGCGTGGTGGCGCGGTAGCCGGCGATGATGCCGGTCAGAATGGCTGCGACGGCGGTGACGGTCATGATCACCAGTCCCGGCAACCCAATGATGGTGCGGGCGGCAAAGAACGTGGGAACAGAGGCCACGCCGGACAGCGTGTCCAGCGCGGCGATATACGCCTGCCAGGAGGAATAACCGTCAGGTACGGCAGCCACACCCACCAGGGCCATGGCTGCATAGGAAAAGGCCGCGGCGACGATCGCCAGCACGATGATCCTGCCGGAGCGGCGCATGGGAAAGCGGAAATGCGCGGTGTCAAAGACGGTGATCTCAAAGCCCACAAAGGCCCAGGGGGCCAGAATGATCAGACTGAAGACGGCATATCCGCGGCTGACGGGGGCGGTACCGAAATCCATCAGCGCTCCGCTGTTCAAAACAGCAGGGAGACAGAAGACTGCCGTGACCGTGATGCCGGTCAGCAGCACCACGGCGAGAATGGTGAGCAGCTTCTGCAGGGCGGGCTTGGCCGCCACAAACAGCGCGCCGACACCTGCCAGCACCAGCACGGACACCACGGTCTCCCCGAGGTAGATGGTGTTCCCGGCAACCGTATAATGGAAGCCGCTTTGGGCACTGCCGCTGAACAGAATCCGCACCACAAAAAACAGCGCCGTCCCGTTGAGAAACACGATGGTCAGATACGACAGACACAGAAACCAGGAACTGAGAAAGGCGTGGTCCCGGCCGAAGGCCTCCTTGGTATAGGAGTAGACGCCGCCGGTCATGGAACTGCGGGACATCAGATAGGAGAAGTTTTCGGCGATGATGAGCATGATGACCATACCGATCAGCATGGCAAGCACTGTCCCCGCGGGACCGGCCAGCGGCAGGAAGGTGGTGCCTGGCATGGCAAACACGCCCCAGCCCACCATACAGCCAAAGGCCATGCCCCACACGTCCAGTGGGGACAGGTAGCGATCCAGCGGCTTGAACCGATTATCTTGATCCACGATGATCACCCCTTATGCTTCGATCAGGTTTCCAGTGCCTCAAACAGAACTCCGGGCTTCACGGGCGAGGACAGGCGGGCGTGAGCCCGGTCTGCATCTCCTCTATGTTAGAGAGCGGCTGTTCATCGGGTTCAAAGAGCTTATTCCATACGGGCGCTGCCTGAAGCCGGCAGCGCCCGCAGAACGCGGACTGCCCGAAAAGCCGCCGTTGAATCCATATCAACCATCCATTTTTTGATTCTTATATTATATTCGGTTTTCTCATGTAATGCAATGAGGAAATGCACATTCGTCGCCCGGTGCGGCCGGCCCAGAATGTTCACAAACAGGTCCTTGAAAAATGCGGGGAAACCAGTATAATGATGATCTGACGGCAAGACGCCGCATTTTGAGAATCTTTTTACCGTTTTTCCGGCAGCTTGATGCCGGATTTGGGAGCAAGCCTCTGATGAAGAGTATCTACCTGAGAAACTTTACCGCCATGGCGGTGCTGATCATCTTCTGCCTGATGCTGATCTGCCTGTCCTTTTTGGGGATCGGACGCATGCATCTGATCCGGGTGCAGCGGGACGAGATGATCGCCAGCGCCGAGGAGGTTTCCCGCATCGCCGCGGCCGTGTGCCAGAGCGACGGGCTGGACAGCTGGCTGCTGGGCATGAACACCAGCGCGGTGGCAAATGCCACGGGCAATCAGATCTTTATCACCGACGCCGAAGGGCTCATCGTCTCCTGCTCCGACCGGAAGCCGAACTGCCGGCATCTGGGTCTGCAGCTGCCTGAGACCGCGATGCGGCAGCTCGAGCGCAACGGGGGATACGGCATGTCCGATCTGGGCGGCATCTTCCCGGAAGCCCGCTACATGGTGACCCATGAGATCTTTTCCGAGATCGACGGGGCGGAGGAAGGCTATGTCTATGTCATCAGCGCCCCGGGAAAAATGCTGGGGGACTGGTCGGCCTTCCTGATGGTCGCGGCCACGGTGACCCTGGGCGTGCTGCTGGTCTTCCTCGCGGCGACGCTGGTCTACTCCAAGCGCATGACCCGGCCTCTGGATGAGATCGCGGCGGCTTCCCGGAAATTTGCCCGGGGGGACTTCTCGGTGCGCGTGCGGCAGGAATACGATTTGGACGACGAGATGGGCGCGCTGATCGACTCCTTCAACAAGATGGCCGACTCCCTCGAGCAGGCGGAGTCGCGGCGCACGGAGTTTATCGCCAACGTCTCCCACGAGCTACGCACCCCCATGACCACCATCGCCGGCTTTGCCGACGGGATCCTGGACGGCACCATCCCCAAGGAGGAGGAGAGCAAGTATCTCGCCTCCATCCGGGACGAGACGAGGCGCCTGTCCCGCCTGGTGCGGGATATGCTGGACGTATCCTCCACCAAGTCGCGGCTCTCCGACCCGAACCGGAGGACCGTTTTCGATCTCAATGAGCTGCTGCTGCAGACCCTGCTCAGCTTTGAGGACCGGGCCACGAAGAAGAACCTGGACGTGGATCCCCAGCTGCCGGAGAACAACATCATGGTGCTGGCCGACAAGGATGCCATCACCCGGGTGATCTACAACCTGCTCGATAACGCCGTGAAGTTTGCCAACCCCGGCAGCTGCCTGACCCTGCGCCTGTACAAGGACGGGGAGAAGGCCTACGTCTCCGTCAGGGACATCGGGGAGACCATCCCGCCGGACGATCTGCCCTTTATCTTCGACCGTTTCCACAAATCCGACCGCTCCAGAAGCCTGGACAAGGAGGGCATGGGACTCGGTCTGTACCTGGTGAAAACCATCATCAACAGCCATGACGAGGACATCGCCGTCAAGAGCGAGGACGGCATGACCGAATTTGTCTTCACCCTGAAACTCGCCAAATAGAATTGAGGTACCGCCATGAGCAATATGGACTATCAGACGGAAAACAACTGGTACGCGCCGCTGGAACAGAATGCAGCCGCCCCGGCGGAAGCACCGAAAAAGAAGCGCCTGGCCACCGGATGGAAGATCTTTCTGGGCGCGCTGCTGGTGGTGGCGCTGATCGCGGTCAGCTCCATTGCCTTCTCCTCCGGAAAGGAGAGCCCGGCTGTGACGCTTCCCGGCCCCGGCGAGAGCCTGCCGGAGACGGAGGAGCAGCTCCCGGACGACTGGCAGGAGTTCTTCGGCTCCTATTTTCTCCCGGAGGAGAAGAGCGAAAAGAACGAGATCCGGCTGCCGAAGGTGGAGAAGATGCCCGACTTTGAACTGGAGCTGCAGGAAGGCGCCGGACAGGAGCTGACTTTGCAGGAGCTCTACCAGAAGTGTGCGCCCTCGATCGTGGCCATCAGCGGCTACGTCAACGGGAAAAACGGCTACTACTGGGGCACCGGCATCATCCTGACCGGGGACGGTCTGATCCTCACCAATGCCCATGTGGTGGAAAACTGCGACTCAGTCTATGTCACGCTGCCGGACAACAGCAGCGCGGAGGCCAAGCTGGTGGGCGCGGACTCCACCAGCGACATCGCCATCCTGAAGGTGGACGTGAAGGGCCTGACCCCGGCCGAGTTTGGGGACAGCGCCGCGCTCACCGTGGGTGACCATGTGGCGGCTATCGGCAACCCGCTGGGCGAGACTTTCCGCGTGACCCTCACCGACGGCATCATCTCCGCCATTGACCGCGGCATGAGCTACAACGGCCATACCATGACTCTGCTGCAGACCAACGCCGCCATCAACGAGGGCAACTCCGGCGGCGCGCTGTTCAATATGTATGGGCAGGTCGTCGGCGTGACCAACATGAAGATGATGTCCGCCTACTCAAGCATCGAGGGCATCGGCTTTGCCATTCCCTCCGCCACCGTGCGCAGCGTGGCCAATTCCCTCATCCTCTACGGCGAGGTGCGGGGCAGGACCGCGATCGGCATCACCGTGGGCGCCATCCCGGACAACCTGGCCGGCCACTATGAAATCCCCACCGGGCTCTTTGTCTCCGCCGTTTCGGAGAACACGGACGCCGCGGCCAAGGGTCTCAAGGTCGGGGACATCATCACCCATGTCAATGGGGAGCCCGCCCGCTCTACCGACGATATTCTCGCGGTGAAAAACACGCTCAGTGTGGGCGACACCATCACCTTCACGGTCTGGCGCGATGGGGAGAGCTTTGACGTGGACGTGGCCCTGGTGGAATACAACGACATATACTGATGCCGCACGGATGCAAAAACCGTCCCGCTTTTCAAATGGAAAGCGGGACGGTTTTTCACATTCAGGGAGAGCCCTTGTCTTTGGGCTTCGTGAGCAGAGAGAGCAAAAAGCTGAAAACCACGGCGGCCCCGAGCCCAGCGGAGGCTGCGGTGAACGCGCCGGAGAAGATGCCGAGCAGTCCTTTTTCCAAAACTGCCTTTTTCACACCTTTTGCGATGGCGTTGCCGAACCCTGTCAGCGGCACGGCGGCCCCGGCGCCCGCCCAGTCCACCAGCGGCTGGTAGAGTCCCAGCGCGCCGAGGATCACCCCGGCCACCACGTAGCTGGTGAGGATCCTGGCCGGGGTCAGGGCGGTGCGGTCGATGAGCGCCTGGCCGATGCAGCAGAGCAGCCCGCCCACTAGAAATGCCTTGCAGTAGGGAAGCAGAAATTCCATCATGTGTCCTCCCATTCAAGCGCTACCGCGTGGCACACCGCGGGGATGCTGCACCCCTGCTGGCAGGAGAGAGGACTCATCAGCGCCCCGGTGCCGGCAAAAAGCACCCGTTTCCACACGCCGCGGGTCATGGCGGGCAGAATATGGGCGCAGAGCACCGCCGCCGAACAGCCGCAGCCGGAGCCGCCGGCGTGCACGTCCTGGGTCTTGAGATCGTAAATCAGCACCCCGCAGTCGAGGTATTTCATCCCGGGGGAGAGCCCCTCTCTCTGCAGCAGATCCTGCAGGATGTCGTGGCCG
>JAEEGL012707038.1_pt1 | contig 10756 bp, 9 predicted proteins | sample 9134231 | NCBI WGS metagenome assembly JAEEGL01 (sample SAMN16246548, study PRJNA631951) | gut metagenome | biome: gut microbiome; feature: rumen; material: fiber-attached | host: Bos | place: Iran: Karaj | collected 2018-10
AACTATTGAAAAGCCTAAAATCATAATAACAATAGCCCATAAATATAGAGTGAACTTGAACATATCATTTACATTTTAAGCGTTAATAATTAAATTACGCTGCAAATATATGAGCAACCTGTCCCAAATCGCAGGACACCCATCATTTATTTAAAGTTTTTTAAGAAGATATCAACTATATTACACATTGTTTTCTGCCCCCATTCATCTTAGTTGATGATTTATGAGTTTACTTCTTAAATAACTTTGATTGGTTTCCAAAAGCTTTAAGCATTCGATTTGTTGTATCACAGAAGAATTTAAATATCTCTGGGCGATCATCTTCATTAAGATATGACAAGGGGCGATCTTCGTAGATACGACAAGTTACCTTTTCATCCAGACGCTGCCAAATTAAAGATGCACCATATTCCTTTTCTATTATCTCTTTCTTTTCATATAAAGCGTCGAAAACTCTCTTATTTTTCTCTTGACTTCCAGAGTTTATGTAAGCTTCTATTCTGCAATTTTGTTTAGTAATTACCAAATTGACACTTGTGCCAGGAATACCTTTGATTGATTTCCCAATCCAGGCATCGGATGTTGGCATTGATTTCGCATACACCCCATTATTAGACTGGTTATATCCAATAAACTGCTGCCAAAAATCCAATTTCAATGCAGCGCCTTGAGTTAGAGATGAAGATTTCTTCATACTCTTTGCCCAGTCATTAGGACGTTCGACAATATTGAACTTTACTGCTGGTTCAGACTTGCCAATGCGCCATAGTTCTATCTCTATCAAGAAAAAAGCGCATTTATCATCAGTGTGATTATTGAGCCACTCTATGGCTTGCTTATGTTCGTCCCTAGCTCGCTTCACAATCCAGATGATAACTTCGGCATCTTTTCCTGATGCATATGTTATAATCTTGCCAAGGTGGTCATGATTGGTATCTTCAAGTTGGTTCTCAATGATAATCTTTCTTCCTGTGCTTTCTTCAGTAGCAAAGATATCTACACTGAATTCACCAACATTCGATTCCTGTTCTTCAAGAACGATATCAATACCAATGGCTTCACTCAACATGGAGAGGTTTTCTTCTTCTGCAAGCCATGGCGTGAAGTCCTTCGCCTCATGTTTCCAGATGGAGCGGAGGTCTTCTATCTTTTCTAATTTACCTAATTGTTTCATTACAGGTTATTTTATGAGTTGCAAATAATAGCGATAATAGTACAAATTATAGAGATAACGGACAAAACACTTGCTGCAATGATGGCAACCTTTGCGAGATGATCAGAGCGATCAGCTGCATATAAATTTGCTGCTATGCCATGAAACAACTGGCAGTTATATGCATTAATACCATCTTTTGTCATACGGACAATTCCATTATAGTCAATCTCTATCATCCCTGATCCTACCAACTGTGCTATTGCAGCATTGAACTTTTCATGTTCTTTCTCGAATTTTAGATTCTGATTTTGGAAATGTCTGTAGATGTCATCTTCGCTCAGGTTATAATTTTTTTCTGCTTCTAAATGTAAAAGAAGTATGTCGAGAATACCAGAAAGAAAATGATATTTCTCCACATTATACTCCCTAAGTTTCTCTATTGGAAGGTTTAGAGAATGATATACCAATCTTTCTGTTTCCGTATTCATATCCTTACTCCTTTAGTTTATCAATTTCACCAAGCAGTTGCTCCAATTTCTCTACAATGCGGTGTTGTTCGGCGAGAGGAGGAATAGGGATGATCGTATTTTGTAATACACCAATATACAATTCCTTCTGATTCGTACTTCCTGCCAATCTATCTTCCCAATAGTCCTGATAAAATTTTGAATTAAAAAGCCTGAAGATAAATGCAGAACATATACATTTTGATGTTCTTACTACCGAAACGTGAGAATCTGGTACTGTAAATAGGTAATTATCAAGATAACTTTCGTGGAAAAGACGAGTCCGACATACGGTGCCTGTTCCTGTTGAATTCACGAGGACGTCATCTGTACGTAAATGATACTCTTCTTGCCATTTTGAAACAGTTTCAGGATTTAAGAATCTTGCTTGTTCTAAAGATATTCCGCCCTCTTTAAGATTGCATTTCTGGGCAAAAACTGGGTATTCATTTGGAATATCTGAATATGATGGAGATTTACCTCTTGAAAGGAATATACAAATGTCCATTAATCTACACCACTCCCAACTTTCAGGAATCTCAAAGGGGATTTCATCCTCGGTGATGGATGTTTCGATGAGGTCTTTCTTTTTGAGTTTGCCTGCCTTTACTAGTTGCTCTTTCTCCTTGCGGATTTTGGAAAGGAGGACGGAGGCTGGTTCGTCGTTAGGGTCTTGGGGGACAAGACGGCCTTCTATTGCTTCTTGCAGAATGCTTTTCTTTAAGCGTTCTGGTAGTTCCTCATTCAGTTTGTTAAGCGTATCCTGCGCTTTGCCGTATTCATCTACCTTTGGCAGAAGTTCTTCTATCTTTGCCACAATTCGGTGTTGCTCGGAAAGAGGAGGTAAAGGGATAACGATATTTTGAATACTGCTTTGAGAAATGTTAACCTGAGATTCTGCCATTCCAACTGTTGCTGACATTACCATATCGTGAATGGAAGGATTATTCAATGCATACATTAGAAATAAAGGATTAGAATACCCTCTAATGTAGTCGATTCTTACAGTCTTATCCGAAAGAATCAAATGGTCACAAGGTTTATCTACCACACACACTATACCCGTTCGATTTTTGGGTCCAGCTCTTGTTATCAACAAATCTTTATCTTTTACCACCTGTAATTCGTTAACAACAAAAGTTGAAGGTAATACTTTGTTTTCATTAGGCAAGAAAACGCAATATTGAATAGCAGTTGTGGTTATTACGCCCCATTCTTTTTCTGATTTAGGTCGCTTTTCACAATTGGGACTTTTACCAGCCCCAGTTCCATTAATAATATCTTTCAGTCTCACCCACTCCCAACTTCCAGGAATCTCAAAAGGAATTTCATCCTCGGAGATGGGTTTTACTTCGAGGTCTTTCTTTTTGAGTTTGCCCTCCTTTACAAGCTGTTCCTTTTCCTTGCGGATGCGGGCAAGGAGTGCTGATGCGGGCTCATCGTTGGGGTCTTGGGGTACCAAGCGGCCCTCAATGGCTTCTTGTAATATCGCGTTCTTCAGTTGTTGTGCGTTCATTTTTCTGTCCTCTGTTGAGCTACGTTCGACAATCCTCACTTAATCGGTTTGTTCATAATAATAAGAATAATCAATACCCTTCATAAAGATTTCGCGATCGTCAATGCGGTCGGTCATTGCCCCTTGAAGTAACGACTTGATAGATCGAGCATCTGTAGTGCTCTGCTTCATTGCAGCTAAATAAGCTTTCTTGTCTATCTTACTCCAGTCAACACACTTGCCTAATCGCTTTTTAAATATTTCGTCCAACCAAATACGAGTACTACGACCATTTCCCTCCATAAAAGGATGCGCCACGTTCATCTCTACATATTTGTTCACTATCTCATCAAATGTTGTCTCTGGCATTGCCTCAATAATACTCAGATTCTTCATCAAGTACTCTGCTCGACAAAACAAGGTACCATCCTTCCAAATGGTTTTTGTACGAATCTGACCAGCAAAATCATAGAGACCACCAAAAATGTAGGCATGTATCTGCTGAAGAGCCTTTACAGTACCCACATCCTTATCTGATACCAAATTACTCTCTATCAATGTATAGGCTTTTTTCTTACTACGTCCGTCAATGGTGTTTTCACTGTATTTAAACCAGTCGAGAAAGACCATAGCCTGTTGGTTGCGAATAGATTTTGCCAATTGTTCCACACCCTCGCTGTCGAGCACATCCGTTAGACGTTTTTTTCCATCAGGAGCCAACATTTTCAACTGGGTAGTGACACTAACCACTTCACTTTTCCCCTTTTTCAATTTGCTTTTTAAATATTTCCAATAGTTACGGTTCTTCTCATAGTCATCCTGCTGGTTGATAGCACCTACTATGTCGAGAACGGAGAACCACCATTTACTATGATCCTCATCCCAAACGGCACGTACTTTATAGTCTTTAAAGAAACGGATAGATATCTTGTTCATAACGACTCCTTATTTAATTTCAATGCCCAACATCTGCTGAATTTCATTCAGCGTTGCATCGATCTTGGCATCGAGGGCGGTGCGCTTCTCGTGGTACTGCTTTAAGAGTTCTTCTGGGCGCAGCACTTCTTCCTCTTCTTTGGGGAACTTGCACTGATCGAAGTTGCAACCAAGGTCTAACAGTTCTTGTGCTGAGAAACAGCGTGATTTCTCGTCGCCTGTCTCGTTATCGATGATCTCCACGCGGTTGTTCCACCACTCCACCATCGGCTTGCAATGATCCACCAGCATGGGCTTGGTCTTCGAGAAATGCTTGTAGCCCTCGGGCATATCCATACGATAGAACCAGGTATCCTTCGTACTGAATCCCTCTGCTGCCCCCTCTGCCTTCTCGTTGTTGAAGAACAGAATATTGGTGGCAATCGAAGTATATGGGGCAAAGATGCTGCCTGGCAGGCGGATGATGGTATGCAGATTGAACTCTCGCAACAGTTTCTCCTTGATAGCCAGTTTTGCATTGTCAGCACCAAAGAGGAAACCGTCAGGCAGGATCACTGCAGCGCGTCCATCTTTTGCCAAGCGATACTGGATAACCACCATAAAGAGGTCGGCCGTTTCGCTTGAAGCAAGGTCTGACGGGAAGTGGCGTTTCACATCGTTCTTCTCGTTACCACCATAAGGAGGATTCATCAGGATAACGTCGAACTTGTCATCATCGGTATAGTTCAGCACATCCTTCGTGAGCGAGTTGCCATGAAAGACCTTGGGCGAATCGATATCATGCAGCAGCATATTGGTGACGCAAAGCATATAGGGGAACTGCTTCTTCTCGATGCCATAGATGGAGTTGGCAAAAGCCTCACGATCCTCAGCGGTGTTCACCTTCTTATCGAGGGCTTTGAGCCATGAAGTGAGGAATCCACCAGTACCACAAGCAAAGTCAGCCACCTTCTCACCTATTTGAGGCTGGATGATCTCTGCCATGAAATCTGTCAGGGCACGAGGGGTATAGAATTCTCCTGCCGTTCCTGCCGACTGCATCTCTTTCAGAATGGTTTCGTAGATCTCGCCAAAGGCATGACTCTCCTCATAACTGCTCAGGTCTAAGCCATCGATCACGTTGAGAACCTGACGAAGCAGCACACCATCCTTCATATACTGGTTGGCATCCTGGAAGGTGGCGCGGACAATGGCACTACGCATCGGCGTATCGGGTGTGACCTCCAGTTCCTTCAACGTGGGGAACAGCGTATTGTTCACAAAGTCGAGCAGCTTGTCAGCCGTCAGAGCCTCACCCGTTCCGTCATCCTTCGCCCAGTTGCGCCAACGGCAGTTTTCAGGAATAAAGGATGTATAGTTGTCTTCGTTGAATTCCCAATCGTTTTCTTTTTCGTCATAAACTTTCAGAAAGAGCATCCATGCGATTTGTTCTATACGCTGGGCATCGCCATTGATACCTGCATCATTGCGCATGATGTTTCGGATGTTCTTTACAAAATTTGCAAGTGCCATTTTTGATGTTAAGCTATATCGTTGTAAATACTATCTTCGAGTTCTTTAACGGCTGCCATATACTGCTGGTTACCACCAAACAATTTGGCGATACCAGAGGGCGAGCCCATCTGTCGGAAGGGATCAAGGGTGAGTACCTTGCGGTTCTCCAACTGACTGATGCCTTCGTTCATATACTTATCAAGCAATGCCTCCAACACCTTCTGAGCCTCGGGGCCGTACTTATGGAACACATCGCGTTTCTTCACATTCTCCGCACGTTCCTTACGGGTAAGGGGCTTCTTGCCATAGGCGATATGACAGATGAAATCAAAGTCATCGACATCATCCATCCCCTGGTCGTGCTTCAAGGCTTGCAGGTCAATGCCATTCTCACGCATCAGTTCCGTGATCTCTCCCTTCCGCTCTGCCGCATTCCAATGCAGGATGAAGTCATTGAGATTGGCATAGGTGTCGTTGATGTTCTTTTTCGTATAGTCTGTAATGCTCTCCGTCCGCAATAACTTGCCGTTGGAGTCATAGACTGACACCACTTTATTGATGATCTTCACTTCACAACCGTCTCTATTGACGATGGGCTTTTCGTCATGCACACCACCCCCGTCATCCGGTTTATCCTTTGGCGGCGTATAGGGTTTGGCCCTGTCTGGCATATAGCCTTTATCCACTTCCAGCGGACCGTCCCAATCGGGATCAGCGAAGAGGCGGGTAATATTGCGGAAGTCCATAATGGTGAAATGCGTCTTACCCTCTTTCTCACGGATTCGCGTACCACGACCCACAATCTGCTTAAACTCCGTCATCGAGTTGATGCGCTGGTCTAAGGCTATGAGTTTCACCATTTTGCAATCCACACCTGTAGAAAGCAGTTTACTGGTGGTGGCTATCACAGGAGTCTTAGAGGCGACAGAGATGAAATAGTCGAGTTTTGACTGTCCATAGGGATCGCTGCCAGTGATACGCACCACATAGTCAGGATTCTTTTTGCACATCTCAGCGTTCTCATTCACCAGAGCCACACGCATCCGTTCTGCATGATCTTCATCAGCACAGAAGACAATAGTCTTTGCCATCGGGTCAGTGGCTTTCAGGTAACTGCTCACCTCATGGGCTACCTCGCGGATGCGGTCTTCTATGATGATGTTGTAATCGTAGTCGGTATTGTTGTAGATACGGTCTTCTATCACGTTGCCGTTGATGTCGCGCTGTCCTTTGGTGGGACGCCATTCATCGCCGATATTCGTTGTGATATTGATCACCTTGAAGGGTGCTAAGAAACCATCGTCGATACCTTCTTTCAGACTATAGGTGTAAAGCGGTTCTCCAAAGTAACTGATGTTCGACTGATAGCGTGTCTCCTTGGGTGTGGCTGTCATACCCAACTGGATGGCACCCTCGAAATACTCCAGTATCTCGCGCCAGTTGCTATCATCCTTCGCACTGCCACGATGACACTCATCGACTATCACCATATCGAAGAACTCCGGTTTGAACAGTTCTTCGTAGTTCTTGGCGCCCTCTTTACCTATCAACTGCTGATAGAGGGCGAAATACACCTCGTGAGCCGTATCTGGATGCTCCTTGTCCTGCTGATAGTTCACCTTGTGGATGGTGTTGGTGAGGGGCTTGAAGTCCTGTTCGATAGACTGATCGACCAAGATGTTACGGTCTGCCAGATAAAGCACCTTCTTCACCAGTTCCGTCTTCAGCAGGCGATAGACGATTTGGAAGGCGGTGTAGGTCTTACCCGTTCCTGTGGCCATCACCAACAGCATACGTTTGTCACCACGAGCCACCGCATTCACCGTCCTATTCACAGCATTGCGCTGATAGTATCGAGGTGGAAAAATATCCTGTCCTGTGCAATAGGGTTGGTTGATAACTTTCAGTTCATTGTCAGTGATACCCTCTCCTGCATTGCTTTCATGGAGGAATCTGTCATAGAGTTCTTCCTTCGTGGGAAATGCATCCATCGGGAAAGAACGTTCCTTACCTGTCAGGAAGTCATATTCCTGAAATCCGAAACCGTTTGAACTATAGGCAAACGGTATATCCATCATAACGGCATACTCCTTGGCCTGCTGCATACCGAAACTGACAGAATGGTTGGCATCCTTGGCTTCAACGATGGCAATGGGCGTCGCCCTGTTATAGTAGAGCATATAATCAGCAAACTTGGCTTTATTACGAGCCACGAGGTTTCCTCTAAGGTTGATCTTACCATCCGTAAGCTTCACCTTAGTTTCCATCGTGATATCTTGCACTGACCATCCTTTTGCAAGAATGGCTGGTGTAATATATCTCAGTTTGATGTCCTCTTCAGACAAAGAATGAATATCATCCATAGTTCGCTGACTTATTTTCTGCAAAGATACAGCAAAAATTCCATTCTGCCAAATATCTATGCTAAAAAAGTCTATTTCAACCTAATGATATCACTCCAGCGGGTGGTGGGGTTTGGGGACTTATAATCGTGTTTGATGGCGTTGGCGAAGACCTCGGCGCGACCTTTACCGTTCTTTTGGGTGTATTGCTGGGCGCCGATGACAATGGTTTCGGAGCCGTTGAGTTTGTTGATGCGGTCGATCACTTTGTCAAGTCTCTTCATCTTTTCGATCTGTTCGGCGGTGACATCGAAGAGGTCTTGCTGGATGGGGCTGTTGGGCGATATCCCCATCACAATGACACCAGCCCGCTTATACTGAACGCCCTGAATGAAAATCCGATCCAGCACCTCGCCGGCTGTCTGAACGATGGGGATCGTCGAACTGGTAGGCGTGATCAGTCGTAACTCGTCGTACTTCCAGTATTGCAACAGGTCTTCGCGGAAGGGATTACTGCTGACAAAGACGCCTACAATCGAGGCGACGGTATCCTGCTTTCTCAACTTCTCGGCACATCGGCTGGCATAGTTGGCGATGTGGGTCCGAAGCGTTTCCTTGTCGGGAATCATACCGTTGAAGCTCCTGCTGGTGCAGATGGATTTCTTCTTTGCCAGCTGCTCATTCGGTACAACATCCTCACCGTTGAGCTCCTGCCATGTGCGGACAATGTTAATATTATTGAAGGTCAGGCGCACCCAGTCCCGATGATGCTGCGCAAAGTCGTAAGCCGTTCGGCAGCCCAGGGCATGCAGCTTCTCAGCATACCTTCTGCCGATGCCCCAGACATCTTCCACTGGCAACCATTTCAGGGCGGCGATGCGGTTGGCGTCGTTGTCGATGATGCAACAATGACGGTACACCTCAAATTTGACCTCCGGTCGAGCCTGCTCACGCTCGACAGAGCTAAAGCAAGCTTGACTCTGTACTCGCTCAATCGCAGCCTTTTTCGCTAGTTTGGAAGCGATCTTTGCCAAGGTCTTGTTGGGTGCCAGTCCGATGCTGACAGGCATGCCTACCGAACGTTTGATGCGGTTGTGAAGGTTCTCGCCCCAACGCTGCCAGAAAGCAACATCCGAGGGAGATACAGCCTTGTTCAGACCCCTATCACCCCCTCGCTCGGCTCTGCCGCTTGGCTCGTCCAAGAACTTAGGGGGTTCTAAGTAGACAAAGCACTCATCGATGCTGTAGCGGAAATAGGCTGGGGCTTCCTGGCTGATGATACGCACCACCCTGCTTGTGAGTTCTCCGTACAGCTCATAGTTGCTGCTGAAGACGGCGATCTTCTTATCTGAGAACTGTTCGGCTACCTGGTAATAGGGGGTGCCCTCTTTGATGCCCAGCGCCTTGGCCTCGTTGGATCGCGCCACGACACAACCGTCATTGTTGGACAGCACCACGACGGGCTTTCCCTCCAAGTCAGGACGGAACACTCGTTCACACGAGACGTAGCAGTTATCACAGTCAACGATGCCGTACATGCGCTATTTCCACTTCTTAATCGTATAGACCACCACACCCCACACCCTGAAATGATCGTCTTCGTTGATGCGAAAGGTGGGGTATTTAGGATTGCCTGAACGCAACTCGATGTATCCGTCCTTCTGATGGGTCAGGTCGAGCTGCTTGATATTGAATTCCTCGTTGATATACGACACGACGATATCGCCATGTGAAGGTTCAAGGCTCTTGTCAATCACGGCAATGTCGCCCGGATTGATGCCGAAACCCGTCATCGAATCACCATCCACCCACGCATAGAAGGTGGCCTCGGGATGCTTGATGAGGTCGCGATTGAAGTCAAGACTATCACTGAGGTAATCTTCTGCTGGCGACGGGAATCCCGCCTTGATAGACGGTGCATACAGCAGATTCAGCTTCTCTTTGAATTCTCCTTTGATCAGTTTCATGGTGCAAATATAATACAGAGGCTGTCTCAAAACGCGATACACCCCTGGACTTTAACACAAATTTAACACATTGCATACAGTATACAGTTATACAGTTTTTTAGGGAGCCTATCCCTATGCAAGAAGTAATTACTAATAAAATAAGTTTTATATATATATTATATATATATAATATATATATAAATTTTTTGGTCTAAGTATTTATGGTGCTCATGAGAAAACTGTATACTGTATAACTGTATGCATCGAAAAGCCAAAACTGCCTTGATTTTCAAAGCGTGTTTTGAAACGTGTCTTTTTTGGCGTTTTATTTGTAAGGTACGTGAAAATTTAGTATCTTTGCAGTGTCAAATGAGAGAGGTGGAGACACCGCACTTTAAGGATAAATTTTGCGAGATTTAAATCTAGATTTTGCGCGCATTAACGGTAGCAAGATTGTCCTTTAATAGTGGTCAAAACGGCTCAATCAAGCGACAACGAGAGAACTAACAAAATTAATCAACAAACTAATTAAAAACTAATTCAAATTATGGCGATTAAAGTTATTGCACAACTGCGTGAAGTGAAACTTGGTAAGAACCCCGGTAAGAAGTTCGTGATGCGCCCCGACCTCTACGTGCCCATCACCGAGAAGAAGGTGTTTTCAGAGGCGGCTCCCCACAGCGGCATCGCCGCCGGCCTGATCAAGGCGGCGTGCGGTGCCGCCGGCGAGGTGATCCGCACCTGGGCGACTGAAGGTCACTCAATCCCCCTGCCTGGTCTTGGCACGATGCGCTTCGGCGTGCGTTCGAAGGCGGTGGAGAAGTTGGAGGACGTGAAGGCAAACCTAATCAGCGTGCGCCGTATCATCTTCACCCCGA
>JAEEGL012872348.1_pt1 | contig 10756 bp, 5 predicted proteins | sample 9134231 | NCBI WGS metagenome assembly JAEEGL01 (sample SAMN16246548, study PRJNA631951) | gut metagenome | biome: gut microbiome; feature: rumen; material: fiber-attached | host: Bos | place: Iran: Karaj | collected 2018-10
AGCAGCATCTCCCGGCTGATCGTATCGAATCCCTGCATTTTGGCTGCTGCTCTCGCATGGCTGCAGGTATTGCGGATCATGCTGTAGGAAATGTCGTAACAGTCTGCCAGATCGCCAATCACCACGTCGTCCGCGATACCGATGCCGTCGTCTTCCTCTTCCAGGAAATGTGACCACATCTCCGTCCGCAGACTCACATCCGGAGCCGGGATCTTCAGGAAAGGCACCGCCTTCACGATCAGTTCGCCCGGTTCTTCCTTTCCGCCGAAGAGAGCGATCGAAGAATAACTGTAGACACGTGAAATGCGTTCCAGCAGCTTCCACCGCCGGGCCGCCAGTTCCTTATCCTCGCCGAATTCGCCGATCGTCTCCGTGCTGTAGCGCACGGCGAGCAGTCCGTCCCCGAGCCGGAGCCGAATGGACAGGTCCGCCAGGCAGGCGGCGCACTCCTTCGGCGGCAGACGGAGCAGCTGCTTCAGATCCAGTACATACAGCGGCATATCCAGCTGATCGGCAAAGTAATACAGAACATGAAGGACCGTGTCCTCGTCCTCATTTTCGATATAGCAGAAGCGGTTATCGGGATCAGCGAGTGCAAGCTCCAGTCCGGGGCCGCTTTCCTCAAAGAAAAACGGGATCTCCGTTTCCTCCCGGTAAATGCTGAGCGCATCCGGCAGCTTTGTTTCATCGTACGGCTGCCCAAGCAGGATCCTTTTCAGGAACGGATTCAGCACCAGAGGCGTTTCCAGACCGCGGGTTTCCTCACCGCTCACAAAAAGCGAGGTAAAAAGCGTATCGTCGAGCAGGTCGGTCTGCAGTTCATCCGCAGCGTCCCGCGGAGTGATCCTTGCCAACAGGGCATTGAGCAGTCCGAGAGTAGGACGGCCTTTTGAGATATCGTCCTGCAGGAAACCGAAGATGCGCTCGTACCTCCGGTCGATCTCACCCGCCAGGGCCATGACTACAGCCAGTACACCTGCACGGTCCAGCCCGAAGATCTGTCTCAGGGAGTCAATCCACAGGACCTGGAGTTCAGCGGGCGCAGCCTCTTCGAACAGTCCCTCCAGTCCTTCCGGTCCTTCCGGTTCCTCCAGTTCTTCCGGGGGAAATTCATCAAAATCAGCTGTGCCTGGAGAGGCTTCAAAGTCTTCTTCCCCGGGAATGTCCGCCTCGTCCGCGGAAGCGTCCTCCGCCCGGTACGGGTCCGGGAGCGGGAACTCCGGCTCCTCCGGAATACTGTCCTCTTCACTGCCGGAGAGAACGATTTCATCATCCCGGCCCGACCGGAAGCTTTCAATTTCCACCGTGGCTTTGACGCGGCTTTCGATGTAGTCCCACGCGGTGCCCGCCGCTGCCGCCAGCGCCGGATCGCAGATATCCCGTTCCCTCATCCTGGGAGGTATGGAAAAATAACTCTCCATCTCGGACTCGGTAATGACCAGTCCCCTGGAGAACAGCTTCTGCCCGCTGCCCAGGCCTTTAAACTGCAGATACCCTTCCAGCATCATATCCAGCAGACGGAGCCAGTCTTCGATCTCCTCCTGCGTGCTGCCGTAGGGCAGGCCCTCTTTTTCTGCGTCAAAGTAATCTTTGTATTCGTACATAAATTTTCTGTTCCGGTCCTGTCACTTCTTACTTTTTCTTCTTTTTCTTCTTTGCCTGCTTTTCCATTTCCTGCCTGAGCTGCTCCTGCTCCTTCGCATCCACGCTGTTCTGGTGCTCCAGCATCAGGAGATTGATAAGGCTGTCGATCGTCTTCGTAAAACTCATCTGCGGATTATCGATCACAGCAGAATAAATGGGTTCAAGCCCCATGCCGAATTCCTGGATCTTTGACCCATGTCCCCGGGTTCCGGGGAAGACTCTCTTCAGATAAGCATTCATGAGAAAGATGCGGAAGCTTCCCTTGATCAGCTCACGTGTCGGATGGTTATAGACATGCATGATGCCGCGGAGGATCGCTGCCATGCCTTTCATCTTGGTCTGTGTCCTTCTGGTAAGATAATCATTCAGCCACATTGCGCCGATCTGGACGTCAGCGTCTTTCGGGATGCCCCCGGATTTCGGATCCCGTTTTGCCGTGTCCCTCATCCCGCCGAAGATCTTCTCAAAGAAAATTGCAATATAGGTCATGGCAGCCGACGCGTAATCCGAATACATGTCGCCGGTAGCTTTTACATTTCCGGACTGTTCCATTTTCCTGAGCCGGAAAGCATAATCGATATCAGCCTGAGGAAAGCCGTCCTTATTCAGCATATCCCTGTGGGACTGATCATACTGCCTGGCAAGCTCTTCATTTCTACTGAGCCGGTTCCACTCGTCGAGCTTTTTGCTGCTCCATTTCTTCGGATTCTTCCAGGTCTTTAAGTTGCTGTCATGTCCGTCCCGTTCGACCTGCAGCTCCCGGAATCTCTGATAAGCCCTGACAGCTGCCTCCGGTGTCTTGTAGATCTGCAGATAGGATTCATAATGGGTCGGCGTCATCATCACTTCCAGATTATCTCCTACCTTCACAGTATAAGCCAGAGCGGTCATATTCTCCCGCAGCGTGCCCAGGTCGCCTCTGGCGGAAGATTTATCCTGTTCTTTATAGAGTTTATCCAGCATGCGAAGTGCGATCTGCATCGTGGACAGGAGATTCATGACCTCTGTATTGACACGATGATCGGATCCCAGGGCAGTCTGATACTGTTTGCTGATCTCCGCCATTTCATCGGAGATTCCCGCATGGGCATCCTTGACCTGCTTCGGTGTGAGCAGCTCATACAGAGCGGCGTCAGCCGCATCCTGCTCCGACATGCCGCGCAGCTTGTCCAGACGGGCACGGTCAAGGGTAGCAATCGCGCTGCCGACTCCCATCAGATTCATCACCCATCCGAAGAAATCTATTCCTGCGGTTCTTATCTGCTCTTCCGACATAATGGTGTTGATCTTATTGTATAACGCCACGCCTTCCGCCTGAATCGCATTCCGCAGCTGGATCAGATTCGCCGCCGAAGCATTTGTGGCATCGTCTTTCTGATCTTTCTTCAGGGCAGCGGGGGCATAGCGGTAGGATCCGACCTGGCCCTCGGAATCCGTCATGCGGCGCATATTCTCACCGGCGGAAGCAGGCGCCAGACCCGTCTGTCCGAAGCCGCTGGTGTTTTTCGTTGCCCTGTAGCGGTCAAAATCCTCCTTTGTCACACGTTTGTTGCCCTGTCCCTGATAGCTGTGATCGTTCTTTTTCGTCAGATTGCCCATCTTGCGCTGAAGGTCCGTATCATAGAAGCCGTTCCAGGCATTGGCGAACACCAGGCCGGTATGACCAAAGGAATTGAACCGTACTTTTTCCTCCGTAAAGATCCGGTCGACAGCGTCGGTGGCGATGCCGCCCGCCCTGAACATATCCCTTACAAAGGTCGTACAGTTTCTTGTAAAGTATCCGTAGCCGCCCTGCTCCGTATAGGCCTCGGAGGCTTTGGCGATCCTTTCGATCTGCTCGGTACTGGCAGGATAGGTCTTGCTGATATCGTAGTCATGGGTCGCGTCATCCATCAGCTGCCCGGGAACAATGGCTCCCCGCAGCATCATCGCAGTCCCTGCCTGATTTGCAAATCCGCCCGCGGGATAAAACCCGTATTTGATGTTGTACCGCTCCTTATGGCCGGTGATCTTACTGAACCGGGTGTATTCGATGCCCAGCATCGTATGCCCCATTTCCCTGAAGTACATACTGCGGGAGGAGCCTGTCTTGGGCTGTTCGACATAGACCGTGACTTTTGGGGGCACGTCAGTGCCGAAATTATCCGCCGCCTTTCCTGCAGTCAGATAGGACCAGACGGTAGGCACGCGGCGGAAATCCGCCAGAATGTCCTTGCCGGTATTTTTATTGGGGTTAAAGTTTACGCCCTCTCTGCCGGGGATGGCTCTATGATCCCTGGTCTGCTGTCCCTTCTCTGCTTTCTTATGAGCAGCGTGTTTGATGCCGCCTGTGATATAGAGCGCCTTGCCCACCAGGGATGCCGGGAAAACAGAAGCCTTTCCGAGCGTGTTGCCCACGCCTCTCCACAGGAGGTTGTTTGCCTGGGCGGTCTTGCTCCATTCACTCCGCGGTTTCTGCTGCGGCTTGAACGGATCGTAATGGATCTGATTGAGACCCTCGATTACCGGGCCGGATTCATCGTTCTGAATATTCTGCGGCTGACCGTTCTTCTTTTTTTTGGAAATTTTTCTGTCCGGCGCTTCAACCACCATGTCTTCGTCCGAATTCAGGTTTGGTGCAGGAAAGCCCGCTATCTGGCCGGGCCCGAGCTGCGGCCCCTGGACGGGAGGCAGCTGGGACTCCTCAGCCTGCCGGATCCCCTGCGGAGCCTGCTGCGGCACCTGAACGGGCGCCTGCTGAGGAGGCTGTGCCTGGCCGCCGCCCTGATTGCCGCCGGCATTCTTTCGCTGCCGCAGGGCTTTGACTTTTTCCAAGACATTGCGGGGCATACGATTGGAAATGATCTGATCGCCCATTAGATCCCTATCCAGTTCAAAGCCGACCTCATCGATTTCTTCCTGCAGGATATCGTCTTCATTCAGCTCATCCCGGTTCTGCGGCGGTCCGCTGTTATGATCTTTCACAGACCCGGGATTCTTTTTCTTATGCTCCTCTTCCTGCCTGGCACTTTCATTGGACTGCGGATTGCCATGCATTCCGGATTCATTGCCTGCGGAATTCCTCGCTGCGGGCACGGATCCGATCAGATTTCCTTCATCGTCGAAATCTTCAAGATCGAGGATCACGACACCGTCCATAAAACCGGAATTTCCGCCCTGCGGCCCCTTCTTTTCTTTGTCTTTTTTTCCTCCGGCCATGCGGTTTCTGTCCCTCTGTAATCAAAAGCAAAAGCTGTTTTTCGTTCAGACTGTCTCTGCAAGTATCCTTTCCAGGATCATGCGTATCATTTTTGTAAATTTTGAACCCGGATCCCGCATCAGAAGTTCCAGAGCGCGTCCCATGTACTGTTCCGCCGCCAGCATTCTGCCGTCCGTGTTCGTCACCACAAATTCTTTTCTGAAATAAATCAGCGAGAGGATCTTTTCCAGCTGCTGCATAAAGGTGATCCTCGTGTGTTTCGGATCTGAGCGGAAAATTCCCCGCATGATCATAGTCATGCCGCGCCGCTGCTTTTTCACGCAGTCTGTCAAATACTTATCCAGCCACTTCTTCATTCCTTCCAGATTGTCCGGCGTGCCGCCGTCCTGCAGCGCATTCACTGCTGCTTCCGAAATGCCGCCGTCCGCTTCGCTCTTCAGATACTGTTCTTTCATGCCGCCGAAGATGCCGTCCAGAAAGAAGCACTGATACATGGCTGCCGGGGAATGTGCGGTGCCGAACATCTCGCTGTTCGATCCGTCTTTCCGGTGTGGGTTCTGAGAAAAGGCATAATCGATGTCCTGCTGTGAGTAAGCCTTTTTTTCCTGCATATAATGCCGGGCATCGTCATATTCCAGAGCTATTTTTTCCACCCGCTCCAGCTGGTCCAGTTCTTCACTTTCGTCCCTGCTGAGGCTGTTTTCCTTCTTTTTGTCCTTCAGTTCCAGATAGCGGGTATAATATTCCAGCGCCTTCCTTGGAGATCCCCAGATCCGAAGATAGGACGCGTAGTGGGACGGCGTAAACTCAGCCCTGTCCCCGCTGCCCTGTATGGTATAGGTACCTTTGTCCAGCTTCTCATGCACGGTCTCCGATCCGGTCTCCTGCGCAGGGTCCGAAAGATAGCTGCCGAATGAACCGTTATTATCTCCATGAAGTCCACGCAAATGCTCATTGGAAGCAGACGGGATGAGTCCCGACCTGACCAGTTCGGCTGCGCTCTCATTGGAAATTGCGCGCTGATCGGCTTCCTCCGTCTTAGCGCGCTCGATCCCGGCGCCGTTTCTGTTTTTATCCTTTTTCCGCCGCCGCAGCTGTTCGGTTTTTTCAAGTTCCTGCTTCAGGTATGCTCCCGAAGGCATATTCGCTCCTTTTCAGGGGATCGTTCTGACGTTTTAACTTCTGTCGCCGGTGACCTTCTCGAGAGAGAACGTCATTCTTTCCTGCGTGCCTGTGATCCTCACACAGAAGTCCCCGGTCTCCTTTGTCCAGAGGATCTCATCCGGACCGTTCGTTTTATCCTTCAGCGCCATGATCAGTTCCAGCGCTTCTTCCGGCTCCGATCCTTCCCGGAATACTGCCGTCACGCCCGATACTCCAAGCTGTACCGGCAGACCGCCTTTTCCTTCAATGATCTCAGCCGCATTGGCAGCAAAGTGTGCCCTGCCGGAATCTTCAATCTTATCTGCTTCTGATTCCGCGTACCTGAATTCGAGCTGCAGACTGCTGCCGCTGATAGATGCCCTGTCTCCCGGCCGGATATTCAAAACATCTTCCGTATTGAACAAAGCGGACAGCACCTCCGGGACAAACGGCTCATATCGTTCCCTGAGGCCCTCCACATCGTCACGGTATTGCCTGAGATTTCCCGCCATAACATAGAAACTTTCCGCGAGATCCGTCAGCTCTTCCCTGGGTTTTGTTCTGTCCGGAAGAAACTTTGCCCGGATTTTCTCATCCAGCACCACATCCTCGCCGTTTCGGAACCGTCTCATGGTACGCTGCATCGTCCGCAGCAGCTGCATGGAGATATGCACCAGCAGACAGAGTGCGATTACAACGCCCCAGATGATTCCGAAAGGCACAATGGTCGTCCGAAGCGCCCTGACCCTGCAGCCATTGCGGACGGCTGCGGGATCCACCCTGCACGCCATCCCGATACCGGCTCCTATATCATTAAAAAGCACGGTATGCGGTCCGTAGGCAACTGTCCCTTCCATCGGCACGACCTCCGCCAGGCAGTATACGGCAAGATCTTCCTCTTCGCCGGCGGTCTTTTCCCCGTTCTCTTCATTTTCGGAAGCAGACGGGATCCAGCTCATCTGTTCCCCTTTGCGGAATGCTTTTCTGCAGTTGACAGCCAGCGGGTCTTCATCCGCCAGTTCCTTCATCTGCCCGGAATAACCGTCGATCAGCAGCGTCTTTCCGTCTCCCCGGAGAACCAGATACTGATAATACATGCTGTCTTTCTGCATGCTGTATTCCAATTGATCCCATTTCAGTTTCAGATCCCGGTTCCCGTCGATCAGGGATGGATCAAACTCCACCGCCCCGATCCTGTCATTCAGGACTTCCAGGTCCAGCGGTTCTCCCTCCCGAAGCGCCCGAATGCTCTCCAGACGGATCTGTTTCACGCCGGTATTCAGGCAGAGCTCCATCATTTCCCGGTAATTCTTCAGTTCGTACTCTTCGAATCCGCGCAGCTGCATCTGATATGCGCGGCTTCCCATGAACAGAAGCAGCAGGGTCAGCACCAGGAAGATCTCCAGCGCCATAGGCACAGACAGAAGAAGCCCCCGTTTCTTTTTCCGGTTCTTTATCTCATAGCCTGACATATCACCGGCGGCTCCTTTCTGTCACAGTTTATCACATAGCTTCGCGCGGCACGGTCTTCCGGATCGGCATCAAGACAGCTGATCATGGCATTGCGAGTCATGAAATAATTCTTTTCGCTATAGGCGCTGACACCTGCCTCGAAACGTGTCCGTCCCATTGTCCGGATCTTGCTCCGCTCCGCGGTCTCCGCGTCCAGAAGCTCATACAGTTCTTCTTTCGGACAATACTCTTCGAAAGCCACCTTTCCCAGACGGCGGAAATGAAACTCGCTTCCTTTTCCTTCTGTCTCTTTCACGATGGCATCGGTAAGGATCAGCCCGTCTCCGTAGAGTTCCGCAAGCCCGCAAAGCCTCCAGGCTTCACCGCTGTCTTCCGTCAGCATGGCTCTGTGTTCCCGGATCCCGGCAGTATAGATACGGACCATTCCATACGCCATACCCATATGCCCGATGCGGCCGGTTTTCTCTTCCATGATCCGCTGGATCTGAACCGCCGCAGTCAGGGCATCCTTTGCATTGCCCGGAAAGACTGCCGTCAGCCTGTCGTCCCGAAAGCTGATCACACTGCCTTCCTGATCCCGGACGGTTTCAATCAGCCCGGCCAGCAGTTCCTGCAGTGCTTCTTCTCCGAATTTTTCCGTTCCTGCCGCCTTTACCGCAAGCGTGACTGCACGGGCTTCGGTATGACTTCCCGGCTTCAGATAGCTGTTGAATCGCTTGCCCGTGATTTTCCGCAGCAGGTTCATCGGCCAGAACGCCTCATAAAAGCTGCGGAATATATCAGCTCCGGCACGTGTATTTTCCAATTCTTCCGCCATAAGGTTGAATTCGGATGCCACGGAAGCGAGTTCATTATGTCCGCGTACCCTTACTCTGGTATCCAGTTTGCCTGCTGCCAGTTCCGATACGGCGTTCCGAAGACGTTTAAACGGAGACAGGCACATACTGAGGACCAGGCCCGTTCCGAGCAGAATGCACAAAGAGGCCATCTGACAGGCGCTTATGACATTTATCAGAATTTCGTGGAAAGAATGCTGAAACTCTCTCATGGGAATCTGGACGCACAGGACCGTATCCAGACCGGAAGCTGTTTTTTCGGGGCGCAGGGCCATCGCATGGAGTCCGCGCCGGCCGGCATACAGGAAGCCCTGAGGGGTCTCCGTCCCGCAGACCGCATCCACACAGTCCTTCAGGGACCCTTCCGTCATGGAACTCTGATAGATCCCCCTGCAGAACAGATCGCCTTTGATATGAAGGCCATCTTCATCATACCAGGCAATTGCGGAATTGATCCCGCCCATCTCCAGCATATCGCTGAATTCCGCGGTACTCGCGTTGGATCTTCCCGCAACAAGATCATCCAGAACATCCCTGTTCATCATCCTGCCGAACAGCTCCGACTCGACCATGCAGGCATATATCTCGTTTTTCGAGACATAATTATACAGGTAGCTCTTCATCATTCCATAGAACAGACACATCAGCAGAATCAGGACCGCTGCCGTGCCGGCACTGAGCCGGACCAGCAGTCCGGGCCGGTATTGCCTGGTCTGCCACCACTGCCAGACTCCCCAGACGAGGATCTCTCCCGCCAGAAGCAGCAGAAAGACTTTCAGAATGCGTATCAGCACCGTGGCTGTGGGAAGACGCACACCGGAATGCGGCATGGAACTCAGGGAAACTCCGGTCACCCTGAAATCCCAGTCATCTTCCTCGTTGTATTCCATTGGCAGATACGTTCCCTGCGGTGTCAGGGCAAAGGCATTCAGGGATTCTCCTTCTCCGGCGCCGTTTGTATAGAACAGGAAGCAGTAGTTGCCGTCCTTGATCATATAATCCACAAGGACATCCCCGCTTTTCGGCTCGACCTCCCGGATCGTCTCCAGCTTGTTTTTTTCCCGGTTCCAACGTACCAGAACAAGCGCTGCCTCATCCTCGGCACCGCTGTATTTTTCTTCCAGCAGGATCACTTCACCTTCATCCGAAATCTCGAGGTCCGGAAATACGATGGAGCCGGCCTTGTCAAACTGCATGACCTTCAGAAACCGGCCTGTTCCTGTTTCGGAAGACAGTTCAAAAAGCTCGTTGACCGTCCCGTTCAGATTGATGCCGTATATGGTATCTCCTGACGATCTTATATTCTGCAGGCCGGTGAATTTTATGGACGAGCCGGGCAATACAAACGCGGCTGCCAGTATAGCAGTCAGCAGCAAGGCAGGGAAAACAGCCGATCTGCGTCGGAATCTTTTATCATCCATAATCTGCCGTGCCTCCTTTCTGCCTTTACAGGTCCCGAACAGTTGCAATCATCGTTTAAAACAGCCGCCATCAACGGTCAGGGGACCGTGATATTGGTCGTTGCCGGATTTGTGATCTGAATGACGCCTCCGTAAGCGCACATCAGTTTCGAAGTGTTATTCAAGGCTGGTTTTCCGCCGACCAGCACGGTGGGGGAGCCGGGAGCCCACGGGGCGGGGATCACAGGAATGCAGGGCATGGGCGTCAGTACGCCAAAAGCTGCCGCCGTCGCGGATGCCACCGCCGGATTGGCGAGGCTCGAGCACATGCCGAACGGCATCACATTCACCAGCGGGATATTATCCATAATCGTGGCGACCGGTGTATTAGAGACCACTCTTGCCACAGGCAGCACATTCAGCGTCGAGGGCGCCATCCCGAACGTGCAGGCCGTCATGGCGCCGCCGCAGACACAAAAAGCCATAACTCTCTATCTCCTCTCTCCGGACAGTTTTCCAACTGCCTTTCCATTCTTCTGTCAGCCGCTGCCCCAAACAGAACCGACCCCGTCGGCCTGGCCCTGAGATGCCGCAGAGCCGTTCGGAGGCGCTGCGCCCACAGAGCCTCCCTGTCCTCCGGATGCCGCCGGGTTCTGGTTCGGTCCCCCCTGGGATCCGGAACTGATTCCGTTGATCGTAACGCCCGGCGCAAGGATCACATTTGCGTTTTCACCACCCGGATGCGGGAAGTTCGAGGAACCTCCCTGTCCTCCCGCAGAGGATGCCGCGCTGCCTGCGGAAGATGCCGCGCCGCCGGTGCCGCCTGCGGAAGATGCCGCAGAGCCTCCGGAACCGCCTCCGGATGCAGCTGCGCCGCCGGACCCTCCCGGTCCTCCGCCCGGTCCGCTGCCTGTTCCGGATGCGCCATCCGCGCCGCTTCCCGATGCTCCCATACTGTCCGCGGGTGTGACCAGCGCGCCCTGGCGGAAATCGCCCTCTGCGATCGTTACGCCCGTAGAGGCATTTCGCAGAACTCCTTTTCCATTGAACAGGCCCATGGA
>JAEEGL013869507.1_pt1 | contig 10756 bp, 11 predicted proteins | sample 9134231 | NCBI WGS metagenome assembly JAEEGL01 (sample SAMN16246548, study PRJNA631951) | gut metagenome | biome: gut microbiome; feature: rumen; material: fiber-attached | host: Bos | place: Iran: Karaj | collected 2018-10
ATAAGTAGTACTTCACTGCCAACCCCGGAAATATAACAGCACCGGACGGCTATCGCTTAACTTCTGCGGCGCCGAAGGCGCCGTAGATCCCGTAAACAGCCACGATCACGACTGCCGTAAGTACCGCATATCCTGCCAGATATCCCGGTACGCCAAGGTACCTTGCCATCCATGCCAACGGCGTCCCTTCCGGAGGCCAGAGGATGAAAAGGTAATTGCAGCTGAACTTCCTGTCAAACAGGTAAATAAGCGGCACGACTATCGCCAGAAACAGCACCGGCTTCCAGATACCGCGGATCGACGGGCGGGCCGCTCCGCTTTTCAGAAGCAGGATAGGGAACAGCACCAGGATCCCGTGCCACACCCAGCTGTACAGGTTCATGAAGTTCCAGGCCGGATACATGTTCCAGTCCGGGAAAAGCATCGCAGCAATGGCTCCAGGAAGGATCAGGACCATCGCGATCTCGGAGAAGAAGCTCTTCAGGCGGGATCCGTATACCGACAGCAGGAACACCGGAATCCCCATGCTGCAGAGGTGCAGCGGAAGATATCCGACGTCGAAATGACCGGTCAGTGCGAGGTAGAGATCCTTGAAGATCTCCATGCACAGAAGCAGGACCGGAAGGATCCTGATCATCCGCTCCCGGCTGCGCCGCGGGCACATAAGGCAAAGTGCCACGGCAGCTGCTATGGCCGTGACACTCAGGATGTGCGTCAGGCTTCCGTGCGCATAGCCCGTGCCTTCCGGCAGGTCATACTGATGAGTCCAGAAGCCGGGTACCTGCCCGTTCTGACGGATCCGAAAATCAAGCCCCGGCATACTTTTTCGCAAAAGCGACATACGCCTCCGCGTTTTCCCGGATGGCCTCAATTTCTTCCGCCGTCAGCGGCCGCTTTACGACTGCCGGGCTGCCGACGACGAGAGAGCCGGCGGGAATTATTTTTCCCTGCGTTACCAGGGCGCCGGCACCGATGATGCAGTTCTCTCCGATCACGGCGTCGTTCAGGATGATCGCTCCCATTCCGACGATCGTGTTGCTGCCGACTGTACAGCCGTGCACGATCGCACCGTGCCCGATCGTGACGCCGTCGCCGACGCTGATCCCATGTCCGTGCTCGCCGTGCAGGACCGCGTTGTCCTGGACGTTGCTGTTTTCGCCGATCCGGATCGGGCTGTCCCCGCGCACCGTCGCGTTGAACCACACGCTCGCATTCCGTCCGATCTCCACGTCGTCGCCGACGACGGCGCAGCCCGGAGCGAGATATGCCGTTTCGTGTATATTTCTGCTCATAATGGTTTCCTGTCTGATCTGCCGCCTTACGCAGGCGGGTGTTGCCTGCCTGTCGCCGCCTTACGCAGGCGGGTGTTGCCTGCCTGTCACCGCCATGCGCCGGCAGGTTATTCATCCTCTTCTTCTCCGATGGGGCCGCTGAAAAGCATTTCGTTGTACTTCTCGTTATAGTGCTCCGCGGTCTTCTTCCGAATCCAGCGCTCCCGGTCTTCCATGATCGCAAGCATCTCGTCCGCGATCTCCTCCGCGCTGCCTGGCCTGCCGCGGCGCAGATACCGGATCATGCGGGTCATCGTGTTTTCCGTGCGCAGATTGTCCGCGACAGCTCTCCCGAACTCTTCGGGGTAGCCCATCCTCACGATCGTATCGACCAGTTCCCAGTAGATCCTTGCGCGCTCGTCCATCATTCCCTGATCAGAGATACGTCACCGTCTCCGCCAGCGGTTTTCTGCTCGCGTGGTTCGCCAGGGGGCCTGCCCCTTCCGCACCGTAACCGAGATCCATCACCATCAGCACTTCCTCGTTTGCGGGAAGGCCGAGTTCCTGCGCGAGCTGTTCCGGATCGAGGAAATTGACCCAGCAGCTGTCGACGCCTTCGTCCGCGGCGGCGAGGATCATGTGCGTTGCGACGATCGTCGCGTCTTCCGTGCCGGAGTCCCTCTTTCCGCCCGGATAAGTGAAGACATTGCCGCTGTCATACGCCACGACGAGCACCGTCGGCGCACCATAGCGGCAGGGCGTCACCTTGTCGATCTTCGCGAGGACTTCTTCCGACTGCACGACATAAATATGCTGCTCCTGCAGGTTCTTCGCTGTCGGCGCGAGCCTTCCGGCCTCCAGGATCGCTTCCAGCTTTTCTTTCTCTACCTGCTTTTTGCCATACTGTTTGCATGAAAAACGATTGCGGATCACATCCTTGAATTCCATTCCTGTTCACCTGTCCCTTTCTGAACGGCTGATGACTGATGTTTCTGCTTGTTATATTTTACATCCGACACCTGCGCTGACGCCACATGCGAATCGGAGCGGGAAGCCGGGAAGAAGAGGCCGAGAAGAAGAAGCCGGGACTGAGAGGCAGGAAAGAAGCCAGGAAGAAAAACCGGGAAGAAGAAGCCAGGAAACCGGGACTGAGAGGCGGAAAAAAATGTGTGTGATAAAGATTCGGGAAACAAGGGCAGAAAAAAAGAAATGCGGGACAGCCTGGCAACAAAGACTGTCCCGCAAGGTCTCTCACTTCACTCCTGTCACCAGAAACATCGGCGTGGAGGCAAAACTGATCTTTTCATCTTCCGTCCAGACACGCTGCCAGACCTGTTCATCCGCCTCGCAGCTACTGACCAGCCCTTCGAGCTGCCGCAGGTCCCAGGCAGGCCGCCGGATATTCGACAGCGGAACGCGGCGGGCGATGTCCTCCATCACAGTGAAGTTCTGTCCGATATTGCGGTCGAAGATTCCGTGCTCAGCGGTATGGATCCGGTCCTCTTCATAGGCTTCCCGCGCGGATTCATCGAAGAGATAGGCATACCAGTTCGCATCGAAGTTCATTAAGAGGCCGCCGCGCTTCAAAACGCGGGTCCACTGCCTGTAAGCCACGCAAGGATGAGGAAGATCCCAGGTCAGATTCCGGCTGACCACCACGTCAAAGCTTTCATCCGGGAAAGAAGGCTCTTCCGCGTTCATTTCCATAAAATGGATCTTTTCGGCCAATTGGCCGGCGTTGGCGCGCGCTTCTTCCAGCATTGCCGGTGTCAGGTCGATCGCTGTCACTTCACAGCCTGCTTCACAGAGAAGAATGGCGAAAAATCCGGGACCCGTGCCGATATCCAGCACATGCAGGGAAGACAGTTCACGATCCGGGAAACAGCGCCGGATCTCGCCAAGCAGGCAGTCACTCCACAGCTGCTGCGAAGATTCGAGTTCCTTTCGGTTGATCTCCGAGTAGCCGGCCGCGCGGCCTGTCCAGTATTCTTTGTTCTCGTCGATTATCGTTCCAGGAGGTACCATGTCCGCTCACCATTGAACTTTCAGGCTGAAACCATTATTTGCCGCGCCACATCCTTCTGCTCAGGATCACCATCACGACGCCACGTCTTTCTGCTCAGGATCACTATCGCAGTGCCCCGCCGGCGCCGCATCGCCGGGCCAGACCAAAATATCATGCACGCGGGAAAGCCACAAGCCCCCGGTGGGGTTATTCAATGAAAAAAAACGGCGTGAGAATGCCGTTTTATAACCCCCTAGGGGGCTTCCGCTCAGGGCGGAGGAATACTATATATAAAGTACATGCGGCGCGACATTGCACCCGCTTTTGATCCCTATACTGACCGGAAAGATGCGGCCGCCGGATCCATTTCGGGTCTGGCATCGTTCGGCCGCCGGATCCATTCCGAATTCGGAAAGATACGCGGAGCACAGTGAATGAAATATTATGCAGTCAAACGGCTGTTACAGCTGATCCCGATCCTGTTCGCGATCACATTCCTGTCTTATGGAATGATGCGCATCGCGGGCAGTGATGTCGTGGAACAGAAAATGGAGAATACAAGCGGAGCGGTCTCCCAGGAGATGATAGATTCCGCGCGCGAAGAGCTGGGCCTTGATAAGCCATTTATCGTTCAGTATTTCTCCTGGCTCGGCAACCTGCTCCGCGGAGATATGGGAAAGTCTTATGTATCCGGAAAGCCGGTATTCTCGACATTCGTCTCGAAACTGCCGGCTACGCTGCTCCTTACGGTCGTTTCCATTCTGCTGACGGTGGTCATATCTATTCCCCTTGGGGTATGGTCCGCCGTCCGGCAGAACCGGGCGGCCGACTATGTGATCCGGATCGCGAGCTTCATCGGCAATTCCCTGCCGAATTTCTTCGTGTCTCTCCTGTTGATGTACTTTTTCTCCATCCGGCTGGGATGGTTCCCTGTCATATCAAAAGGTGTCAGCCTTCAGAGCGTCGCCCTGCCGGCGCTGCCGCTCGCGCTCGCCATGTCCGCCAAATACCTGCGGCAGGTTCGCGCCACTGTTCTCGATGAACTGAGCAAGGATTATGTTCTGGGAGCCAGGGCCAGGGGCGTCAGATTTACAACGATCATGACCCGCAGCGTCCTGAAGGCCTCCCTGGTGACTATCATCACGCTGCTGACGCTCTCCATCGGTTCACTCCTTGGCGGCACGGCCATCGTTGAATCCATTTTCATGTGGGACGGCGTCGGAAAACTGGCTGTGGACGCGATCAACATGCGTGATTACCCGATCATTCAGGCATACGTCATGTGGATGGCGATCATTTATGTCGTGGTCAACCTTGTGACTGACCTGAGCTATCATTTCCTGGATCCGCGGATCCGGCTGGGAGGGATCGAGCAATGAACGGTTCCGTCACTGTCCGCGTCCAGAAGGTGCGGAAGAATACGATCAGATACCGGCTAGCCTTTTTCCTGGTCCTTGCGGGGATCCTGATCCTTATCGCGCTCCTCGCGGAAAAGATCGTTCCCTACGATCCATATATTCAGGACCTTGGCAAGGCGCTTCTTCCGCCATCGAAGGAACACCTTATGGGCACGGACCGCTACGGGAGAGATCTTTTTTCCCGCGTCGTCGTCGGTGCGCGGACAAGTATTTTTTCAACACTGGCACTGGTTGGCGTGATCTCAGTGTTCGGGACGGTCGTCGGAACGCTCTGCGGATATTTCGGCGGTGCCATGGATTCGCTCGTAATGCGGATCTCTGACGTCTGCCTGGCTTTCCCGGGTCTGGTCTTTGCCCTGGCGATCGCGGCGCTGCTGGGAGGCGGCGTCCTCAACGCCGTGATGGCACTGGCCGTGATCAGCTGGCCAAAATATGCCCGCGTCGCGCGCAGCCAGACACTTTCCCTGAAGAACAGTTCGTTCGTGGCAGCCGCGAGGCTCTCCGGGGACAGCGCCGCGCAGATGATCCTGCGCCACATCCTCCCGAATACGCTGGGACCGATCCTCGTCACGGCCATGCTGGACATCGGTACCATGATGATGGAACTGGCAGGGCTGAGCTTTCTGGGTCTCGGGGCGCAGCCTCCGACGGCAGAATGGGGCAACATGATGAGCGGCGGCCGGAGCATGCTGCAGACGTATCCGTGGCTGGTGCTGTCGCCCGGTTTTGCGATCTTCATTACGGTCGTAGTATTCAATCTGCTCGGAGACACGGTGCGCGACTATATGGATCCGAAGAATTCGCGCGCGCGGTAGCGGTTCAGCAAGAGCATTCTGAGCAGGAAAAGCGGAACATCCGGAATCAGGAAACACCGGGGTGCCGGACACAAAGCGTCTGCGGAAGATCCTGCGAACATAGATCGGAACCGGCAACTGTCAAATTGAATGAAAGGAAGGACCAAATGAAAAAGATCATTGCATCACTGTTGGCGCTGTGCCTGTCTGCCGGGATCCTTGCCGGATGTGCCGCGGCGCCCGCTGCCGCCCCGGAGGCAAATACCGCCGGGAGCGCATCTGCTGAGGAGACTGCGGCGAAAAAGACTTTTGTCTTCGGCGATACCACTTTCAATGCAGAAAACGAGGAGCCGGACATCAACCCGCATTCCGCCTATTCCGGCTGGCCGTGCATCCGCTACGGCGTAGGCGAGACGCTGCTGAAGATCGCGGATGATGGCTCACTGGAACCCTGGCTGGCGGAGAGCTATGAACTCGTCGACGATACGACGTGGAAGATCGTGCTGAAGGACGGCATATGTTTTTCAAACGGAAAAACATGCGACGCCGAAGCCGTCAAGGCCTGCCTGGCGCATCTGGTCGAAGTGCACGAGCGAGCCGCCGGCAACCTGAAGATCGCTTCTATGGAGGCGAACGGAAACGAGCTGATCATCAGGACTTCCGACCCCAATCCCGTTCTGATGAACTATCTCTCAGAAGCTTACGGCTGCATCATCGATATGGAAGAAGGAATCTCGGAAGACGGCATCGTGGTCGGAACCGGTCCCTTCATCGCGACGGAAGTCGTCACCGATGATCACGTCAAACTGGTGAAGAACCCTAATTACTGGGACGGCGACGTTAAGATCGACGAAGTTCTGGTCCGCACCATCTCCGATGGAGACACGCTGGCGATGGCACTGCAGTCCGGTGAGATCGACGCGGCTTACGGTATGGCATACGCGAGCTATCCGCTCTTTGAAAACGACGATTTCAAGTTCACCAGCATCCAGACAAGCCGCTGCTTCTTCGGACAGATGAACTTCAACTCCGAGATCATGCAGGATCCGGCCGTCCGCAAGGCGATCGCGATGGGCATCGACAAGGATGGTTTCGTCAAGGTACTTCTGAACGGCTACGGATATCCCGCCATCGGCGCCTTCCCGGACAGCTTCCCGTTCGGCGGCCAGAACATCACGACCGAATCCTATGATCCCGACGGAGCCAAGGAGGTCCTGGAGCAGGCTGGCTGGAAAGACACAGACGGAGACGGCATCCGTGAGAAAGACGGCAAAAAGCTCACCATCCGCTGGCTGACCTATCCTTCCCGCCAGGAACTGCCGCTGCTGGCTGAATCCGCACAGGCGACGCTGAAGGACATCGGCATGGACATCCAGCCCAATATCACGAAGGACCACAACTCCATCCGCAAAGAGCCCGACCAGTGGGATATCTGGGTCAGCGCCAACGTCAACTGCGGCCTGGGCGATCCCGCGAACTTCTTTGACACGTACTGCCTCGATGCCTCCGTCAAGAACTCCGGCGGCCATCACAGCGACAGGCTGGAAGAACTCGCGGCTGAGCTGAGCGGCACATTTGATCCGGATGAGCGCGGACGTCTCGCGATCGAGATGCAGCAGGAGCTGGTAAACGACAATTCCAACATCTTCTGCTCGTTCCTTCGTATGAGCATGATCATGAAGGAAGGTGTGACCGGCCTGGAAGCGCATGCCTGTGATTTCTACGAGCTGACGGCGGACCTGGATATCAACTGAGTGCACATGACAGAACAAAGTAAGAGCAATTCAATACTGCTGGATCTGCAGCATGTTGAGATCTCTTTCAACGGGAGACCGGTCGTCCACGACGTGAGTTTTCAGCTCCACCCCGGAGAGATCCTGGGACTCGTGGGCGAATCCGGCTCCGGCAAGTCCACTTTGCTTGGAGCCGTGATGGGACTGCTCGGAAAGAGTGGCATGGTCACCCGGGGGGATATTCTTTTTGAGGGGAAAAACCTCCCCGACTTACCTGAAAAAGAGATGCGGAAGATCCGCGGGGAGAAGATCGGCATGATCTTCCAGGACTGCGGCGCTTCCCTCAGCCCGATCCGCACGATCGGCGAGCAGATCGTAGAGAGTATGGCAGCGCACAGAAAAGTGGACGTGGCGGCAGCATCCGCCGCGTCCATGGAGCTGTTTGAAAAACTGCGCTTCAAAGACGGGGAGCGCGTCTGGAACAGCTACCCGTTTGAGCTCTCCGGCGGCATGAACCAACGGGCGGGCATCGCGATCGCCATGCTCATGAACCCGGCCATCCTCCTCGCGGATGAGCCGACCTCTGCGCTTGACGTCGCCGTGCAGCGGCAGGTCGTCGAGGAGATGCTCCGCGTCCGGGAAGCTTTCGGCACAGCTATTATCATCGTAACGCACGATATCGGGGTCGTGTCGGCCATGGCGGACAGCATCCTGGTCCTGAAGGACGGGCACGTCATGGAATACGGAAAAGCAAAGGACGTGCTGGAAAACCCGCAGAACGATTACACGAAAAAACTGCTGAGCGCGGTCCCGAGACTTCGGAGGGCGTAAATGGAACCTGTCCTGCAGGTCAAAGACCTTTCCAAATCATTTTCAAGAGCCGGAAAGAATGAGTTTTTCGCCGTGGATCACGTGAGCTTTGAGCTCATGCCCGGCGAGATCCTCGGGATCGTCGGCGAGTCGGGTTCCGGCAAGTCGACGCTGGCGAAGCTCATCACCCGGCAGATCGACGCGTCGTCAGGCCGGATCGTCGTGGATGGGCAGGATATCACGTCTCTTTCCGGCCGGCGGCTGATCCCGGTCTTTGCCGCGGTCCAGATGGTCTTTCAGATGCCTGTGGAATCCTTCGATCCGAGGCGAACGCTTGGTGACGGCATCTGTGAGAGCCTGCGGAACAAAGGTGTCCCGAAGGCGGACCGGGAGGAAAAAGCCGGCAGGCTTCTTGAACAGTGCGGCCTGCCCGGAGAGTTTCTTGCCCGTTATCCCCACCAGGTCTCCGGCGGCCAGTGCCAGCGTGCGGCGATCGCGAGAGCACTGATGTGCGACCCGAAGATCCTGATCTTCGATGAGGCCACCTCCGCTCTGGACGTAACGGTCCAGAAACAGATCGTCGAGCTTCTGCAGAAGCTGCAGAAGGAAAAGAATCTATCCTATCTCTTTATCTGCCACAATCTTGCCCTGGTGCAGCAGTTCTGCGACAGGGTCCTCGTTCTCTATGACGGTAAAGTCGTGGAACACGGGACTCCCGATGAAGTCATCCTTCATCCGCAGTCCGAATACGCAAAGCGCCTGGTAGACGCGATCTTCTGACTTTCATACTCTTCTTTTTTCCCATTGGAAATACTTGTGGTTCCTCTGCTCCCGATCTACGATATAAGCAGTGAATGAAGCATTCCCATGATTCATCCTGCGGGACAGATCAGCAGGACTGCAGCACAGAATAACTCCGCAAATGATCCGCAGAAGAGGTTCTGCGCAATGATCATGCGGCATGCCCCCGGAAAGTGAGGTACCGAGACATGAAACAGCTAAACAGTGAACAGCTCCGGCGGATGCTCCTGCGCTGTGCAGGAAGGATCGAAAACAATGAAGAACATCTTTCCGCGGTAGACGCGGCGATCGGTGACGGCGACCACGGTATCGGCATGGCGAACGGCATGAAAGCCCTGCGGAAGTACATCGACAGCCATCCGGAAGTGGAGGATGTAAATGCGCTTTTCAAAGGGGTGGCGAGCGCGATGCAAAGCGCCATGGGCGGCGCTTCCGGGATGATCTTCTCCGCCATGTTTGAGGGAGATGAGAAAGACATGACTCCCTCCGACAACTATTCTGCGGAAGACCTTCTCGCCCATCTCTCCGCAGGGCTGGAAAAGATCCGGGAGATCGGACATGCCGCGCCCGGCGACAAGACGATGGTAGACGCGCTTGCGCCTGCTGTAGAGGCTATGAAAGAGCACGCTTCCTCTTTTGAAGAGATGTTGGATGCCGGCGCGAAGGCGGCGAAGGAAGGCGCGGAAAAGACAAAGGACTATGTTGCCCGATTCGGGCGCGCCAAGAATCTCGGCAGCCGCGCGATCGGGCATGAGGACGCCGGCGCCGTCAGCACCTGGCTTCTGCTGGCAGCGATGGCGGATTTTGTGAATGACAGGGAGGAGCCCGCTGCGCTTCCCGCACAGGCAGACAGTGTCGCGGGATCCGCGGGTGAAACGCAGGCGGCTAAGCCGCTCCCCTGGAAGAAAAAGATCATCAACGATCCCTCCGACGTCGTGAAGGAGGAGGGAGAAGGCTTCCTCGCAGCCTTCGGCGGCAGCATCGCCGCTGTGGAAGGCGTGAACGGATTTGTCAGGAAGAATATCCCGGACGGGAAGACGATCCTGCTGGTCGGCGGAGGCTCGGGGCACGAGCCGATGTTCGGTTTCTTCATCGGCGAAAACCTCGCGGACTGTGCCGCGAACGGCAACGTTTTTGCTTCTCCTTCGCCGGAGGTGATCGTGAAGACGGCACTCGCCGCGAATAAAGGCGCAGGGATCCTGTTTGTGTACGGAAATTACGCAGGGGACAACCTGAATTTCGACCGGGCCGCGGAGATCCTGGAAGAGCGCGGGATCCCGGTAAGGACAGTCCGCGTGCGGGACGACGTCGCGTCAGCGCCAAAAGAAAGAAAAGAGGACCGTAGAGGGATCGCCGGCGACGTTCTGATGCTCAAGATCGCCGGAGCGGCGTGCGGCGCACTGCCTCTGGAAGAGGCATGGCGCGTCACCGCGAAGGCGCGGGACCAGCTCTTTTCCGTGGGCATCGCGCTGGACGGAGCGACGATCCCCGGCAGAAAGGAGCCGATCTTCACGCTGGCTCCCGATGAGATGGAATTCGGGCTCGGCATTCACGGGGAACCCGGCATCGAGCGGGTCAAAGCCGTACCGGCGGACGTCATCACGGATCGGCTGTTCGACACCATCATGGAGGACGCCGGGCTGAAGGCGGGCGACACCGTCTGCACCTACGTCAACGGCCTCGGGTCGACGACGCTGATGGAGCTCATGATCATGAACCGCCGGCTCGCAGAGCGCTGCCGGGAAGCCGGGCTCATCGTGCACGACATGGACGTGAACTCTCTCGTGATCAGCATGGAAATGGCCGGTGCTTCCATCTCCGTGATGAAGATGGACGAGGAACTGCTGAAGTATTACGACATGCCCTGCCGCAGCCCGTACTACAACAAGTTCTGAAAGCCGGAATTATTAATAAAGGCCGGGAT
>JAEEGL014323222.1_pt1 | contig 10756 bp, 10 predicted proteins | sample 9134231 | NCBI WGS metagenome assembly JAEEGL01 (sample SAMN16246548, study PRJNA631951) | gut metagenome | biome: gut microbiome; feature: rumen; material: fiber-attached | host: Bos | place: Iran: Karaj | collected 2018-10
CGGCAAATGGGAAGAAGAACCTTAAACAGATATTTAAGATCCGACGTTCCGTCAACTTTGGCAGCCTTGTAAAGACTGTCGGGAACCTGCTCAAAGTTTTCTTTTAGCAGATATATGTAAAATACGCTGGTGACCGAAGGAAGAATGAGACCGGCAAAGGTGTTTCTCATATTCCAGTCGGTAATGGTGACGAAGTTTGTGATGACCACAAGCTCGTTAGGGATCATCATAAGGGATAAGAACAAAGCGAACATCCAGTTCTTTCCCTTAAACTCAAGCCTTGCAAAAGCAAAAGCCGCGAGGATGGTCACTATGAGCATCACAGCCGTGGTTATGAGGGTAAAGATGACGGAGTTTGCAAAATACTTTGCAAGGGGCACCGTTGTGAACGCATCCGCATAATTCTTAAAGGTGGGACTGGTGGCGTAGAATTTGGGGATGTATTCGGAGTTATAGGAATTGTAGCTCTTTACCGAGGTAAGGATCATCCAGTAAAAGGGAAACAGCACTATGAGCGCCCAAAGCAAAAGAAGGACGTAGGTGACGCCTGTTTTTACGCGGCCCCTGATCTTAGCGCTTTTTTCTATCTTTTCATAATCGTTAAAGTCTGCCATGATATCCTCCTTTCCTAATACTGAACATTCTTTTTGCTGATCATTAAGTTGATCACCGTGATGGTGAACACTATGGCAAAAAGAATGAGAGATGCAGCGGAAGCGTAGGAAGGATATCCGCCCGAATCGCCGTAGAGCATATCATATACATATCCCACGATGGTATTCATGCCCGCTGCGTTAAGGTTCGTGCCGAAGATGGCAACCTCGTCGCTGTAGGCCTTGAACGCGCCGATGAATCCGGTGATCACAAGGTAGAAGATCATGGGGGATATCATGGGAAGGGTGATCTTGTAAAAGGTTCTGAACCGTGAAGTTCCGTCCACCTTTGCGGCATTGTAATAATCCTGCTTTACACCCGCCAGGGCGCTTGTGAGGATAAGGATCTTAAAGGGCATTACGATCCACACGGTATAAATGCACATTACCGTGATCTTTGCCCAGTAAGGCCCGTCGATGAAGTCAACGGAACTGCCGCCGAAGGCATTGATGAGAAGGTTCATCAGACCGTCGGAATATGCGGTCTTCTTAAACAGGATCATAAAAACAAGACCCACCGCCAAAGTGTTGGTTACGTAGGGCAAAAAGAAGATCGTCTGAAACAGCTCCTTTAAGGGCTTTATGGAATTAAGTCCCAGAGAGATCAGAAGCGAGATGCCCGTGGATACGGGAACCGTGATCATAACGATGATGAAAGTGTTCTTTACGGCCTGTAAAAAGAAGGGGTCGTGGAGAACATATGAAAAGTTGTAAAGGCCGTAGCCGAAGAAACTCTGTGATGCGAAATTGTAGCCTTCCTCAAAGGAATAGACGATCACATCCACAAGGGGATATATCATGAAGATCCCAAGGAAGAGTATTGCGGGCAGAAGATAGAGCCAGCCCTTGAATCCGTTTGTTTTCATGGCGTCTCCTTACTGTGCTTCCCGCTCGATGACGAGTTCGGTTTCTTTGTCAAAGATATGTACCTTGTTTGGTTTAAGGGAGAAGAGAACGTAACCGTCCTTTGTTTTTACTTCATCGTCGGAATCGATGATGGAGCGGATGGTCCGTCCTTCGAAGGCGGGATGCTCGGACAGGACGCTGGTATCCCGGCCCATGACCTCGATCCTTGACAGCCTGGCCTTGAAAGGCCCGTTTTCATCGGGAATGAACGCCTCGGGACGGATCCCCACATGGACATCTCTGTCTGCAACACCGGGAACATCCATGACTGCGTCATCGCCCATATAAAGCTTTCCGTCACGAACGGAACCGGCAAATACATTTATGGCGGGAGTTCCGAGGAACTTCGCAACAAAGAGATTTACGGGATGATCGTAGACTTCCTGGGGCTTTCCGATCTGCTGAAGGATACCGTCCTTCATCACAACGATCATATCGGAGATGCTCATGGCTTCTTCCTGGTCGTGGGTTACAAATACCGTTGTTATTCCGGTTTCACGCTGTATGCGACGCAGTTCCTCACGGGTCTGAAGCCTTAACCTTGCGTCAAGATTCGACAAAGGCTCGTCAAGAAGAAGAATGCGGGGCATCTTTACCAGGGCTCTGGCAATGGCAACGCGCTGCTGCTGACCCCCTGAGAGCTCAGATGGCTTTCTGTCCATATATTCGCTTATCTGAACCATCTTTGCCGCTTCCTCGGCCTTTTGGTTCATTACTTCTTTCGAAAGCCTGTTTTCACCCTTTAAATTCTGAAGAGGGAAGAGGATATTGTTTCTTACGGTAAGATGGGGATAAAGGGCATAGTTCTGAAATACCAGTCCCACACCTCTGTTTTCCGCGGGAACCTCGGTAACATCGTCGTCACCGAAGAAGATCCGTCCGCTTGTGGGCTTTTCAAGGCCGCTTATCATATTGAGGGTTGTGGATTTGCCGCAGCCGGAAGGGCCCAGAAGGCCGATAAGCTGCCCGTCGGGGATCTCAAAGGAAAAATCATTGACGGCGATCACGTCTTCGTGTATCTTTTTGTTTCTGTTGGGAAATCTTTTCGTAAGATTTTTGAGCACGACTTTCATATTTGTTCATCCTCCGGATAGTGACCGCTCGATCGGTCATTTCAAACGAATTCATTATATGATAATCCTTGATAAAATAAAAGCAACGGTTTGCATAAATCGGAGTTTTTGTGTATAATAACAAGTGTTGTGAAATATGTTTCCGCTTTCGGAGGAGTGACGATATGGCAAGAAAAGAAATGATCACCAGAGACAATATCCTTGACGCAGCCTTCAGTATGGCAAGCGAGCAGGGAATAGATGAGGTTACGGCCAGAAAACTGGCGGCATACGCAGGCTGTTCCACTCAGCCCATTTTCAGACATTTCGAGAATATGGACGAGTGCCTTTCGGAGGTTTTCAAGAAGACTCTTGCATATTTTGACGACTTTTATCTTAAGTATGACAAGTTAAGCAAATATCCTTTCGTAAATCTCGGAATGGCATATATCGCATTTGCGGGCAAAGAACCTTTTCTCTTTTCATACCTTTTCATGAGGAACAACAACATGGGCTTAAACCTTTACAACCTCTTAAACGGCCGCACAGGCGCGGTTATGGATGAGATGAACAGGGCAAGGGCCAACGGCGTTGCCGCTCCCGAGGAGATCTTTATGAAGATGTGGATGCTCATTCATGGAGCCGCATGCATGGTCATTACCGGTGATTACGATCTTTCAAGTGCTCAGACCAGACTTCAGCTTGAGGAAGCATACAAAGCATTCGTAAGGTAGGATATATGGAAAACAATCAGGATTTTTTGGCTAAACTGAATGAAAATTATCCGAAGATGAGTAAGGGACACAAGCTCATCGCGGCTTACATAGTGGATCGATACGATACCGCGGTGTTCATGACCGCCGCAAAGCTCGGAGAGGCTGTAGGCGTCAGCGAATCCACTGTGGTACGTTTCGCAATGGGACTTGGCTACGCGGGCTTCCCCGAATTCATGAAGGATATGGAAGAATGGTATAAATCCAAGATGAATACCGTTCAGAAGATAGGTGCCAAGTATGGCCGGGCAAGCCAGTCGGAGCTTCTTACTTCCGTACTTTCTTCGGACATAGAGAAGATCGAGGATACGATGGAGAATCTGGACGTAAACTCCTTTGAACTGGCGGTGGATCTGATCCTTCGCGCAAGAAAGGTCTATGTTACGGGTCTTCGCTCCTGCGAGCCCCTTGCAAGGTTCCTTCATTTTTATCTTCAGATGATCAGACCGGATGTCATTTTGCTCGGAACCACAAGCGTAAGCGAAATGTTCGAGCAGATGATAAGGATCGATGAGAAGGACTGTATCATAGGGATTTCATTCCCAAGATATTCAATGCGTACTTTAAAGGCACTTGAATTTGCAAATGACAGAAATGCGAAGGTCATTACCATAACGGATTCGGTCCATTCACCCATGAACCTCTATTCTTCCTGCAACCTTCTTGCAAGAAGCGACATGGTCTCCATAGTTGACTCTCTTGTTGCTCCTTTGAGCGTTATCAACGCCCTTGTTGTTGCGCTTTGCTTAAAGAGACCGGTGGAGGTTAAGGAGAACCTTGAGAATCTTGAGAAGGCCTGGAATAATTATCAGGTTTATCTTAACGACGAGATCAACTTTATAGACGATGAACCCATCCTCAATTATTCCTTAAGAAAGGAAGAGGAGGAGCCTTCATCGGAAAACGGAAACGACTGATGGATGTATTTGTTATAGGCGGCGGAGCGGCAGGTATGATGGCGGCCATAGAGGCGGCTGTATCTGGCTGTAAGGTCACCGTATTTGAAAAAAACGAAAAACTGGGAAAGAAGATCTATATCACGGGCAAGGGCCGTTGCAATGTGACCAATGCTTCGGATATGGAGACCATCTTTGCAAACATAAACCGTAATTCCAAGTTTTTATACAGCGCGCTTTATTCTTACGACAATAATGCCGTAATGGATTTTTTTGAAGGCGAAGGCGTCAGGCTCAAGGTGGAAAGGGGCAACCGTGTTTTCCCCGAAAGCGACCATTCCTCGGATATCATCAGAGCCCTTGAAAGAAAGCTTAAGTCCCTGGGAGTGGAGATCAGGTTAAACACCTGTGTGGAACGCCTCATCTTTACGGATGATGCATGTATAGGCCTTGAGTTAAAGGGTGGAAAGAAGCTTCTTGCGGACAAGGTCATTGTGGCCACCGGAGGCGCATCATATCCCGCTACGGGATCCACGGGTGACGGCTATGAGTTTGCAAAGAGTGCGGGGCACAGCATTGTGACTCCCGAACCCTCTCTGATACCCCTTGTTTCCCCCGCACAGTGGGTAAGGGACCTTCAGGGACTCTCATTAAAGAACGTGGAACTGACCCTTCTTTCGGATAACCGGCCTGTTTACAGCGAACTTGGGGAGATGCTCTTTACGCACTTCGGAATTTCCGGCCCCCTTGTTCTTTCTGCAAGCGCTCTGTATTCAACGGAGAAGGGGAAAAAGAAAACTGTAACGCTTGAACTGGATCTTAAACCCGGACTTGACGAAGATATGCTTGATAAGCGCGTCTTACGTGACTTTGACGAACAGAAGAACCGGCAGTTTTCGAATTCTCTTGAGGGACTGGTTCCCAAGAGGCTGATACCGGTCCTTGTGGAAAAAAGCGGTATACCCGCCGAAACAAAGGTCAATTCGGTTTCAAAGGAACAGAGAAAGGCCCTTGTAAATGCCCTTAAACATTTTGAGATCCCCATAAGCGGTATGCGTCCCATAGAGGAGGCCATTATCACCAAGGGCGGAGTTAAAGTGGGAGAGATCAATCCTTCCACAATGGAATCAAAGAAAAAGAAAAATCTCTATTTTGCCGGAGAAGTCCTGGACATAGATGCCATGACGGGAGGGTTCAACCTTCAGCTTGCATGGTCCACGGGATATCTGGCCGGAAGATCGGAGGACTGATATGGGATATCAGATAGCACTTGACGGACCTGCGGGAGCGGGTAAAAGTACGATTGCCAAACTTGTGGCAAAGGAACTGAATTTTGTATACGTTGACACAGGCGCCATGTATCGCGCCATCGGCTTAAACTGCCTGGAAAACGGAGTTTCCATAGAGGATGAAGAGGCTGTTACGGATCTGACAAACAACGCTGATGTCACCATCAGATATATCGATGGCGAGCAGGCTGTCTTACTCAACGGACGCAACGTTAACGGGCTCATAAGGACACCCGAGGTGGGCAATGCGGCTTCGGCTGTTTCAGTTTACAAGGGAGTAAGGACAAAGCTTGTTTCCCTTCAGCAGGAACTTACAAAAACCGAAAATGTCATAATGGACGGTCGGGATATCGGAAGTGTTGTTCTTCCCGATGCGGATCTTAAGATCTATCTTGATGCGGATGTTAAGGTAAGGGCAAAAAGAAGATATGACGAACTCATCGCAAAGGGTATGGATGCGGAGCTTTCCGTTATCGAGGAGGAGATGAAGGAGAGGGATTACCGCGATATGCACAGGGACAATTCCCCCCTTGTAAGGGTCCCCGAAGCTGTACTTGTTGACAGCTCCTATATGACGATAGATGAGGTTAAAGACGCAATCTGCAGCAAATTCAAAGAGGTCGTAAAGAATGCATGATAATGTTCGTGTCTGCGAACACGCCGGCTTCTGTTTCGGCGCGGGACGCGGAGTCGAGAGTCTTGACAAGGCTCTTTCCGAAAAAGAAACCATCTATACCTACGGACCAATCCTTAACAACGATAAGCTGGTTGAGTCCTATGCACAAAAGGGCGTCAGGGTGATAAATGACGTCTCTGAATTCGAAGGCCTTCCCAAGGGAAAGGTCATCATAAGGGCGCACGGAGTGTCAAAAGCCGTATATGAGGCCATTCTCGCCACGGGAATGGAGATCACCGACGCAACCTGTCCTTTTGTAAAAAGAATACACAATATTGTGGAACAGCACAGCAAAGACGGGGAGAGGATAGTGGTCATAGGAAACCCGAAACACCCCGAAGTTCTGGGAATTGTGGGCTGGAGCGTATCTTCGGCCACGGTTATAGAAACCGAAGAAGAAGCACGAAATTTTTCTGCAAAAGAGGGTGAAAAACTCTGTATTGTTTCACAAACAACCTTTAATCGCAAAAAATTTGACGAATTCCTTGAAATTCTTGGCAAAAAAGGTTACAATATGTCCGTTATGAACACAATATGCGATGCTACGCGGGTAAGGCAGGAAGAAGCCGAGAAGATGGCTAAGGAAGCTTCCGTCATGCTGGTCATAGGGGACGAGAAGAGTTCCAACAGCAGAAAGCTTTACGAGATCTGCAGTCAGTACTGTGATCATACGTACTTTATTCAGACCGTGGAAGACATAAAGGGGAAGCTACCTCCCACAGATGGTCTGATAGGTATAACAGCCGGGGCTTCCACCCCGAGATATATTATTGAGGAGGTTCAAAGCTATGTCAGACATGACTTTTGAACAGATGCTCGACGCATCATTTAAGACAATACATACGGGGGAGGTTGTTGAGGGTACTGTTATCGACGTTAAGCCAGGTGAGGCTGTATTGAACATCGGCTATAAGTCCGATGGTATCCTTACCAAGAATGAATATAGCAACGATCCCGGTGTTGATCTCACAAGTGTCATCAAGGTTGGTGATACGATGGAAGTCAAGGTGATCAAGGTTAATGACGGAGAGGGACAGGTTCTTCTTTCCTACAAGACCCTTGCACTTGACAGAGGCTCCAAGAGACTTGAGGAAGCATTCGAAAGCGGCGAGATCCTTACCGCAAAGGTTTCACAGGTTCTCGAGGGCGGTATCTGCGTTGTGGTTGAAGAAGTTCGCGTATTCATCCCCGCAAGTCTCGTTTCCGATACATACGAGAAGGATCTTTCCAAGTATGACGGACAGGAGATCGAATTTGTTATTACAGAGTACAATCCCAGAAAGCGCCGCGTGATCGGTAACAGAAAGGTTCTTCTTGTTGCCCGCAAGGAAGAAGCTCAGAAGAAGCTTCTTGAGACACTTCACGAAGGCGATGTGGTTGAAGGTACCATCAAGAATGTGACCGACTTCGGTGCATTCGTTGATCTCGGCGGAATGGACGGACTCCTTCATATCTCCGAGATGAGCTGGGGCCATGTAGAGCGTCCGAAGGAGAAGTTCCACACAGGCGACAAGCTCAAGGTTCTTGTTAAAGAGATCAGTGAGAACAACAAGATCGCATTAAGCCTTAAGTTTAACGATCAGAATCCATGGGTTGGCGCAGCTGCCAAGTATGCAGTGGGCAACGAAGTTACCGGTAAGGTTATGAGAATGACCGACTTCGGTGCTTTCGTAGAACTTGAGGAAGGCATTGATGCACTCCTTCATGTTTCCCAGATCTCCAAGGATCATATCGAGAAGCCTTCCGATGTTTTGAAGGTTGGCGATGAAGTTAAGGCAAAGGTTGTTGACTTCAATGAAGAAGACAAGAAGATCAGCATTTCCATCAAGGCTTTATTCGCTCCCGAGCCCAAGGAAGAAGCTGCCAAGGAAGCTGAATCCGACGAAGAGGTTGCAAGCGTTGATATCGACGCAGTGATCGCCGAGCAGGAAGCTGAAGAAAAGACCGAGGAATAACGACCTGTATAATTAATCGTTAAATGTAAAATGTTATCATCAATAGGTAGCCGAAAGCGGCTGCCTATTGTTATTATCAGGGGGTAAACTCATTTATGGCTTATGATTACGAGTATTTCAAAAAAGAGGTATTTGCTCTTACCAAGATCGACCTTAACGCTTACAAGGAAAAGCAGATGAAGAGACGTATCGATACGCTTATCGACAAGCATAAGATTTCCGGATACGACAACTTTGTCAAAGCCCTTAAGACGGATAAGGAGATGTTTGAAGAGTTTGTCGGATACCTCACCATCAACGTATCCGAATTCTACAGAAATCCCGAACAGTGGGAGCTTATGGATAAGGATATCATTCCGGAACTCATCAAGAAGTTCGGAAAGAATTTAAAGATATGGAGTGCGGCATGTTCAACAGGTGATGAGCCCTATTCTCTTGTTATGGCTCTTTCCAGACATATTCCCCTTAATCAGATAAAGATATTCGCAACGGATATAGACAAGCAGATCCTGGAGAAGGCCAAGCTTGGTCTTTACAGTGAGAAGTCCGTTGAAAACGTTCCCAAGGACCTTAAGGACAAGTATTTCGAGAAGGTGGGAGCTTCCTACCGTATAAAGGATGAGATAAAGAGCCGTGTTGAGTTTAAGCAGCACAACCTCTTAAAGGATCAGTTCCCCACAAACATGCACATGATCGTCTGCAGAAACGTGCTGATCTACTTTACAGAGGAAGCAAAGGATCTGATCTTCAGGGAGTTTAAGGATTCCCTGCAAAGCAGCGGTGTTCTTTTTATAGGAAGTACCGAACAGATCGTAAACTATAAGGAGATCGGCTATCAGAGAAAGAATTCTTTCTATTACGAGAAGCCCTGATGTTTATATGACATTAAAAGCCCGATGCATCATGCATCGGGCTTTATTATTGTGTCTAAACCACCATGTGTTCAAGGATATGTGAAACATAAGCGGAAAACAGTTCCCTGTCGGTACGGCGTTCTTCCGTAAGCTCAAAGAAGAGCTCTTTTGAAGTATACTCCTTTTTAAAGAAGGGCGTTACCAAAGCGTCCCATTCCGGAAGATAGGTGCCTTCCTTCTTTGTGTAGCAGTTGGCTGCTTTCGCCTGCTCTCTGTGGTTCTTATCAACAAAGGAAGCTACGGATTTATGAAGTGCCACATCTTCGTCGGGAAGATAGTAGTAATCTTTGTAATTGGCATAGAAATATTTCAACTCACATTCATAAATGGGAACCCTTACAAGGGCTTCATTCTTTGAGGCTGCGAAATAGCATTTCTCAAACTGCGAGGAGAAGGATACGGGGAAGGGAGAAGGAAGATCGAAGTGCATCAGAAGCTCCTTATGCTCCTCGCCGTGGGCGTCCTTATAGGTATTTGACAAAACCTTCGTAACCCTTAACTTCTCACTGAACATATCCGTTATCGCCAAAACCGGGAGCACCTTCATCATTCCCTTCAGATCTTCAAAATTGTGAAGAAGCAGGAGAGACCTTGATTCATCGTCGGGTTTTTCCGCGAAGCTGTGATAAACACCAACAAGATCGCCGCCGCTGTATTTATCCTCACGGTCTATCTTTAAGAAGTGCTCCACAGTCTTTTGCTTGCAGTTTTCAAGATTCATGAACCCGCGATAGGGGGCGATCCTTCTGTAAATGTCGATACCGGTAAAATCCTTAAAGGAATAAGAAAGATCGAATTCCCTGCACTTCGCCTCAAGGAAGGGAATATCGAAATTGTTTCCGTTAAAGTGTATAAGGCAGCGATAGGACGATGCATAGTCAAAAAAGGCTTCGATCACTTCCTTCTCCTCGGAATATCTTTCCGCAAAGAACTGGGTTGCGATCCATTCGTCGCCTTCCATTCCGAGACAGCCTATCATATAAACGTTTGAAGTTCTTGCCGCAAATCCGGTGGTCTCTATATCCATAAAAAGAATGTCCTTTGCGGGGGCGATCTTCTCTATGGGATAATCCGGAAGGGGATCGGTCACTTTGTTTTTGATGATCTGCATGGGCACCTCCTTATTACACTTCTATATGATAACATTTATGTATTTTTGAAACAAGAAAAAGATACATGACATCGATGTCATAAAGGCGGCTTTTTTCTCTTGTTTCAACGGTCGGATTGTTTTGACACAAATATCATTTTGTGGTATTGTTACAGTGTTGGGGAAATTTCGCATGATAAGCCCCCGTGGCTTATTTTTTTATATGATCATAAACTGCGGAGGCAGTTTATTATAGAGAAGGAAGGACATTATTATGGCAAGATCTACTTTCCGTGGGGGGATACATCCGTTTGACGGGAAAGATATGTCCAAGGATATTCCGATCAAGGACATAAATCCCGGATCTTTGCTGGTGTATCCGTTATCACAGCATATCGGTGCCCCTGCCAAACCGGTTGTAAACAAGGGGGACCGTGTTCTGGCAGGTCAGCTCATAGCAGAAGCTGACGGCTTTGTTTCCTCACCTATTTATTCAACCGTATCCGGAACGGTAAAGGACATTACCGATCACAGGATACTTCTCGGTAACAG
>JAEEGL014361630.1_pt1 | contig 10756 bp, 5 predicted proteins | sample 9134231 | NCBI WGS metagenome assembly JAEEGL01 (sample SAMN16246548, study PRJNA631951) | gut metagenome | biome: gut microbiome; feature: rumen; material: fiber-attached | host: Bos | place: Iran: Karaj | collected 2018-10
CGGAAATCATCAATTTTCCTGTCTTTAACATTGCCGACAGCTTTATTACGGTAGGTTTTGCTTTATTGCTGGTTTTGATCATTTTTGTATACAAAGAGAAAGATTTTGACGTGATTTTTCCAGGAAAGAAAACAAGCAGTGAGCCTGAAGTTTTGGAAAAATCCGAACAGTCGGAAAGCGAAGAGGCTTTGAAAACAGATGAAGATAATTGATGCACATACACATATTTTTCCTGACAAGATAGCCACAAAGGCTTCGGCATCAATAGGTGATTTCTACGGTATTCCGATGAATTCGGATGCATCGGTGGGAAGTCTCATTGAACTCGAAAAAGAACTCGGAACATCGCATATGCTCGTATGTTCATCGGCCCTTTCACCTGCACAGGTTACAGGGATCAATAATTTTATTGCGAAGGAAATCGGTGAACATCCCGAATTTGTGGGATTTGCGGCAATGCACCGTGATATGGAAGATTTCAAGGAAGAACTTATAAGAGTAAAGAACCTTGGAATGAAGGGCGTTAAATTCCATCACGATATGCAGCAGATCGATATCGACGATCCGAAGCAGTATCCGATCTACGAGGCGATGGAGGAACTGGGACTCGCGCTTCTTCTTCACATGGGTGATGACAGATATGATTATTCCGCACCCGAGAAGATGGTTAAGGTTGCAAAGGATTTTCCCAAGCTTAAGGTTCTCGGAGCTCATTTCGGAGGATATCGCAGATGGTCTGATTCGATACATAATCCGAGACTTGATAACGTTTATTACGATACATCAAGTTCACTCTTTATGATGGATGCTGCCACGGCGGTAAGATTTATAGATCATTTCGGACCTGACAAATTCTTCTTCGGAACGGATTTCCCGATGTGGGAGCCCAAGAAGGAATTTGAGAGATTTATGAAACTTAATTTGTCCGATGATGTTAGACAAATGATTTTATATGACAATTTTGCGAGAGTTTTTGACATTACAGACTAGTTTATTTTGCGTGAGAAAGTGGGAAAACGGATGACAGACAATTTTGTTACAATCAAAGAATTTGTTGATGAGATCGGAAAGAAATATGCAGATAATATCGCATACAGATTTTTCCGTGAAGAAGTAATCGAAGACAGAACATATACCAACTTAAGAAATGATGCTTTTTCTCTGGCAAGTTTCTTTGTATCCAAAAAATTCGTCAATAAGCATATAGCAATTTTAGGAGGCACAAGCTACGAATGGGTTGTGTCTTTTCTTGCTGTCATCATGAGCGGAAATATCGTTGTTCCCATTGACAAAATGCTCCTCGAAAAAGAAATGATGTTCCTTTTTGAACAGGGAGACGTCGATGTGATTCTTTATGACGAAGAGTTCGAGCAGATTGCCAAGGATGCAAAAAAAGGCATCAAAAAAGTCAAGAATATCTACTGCATGCTTTCCGAGGATTTTGCTGAGGCATTAAAGACGAAGGAAGTCGAACTGCCCGAGACCGATCCCGACGCACTTGCCGAGATACTCTTTACTTCCGGAACTACGGGAGTCAGCAAGGGCGTAATGCTTTCGCAGACAAATATCGTAAACAACATAATTGAGATAAGAAGAAAGGATTATGCTTCAAACGTTGCGGGACAGCCCGTTGTTTTAAGCGTTCTTCCGATCCATCATACATTCGAATTAACCGTTGATAACCTCGGCATCCTGGCATACGGTGTTACTATCTGCATTAACGATAAGCTTGAAAACATCGCTGCCAACATGAATCTTTTCAAACCTTCGGTTATCCTTATCGTTCCCGCCATAGCGGAAACTTTATACAAGAAGGTAAAAGATGCAATGAACACGCCTTCGACCGCAAGAAAAATGAAGGGCGGTCAGAAACTGGTGGATGCCGCAAAGGTATTAAAAATGGATGTCCGCCGTTCGGTATACAAACAGCTCCTCGATAAATTCGGCGGAAACTTAACAAACGTTGTAGTCGGCGGTGCCGCACTTCGTCCCGAGATCTGCGAACTTTTTGACAAGTTCGGAATCAATGTCTATCAGGGCTACGGACTGACCGAATGTGCTCCTTTGGTTGCATCAAACGATCCCGGAAATAACAAAGTCGGTTCGGTGGGAAAATGCGTTTCCTACATGGAAGCCAAGACCATAAACGGTGAGATCGTTGTTAAGGGCCCGGGTGTCATGCTCGGATATTACAAGAATGAAGAAGCAACCGCAGAAGCAATAAAGGACGGCTGGTTCTATACGGGCGACCTCGGATACATCGATGAGGACGGTTATATCTTTATTACCGGAAGAAGCAAGAACATAATCATTCTTGATAACGGAAAGAATATCTATCCCGAGGAACTTGAGGATAAGATCATTACGATAGAAGGCGTAAAAGATGTCTTTGTATATGCTGACAAGGGCAGACTCTGCACACTTATCTTACCCGAGAATCCCGGTGACAAAGATAAGAAAAAGGCAATCGAAGGGGCGATCAAGAAATTAAACGAAACCCTTCCCGCATACAAGAGAATTACTTTTATAAGCTTTACACACAGAGAATTTCCCAAGACCACAACGCTTAAGATCAAGCGTAAGGATCTTATGGAAATGATCAAAACACAGCTTGTCAAAAACGAAGTAAAATACGTTCCCGCATCCAATCCTACGGAAGAGAAACTGGTCAATGCGTTCGAACAGATCTTATCTAAGAGAGTCGGTATTTACGATGACTTCTTTGAACTCGGAGGAGATTCGCTTTCGGCTCTGGAACTTGCCGCAATAGTCGGGATCAACGCACAGGAACTGTATGAATATCCTACGGTAGAATCGCTTGCGAGATTCATGCAGGGAACCAATGAATTCGAGGCCGAAGAGAACAGAGTGGATGTTAATTCGATCATCTTAAAGAATTCGAATGTTTTATACAAGAACCCTCATAAATGTGTTTTCTTAACGGGTGCCACGGGCTTCCTCGGAGCGCATATTTTAAGGGAACTTTTAAGAAACAAGGTTAAAGTCGTATGCCTTGTAAGAAACGAAGAGAGATTAAGACAGACCTTGGGAAGATATTTCCCGAAGGAATACAAATATTACAATTACAAGGTCGTAAAAGGAGATATCGAAGCGCCGCATTTCGGCCTTAACGATGTCGAGTATTCGATCCTTGTAAGAAAAGTGGATACCGTGATCCATACGGCTGCAAACGTTCATCATGCGGGTCATTACGAAGACTTCGAGAGAACCAACGTATGGGGCACTCAGAACGTCGTCAATTTCTGTAAGGATGCGAGAGCCGTTCTTCATTACACATCCACCGCATCGGTTAACGGTGTCGGAACCGTTTCGATCCCCAAGACCGACAAAGTATTCGATGAATTTGTTCTCGATATCGGACAGAACTACGTTCAGAACGTATACATTCATTCGAAGTACAAAGCTGAAGAAGCCGTTCTTCTCGCAAGACAGGACGGATTAAAAGTAAATATCTACAGAATAGGAAACCTGACATGGAGAATGTCCGACGGTATGTTCCAGAAGAATGCGGAAGACAACGGATTCATCGGAAGAGCCAGAGGTTTGTTCAAAGCAGGTCTTTACAGCCCCGAAATGGCTGAATTCCCGATGGATTTCACAGCCGTTGACGAATGTGCGAATGCATATGTCAAACTGGTTCTTCACAACAGGATCAACAACATTTATCATTTGTACAATCCTCATCTTTTTACCATCGAGAAGCTTGCAAACAAACTGCTTTTCCCCTGCAAGGTTGTATCCAGGGAACTTTTTGACAAACTCATCCGTGAGAAGATCATGGACAAGGACGTTGCGGTACTTTCGTTCTATTCGTCCATCGCATCCAATTCGAGAAACGTTCCGGTCAAGAACGATTATACCTGCGGAGTGCTTCAGAACCTGGGATTCAAGTGGTCCAAGATCGGTTTCCATTATCTTAAATACATAAAGAGATTTATGTAAAAAAATTGTAAGGTCGTAATAAAGGTGAAAATAGGTATTGATATCGGCTCTACGACGATAAAGTCCGTAGTGTTCGATGATTCCGGTAATTTAATACATAAAAGTTATGAGCGTCATTTCACGTTAATTACGGAAAAGACGCAGGAAGTTATTAAGGGCCTGATCGACAAATTCGAGATCAAAGAACCCGTGATCTGTGCGATATCCGGTTCCGCGGGTATGGGACTTGCAGAAAAAGCGGGAATACCTTTCGTTCAGGAAGTGTACGCAACGAAAGTTGCGATCTCCAAACGTCTTCCCGATACGGATGTTGTTATCGAACTCGGCGGAGAGGATGCAAAGATCCTTTTCTTAAAAGGCAATCTCGAAGTCAGAATGAACGGAACCTGTGCCGGCGGTACGGGTGCTTTTGCCGACCAGATGGCATCCCTTATGCAGATCACGGCTGATGAGATGAACGAACTCGCAGAGAATGCAGAGAAGATCTATCCCATCGCTTCAAGATGCGGTGTATTTGCCAAAACCGATATTCAGCCCCTTCTTAACCAGGGTGCCAGAAAAGAAGATATTTCCGCAAGTATCTATGCTGCGATCGTCAATCAGACGATAACAGGTCTCGCACAGGGTCATCCCATTGAGGGAAAGATCGTATACCTTGGCGGACCTCTTACTTTCATGTCGCAGTTAAGACTCGCATTTGACAAGGCGCTTAACTGTACGGGAGTCTGTCCTGACGACTCTCTTCTTTTTGTTGCAATGGGTGCCGCATATTATGCAAATGAAGCAGTAGATCTTAACGAGGCATTAAGGATCATTTCCGAAGCTAAGGATTCCATCAGGATCTCTTCGCTTGAGCCTTTATTCAGAAACGAAGAAGAGTATAAAGAGTTTACCGAAAGACATGCCAAAGACAAGGTCGAGAGGATCGAAGGAATACCTTACGAGGGCGAAGCATTCCTGGGCATCGATTCCGGCTCTACAACCCTCAAAGTAATACTTACCAACGACAAGGGTGAGATCCTCTACTCGAGATACGAATCAAATCAGGGTAAACCCATTGATGTCGTTGTGGAATCGTTAAAAGAAATGTACGCAAAGTATCCCAAAGCACATATCGCATCAAGTGCGGTTACCGGATACGGCGAAGATATGATAAAAGCCGCTCTTAACGTTGAGTACGGAGTGGTTGAGACGGTTGCGCATTTTACCGCAGCCAAATTCTTCCTTCCCGATGTTGAATTCATTATCGATATCGGCGGACAGGATATGAAATGTTTCAAGATAAGAAATGGTGCGATCGATAATATCTTCTTAAACGAAGCATGCTCTTCGGGCTGCGGATCATTCCTTCAGACCTTTGCATCTTCAATGGGATATGAGATTGCGGAATTTGCAAACTTAGGACTCTTCGGAGACAACCCCGTGGACCTTGGTTCAAGATGCACCGTATTCATGAACTCTTCCGTAAAGCAGGCCCAGAAAGAGGGCGTTACGGTAGAAAATATATCCGCAGGCCTTTCTATAAGCGTTATCAAGAATGCTCTTTATAAAGTTATAAGAGTTCATTCCGCTGACGAATTGGGAAAAAAGATCGTCGTACAGGGCGGTACATTCTTAAACAATGCGGTTCTTCGCGCATTTGAAAAAGAAATGGGTGTTGATGTAATAAGACCTGATATTGCCGGCATGATGGGTGCATACGGCGCCGCATTATACGCAAAAGAACTCTACAGGAAAAAAGGCAATGCTCATGACGAAGGTTATGAGGGAGTCATTTCCGATGAGGAACTTAAGACATTCTCTTATGACGTTAAAAGCGTTACATGCAACGGATGTAATAACCACTGTCAGCTGACGGTAAATACATTCAGCGGCGGCAGAAGATTCATCGGCGGTAACAGATGCGAGAAACCCGTTACAAAGAAAGCACAGGATGATTCATTAAATATCTACGAGTATAAGATTTCTTTACTCAAAGAATATTCAGACAATTTCTCGACAGAGAATGAAGATAAGAAAAATGATATGTCCAATAGATCGGACAGAAATAAAGTGATCGGAATCCCTCTTGCAATGAATATGTACGAGATGCTTCCTTTCTGGTACACATTCTTTAAGAGTCTCGGATACACCGTTAACATTTCCGGTTTTTCGAACAGGGCAATGTATATCAAAGGCCAGGGAACCATTCCTTCGGATACCGTATGTTTCCCTGCGAAGATGATGCACGGTCATGTTCAGACACTGATCGAGATGGGCGTGGACGTTATCTTTTATCCCGGAATGACATATCATTTCAATGAGAAAAAGGGCAGAAACAATTATAACTGTGCGGTAATCTCAGGATACCCCGAAGTTATTGGAGCAAATACCGTTAATTTCGGTGATATCATTTATATCCGCGATTATGTCGGACCGCATGTCAGAAAAGTATTCCCGATCAAGATAAAAGAAATACTTGAGAATAGACTGGGAGAAACATTTGATAAGGCCGAGATAAAGAAGGCATGCGATGCCGCATATGCCGAATATTACAACTATGTTGCAAAGGTTCGTGCGAAAGGCGAAGAGATAATCACAAGAGCAAAGGAAGAAGGCAAGAAGATCGTTTTACTTGCAGGAAGACCTTATCATGCAGACCCTGAGGTAAACCACGGTATCCATAAGCTTATAGCGGGACTCGGATTCGCTGTTGTAAGTGAAGACTGCGTTGCTTACAAAGTAGGCAGATTCAATACCAATATCATAGCTCAGTGGACATTCCACCAGAGACTGTTTTCAGCTGCAAAATTCGTTGCCGAAAACGATGATTTCTTCATGGTTCATCTTGTATCTTTCGGCTGCGGACTTGATGCGCTCACAACGGATGAAGTAAGAGAGATCCTTGAGTGCAGAGGAAAACTCTATACTCAGATAAAGATAGACGAAGTAACCAACCTCGGTGCCGTTAAGATCAGACTCAGAAGTCTTATGGCTGCCATCGAATCGGGAAAGGGGGATAAGGATAATGGCTAAAAATAACGAAAGCCCCCATTTTGTAAAAAAAATCATGTTTTCAAAGAAAATGAAGAAGGACTACACTATCCTTTCACCGATGATGTGTTCCATTCATTTCAGACTCCTTCAGCCCGTATTCCAGAGAGTCGGATACAAGGTTGACATCATGGAAAACGAAGGCCCCGATGTTATTCAGAAAGGCCTTAAATATGTTCATAACGATATCTGTTACCCCTGTTCTTTAATTACGGGACAGATGCTCGCAACAATGGAATCGGGTAAATATGATCCCAATAAAGTTGCAATGATCATCACTCAGTCCGGCGGCGGATGCAGGGATTCAAACTACATTAACCTGATGAGAAAGGCGTTTGAGAGAGCGGGTTATCCCAATGTTCCTTTTATTTCCGCAAACACCTGGAATATGGAATATGCACCCGGAATCTTTTTATCTCCCGTAACGCTTCTTTCCGCAGCTGCGGCACTTGTCTACGGCGATGCGCTTAACCTTGTTTCGAATCAGGTAAGACCTTACGAGGTTAACAAGGGCGAGACCGACAAGCTTCTGGATGAGTGGATAGACAAGCTCGCAAAAGGCTTCTCGAAAGCAAAGAATTACTCGGTCAAGGCAATGAGAAGGACTGTTGACGAGATCTGCAGATCCTTTGCCGGAATAGAGATCAAAAAAGTTCCCAAGGTAAAAGTTGCGGTTATCGGAGAACTGTATCTTAAATATTCGGTACCCGGAAACAACCATCTTGAAGAATTCTTAACTGAACAGGACTGCGAATACTTTATTCCGACCGTTCTCGGATTCGGAGCATACAAAACAAACGGTGCACTTGAAGATCTGCGTGCGTACGGCGGCAAGAGATTAAAGAGGATCATCATGGAAATAGTTATGAAATACTATTTCTTTATCGAGGATCTTTTGATCTCGGGCATTGAAAAATGGCCTCAGTTTACTGCTCCGGAGAGAGTTAACGACTTAAAGAAACGTGCCGACGGAATCATCGATACGGTAAACAGCATGGGTGAGGGCTGGTACCTTGCGGCGGAAATGCTCGAATTAGCGGAACACGGATATGAGAACATAATCTGTGTTCAGCCTTTCGGATGCCTTCCCTGCCACGTGGCGGTTAAAGGTATGCTCAACAAAGTAAGAAGAGTCAATCCGAAGATCAATTCGGTTGACATTGAATACGATCCCGGTGCCACAAAGGTTAATCAGGAAAACAGGATCAAACTCATGCTTGCTGTTGCAAGAGAGAATCTGAATGCAGAGATAAACGAAGAAAAATAAAAGGTGAACTGATGGCAAAGTACAATAGTTTAAGCGATGAACTGCAAAAAAGGATCCGTGAAGACAGGGCCGAAGGTCTTGTCAATCCTTATGCGTTCAAAGACGAAAACGTTGTAAGAAGAGAACCTGATCATGATATCGCAAACATATGGCGTCCCGCATTTGTAAGAGATGCGGAAAAGATCATGCACTGCCCGTATTACGTACGATACATGGATAAGACTCAGGTCTTTTCACTTTGCAAAAATGATGATGTTTCAAGAAGAGCGACTCATGTTCAGTTTGTTGCAAGGATCGCCCGAAACATAGGAAGCGTTTTAAACCTTAACTGTGACCTTATCGAAGCCATGGCACTCGGCCATGACATCGGTCATACTCCTTTCGGCCATGCTGGAGAGAGAAAGTTAAGCGAGATCCTTCATAAAGAAACCGGGAAGTATTTTAATCACAATATTCATTCGGCCAGAGTTCTGACCACGATTTTCCCTTTAAACTTAAGTTTACAGACGCTTGACGGTATTATCTGCCATAACGGAGAACTTGAATGCAAAGAATATCGTCCTTTTTACTATAATGATTTTGAAATTTTTGACGATAAAATAAAGAGAAGTTATGACGACGCATCTTATATCAAGTCGCTCATCCCGGCGACTCTGGAAGGGTGTGTGGTCAGGGTTTCCGATATTATCGCATATCTGGGCAAGGACCGTCAGGATGCAAGAAAGCTCGGAATGATCGAATCCGAGAAGGAATTCGCGGGCGGCGTGATCGGGTCCACGAATGCGGAGATCATCAACAACATGATAGTCAACATCATAGAAAACAGCTATGGTAAAGACTACATCAAGATGGATGATGACTATTTTGAAGCTTTTTCTTTAGCCAAAAAAGAGAATTATCAAAAGATCTATTTAGATAAAGACATGGAAAAGGTTTATAAGGAAAAGATCTATCCGATGTTCGATGCTCTTTATGATGAATTGTTAAAAGAAGCAAGATCCGGTGATGAGAACACCGTATTTTATAAACACCACTTAAAATACATCGAGAACATTACAAAGCCGTACAGAAGGATCAACAATTACAGAGACGAGAGTTTCGAAGAAATGGTTGTCGATTATCTTGCGAGCATGACGGATGATTATTTTGTGGAACTGTATGAATATTTATTCCCGGATTCACCGTTAAAGGTGGAATATACGGGATACTTTAATAAAGGATAATCTGATCTTATACAATCGGAGGAATTGTATGAAGAAAAAATTTGCTGTATTTGCCAACACCTGGAATTATGATATCGTATCTACTTTTCTTAAGTCTTTTTTGGAAGAACTTCCAAAGGATTCGGCCGATACGTTTGTTTTTCTTGCGGCCAATTCCTATGGAAGATCGATTGAAAGCAATAACAGCGAAATTTCAATCCATTCATTTCCTTATCTTGAGGATTTTGATGCGGCAGTTATCTTTTCGCAGGGTTTGAATTCCAACGAAGACAGAGAAATAATTTACGAAAACTGCGAGAAAGCCGGTATCCCGACTTTCTGTATCGGTGATTCTCATCCCGGTTTTTACAGTCTGCTGATTCGTAATGAAAAAGGCATGAAAGATCTCTGCGAACACCTTTATAATGAACACAATGTCCGCAAAATTACTTTTTTTGCAGGTCCGAAGGAGAACGGAGATTCTCAGATAAGACTTGAAGTCGTAAAAGAATTTGCAAAAGAAAATAATCTGTCTTTTACAGAGGACGATGTGTTTTACACCGATTGGGAAGTTAATTTATGCAGGGAACAAATCAGGACTAATTATAACGACAGAGATAAGCTTCCCGATGCCATGATTTTTGCAAACGATTTTCTTGCGATTTCCGGAGCAATGCAGCTTGATTTGATGGGATACAATGTTCCCGGGGACATAAAAGTTACGGGATTTGATTATGTAAGAAACGGAAAGACTTATTATCCTTCGATTGCCACGGTCGATCAAAGATATGATTTTGTCGGCAAATTATGCGCGAAATCCATTGCGGATATTTTAGAAGGGAAAACCGTTCCCGAAAAGCAGTATATCGAAGCCGAATATATTGCGGGTGAGAGCTGCGGATGCGATAATCCGAGAAATGAAGACGAGTTAAGAAGACAGTACTGCCATGCACTTGTGGGCAAGGAATACATCAATAATGCCAGAATGGCAAATATATACAGTTTAAGAAGTGCTTTTCAGGAATCAAACAGATTCTCGACACTTCCCAGAAAACTTCAAAAAGTATTTTACGATCCGTCTCAGAGAGATGTTCCGACGATTCATATTATGCTGGATCCCACGCTTGAGCGAATCGGAAACGAAGAGATAGATAATCTTCCCAAATACAAGTTTGCCGATAAGATGCAGGTTATTGCATCCATGCAAGAGTATGTTCCTCAGGAAGAAGGAATGATTAACAGAAGAGAAATAGTTCCTCATTATTCGGGCGAGGGCAGTAATGAAACATTC
>JAEEGL014781879.1_pt1 | contig 10756 bp, 6 predicted proteins | sample 9134231 | NCBI WGS metagenome assembly JAEEGL01 (sample SAMN16246548, study PRJNA631951) | gut metagenome | biome: gut microbiome; feature: rumen; material: fiber-attached | host: Bos | place: Iran: Karaj | collected 2018-10
CCGAACAGGCTGTTCTTCTTCAGCCCGGTCTTGTCCTCGATGATGACCATGGATACGCCCATGCGCTCCAGGCTGCGCACCGTGTAGATGAAGTGCTCGGTGAGCCCGCCGGTATCGCCGTCAAAGATGATGGGCTTGGTGGTGACCTCCATGATGTCGTCGATGGTGCGGAAGCGGGAGGTCATGTCCACCAGCTCGATGTCCGGCTTGCCCTTGGCGGTGGAATCGCACAGGGAGGAGATCCACATGGCATCGAACTGGCGCACGCCGCCGTTCTCGGCCACCACGGTCTTTTCGACGATCAGTCCGGTGAGGCCGGAGTGGGCCTCCATGGCGGTGACCAGGCCCTTCATGGCCAGCACCCGGCGCAGCCGTCCCCGGCGGACGTCCGGGGTGCCCAGCTCCGCGTTCAGGCGCTTGTCCAGGGCGGCGTGCTGCTCATCCCGGGCGTAGGGGAATTCCACCAGGCGCCCGCCGTAAGAGGCCAGTACGGATACCACCTCGTCCCGGATGGGCTTCTGGATGCCGCTGCGCCAGTCGTCCCCGTGGACCACGATGTCCGGGCGGTACTTTTCCAGATTCTCCCTGTAACTGAGGGTCTTTTGCACCACCACGCGCTCCACGCCCACCACGTTGCGGAACATCGCGACCCGGTCGGCTTCGTTCACCAGGGGGAAACGCTTGTAGGTGGCCACGGCCTCGTCGCTCATCACGCCCACGGTCACATGGCCGAGACGCCGGGCCTTTTCCAGAATGGCAAAATGCCCGGCGTGCAGCACATCGGTGGCGAAGCAGACATAGACCGTGCGGCGTTCCACCTCCCGGAGCCGGGCCTTCACCACCGCCAGATCTTCCGCGTTGTCGATCTCGGCGCACAGCAGGTTCTGCAGGTCAGCCGCGCCGATGTTGGCCGCGCCGTCCAGCGCGTTCAGGGCATCCTCGGCGTAGACCGTGTCCCGGCCTGCCTCGCAGAAGGCGGCAATGCTGTCCAGCCAGATCCGCCAGTCCTCCCGGCGCAGCTTGTACAGGGCCTGGGCCTCCATGGCATCGGCGAAGAAGTTCACGCCGACCCTGAGGACTTTTCCGTCCGCGACGACCGCCTTGAAATCCTTTTCCGGCAGGGGGAGGGTGGAGGATACGGCCATGCAGCTGCCCTCGTGGGCGAGGATGCGGTCCAGGGCTTCGTTCTCGAAGACCAAGTCGCCGTGCATCAGCAGGAGGTCGTCGTCCAGCAGCTCGCGGGCGCAGTAGATGCTGTAGATGTAGTTGGTCTCGCGAAAACGGGGATTCCGCACAAAGGTGACGCGCAGGGGCAGCCCCAGGCTTTCGCAGTACGCGGTCAGCACATCGTGATAATAGCCCGTCGCCATGATCACATCGGTGATGCCCGCATCGCAAAGCTGGCGAAGCTGGCGGGAGAGGATGGTCTCCGCGGGGGCGATCTCGGTCATGCACTTGGGGTGCTCAGCGGTCAGGCTGCCCATGCGGGAGCCCAGGCCGGCGTTCAGAATCAGCGCTTTCATACGGGATCCTTTCATTGGCGGGAGCGTGCCCGCGGAGGCGCGCTCCGTGCGGAAATCGGGTGATGGAAACGGCTACTGCCGCCGGATCTGACGGGCAATGCCCTCGGCAAAAACCGCCCAGTCCTCCAGGGAAACGAGGGTCAGGCTGCCGTAAGGCGCGTCCAGCAGCACCTCCAGGCAGCGGCGGCAGGTGGTCAGCCGCTCCAGCAGGGCCGAAGGGTCGGTGGGCCGCCCCTCCCTGATATTCTTCAGCAGCAGGAGCGCCGTATCATACCAGCAGGCGTTCAGCAGGGTCATGACCGGCGCGGTGATATTCGGACCTGCGGGCATCAGCGTACCGTCGGCGGCCGTCTCCTCGATGCAGCCCTGCACCATGGGTCCGAAGGCCGCTGCCAGCGCGTCCTGATAACCCACCCGGACGGGGGTGCTCTCGGGGCGGTCCAGGATGGGGATCAGCATGCCCATAAAGACCAGATCGTCCTTCGAGAAGGGCATCACGGCGCCGAGCAGCCGGTCCAGCTGCCGAAGGGGATCGGGCTCGCTGACCTCGTTGAGCACCCGGGAAGCCGCGGCTTCCGCGCGCTGCATGCAGATGGCCCGCAGGAGGTCTTCCTTGCTGGCAAAGTGGTGGTAGAAGCCGCCCTTGCTGCCGTGGACCTCCTCAAGGATGCGCTGCACGCTGGTCTCATCAAAGCCGTTGGCGCAGAACAGGCGCTCGGCGGCGCGAATGATCTGCTGTTTGGATTCGTCTCCCTTGCGCATGGGCGTTCCTCCCGTATGTCAGGGTGGGTTCGGGCTTCAGATCTCGCGGGTGGCTTCCTTCAGCCATTCCGCTTCCTCCGCGGGCAGGAAGGGCGTGAGGACTTCGCGCACACGGCGATGATAGGCGTTCAGCAGTTCCCGTTCCTCGGCGGTCATCAGGGAAGGCTCCACGGCGTCCAGTTCATAGGGCACCATGGTCAGATGCTCCGTGTGCAGGAAGCGGCCGTACTCCGTCTCGCCGCTCTCGCACACCACCGTCAGGTTTTCGATGCGGACGCCGAACTTGCCCTCCAGATAGATGCCGGGCTCGTCGCTGGTGATCATGCCGGGTTCCAGCACGGCCGCGGGTTCCGTGCCGGCGCTGCGCCAGCGGAAGCTCTGGGGACCCTCGTGCACGCCCAGCACATAGCCCACGCCGTGGCCGGTGCCGTGGTTGTAGTCCAGGCCTTCCTTCCAGAAGGGCGCCCTGGCCGCATAGTCCAGGTTCAGGCCGGTGCATCCGTATTTGAACCGGACGGAGCCGAGCTGCAGGTGGCTGCGGAGGACCAGCGTATACATGCGCTTCTCCTCTTCGGTCAGCGGCCCCAGGGCGATGGTACGGGTGATGTCGGTGGTGCCCTCCAGATAGTGTCCGCCGGTATCGGCCAGCAGGAAGCCGCGGGGATCCAGCGGCACATCGCTCTCCTCCGTCGCGCCGTAGTGGATGATGGCGCCGTGAGGTCCGTAGCCGATGATGGGAGAGAAGCTGGGCTCGATGTAGTGTTCCTGGGCTTCCCGGAAGGTTTCCAGTTTCGCGGCCGCGCTGAGCTCGGTGACGGGTTCTTTGCCGACGGTGTGCTTCAGCCAGTGGATGAAGCGGGTGACGGCCACGCCGTCCCTGACGTGAGCCTGACGGAAATTGGCCACCTCGGTGGGGTTCTTGCAGGCCTTGGGGACCACCGTGGGGTTCTGCTTGTCGATAACGGTAACGCCCTCGGGCAGCGCGTCCTCGATGGCGGAGTTCACCGTGCGCAGGTCCGCCCACACCCTCGCCCCGGCGGGCAGCTTCGCCACGGCGGGAAGAATGTCCTCATACCGCTCGATCGACACGCCGTCCTTTTCCAGACGGCCGCGGATCTCGTCCGACAGCACGGCGCGATTGATGAACAGCCGGGCTTCCGCCTGGGTGAGGATCATATAGCTGAGCACCACCGGGGTACTGGTGACGTCGTTGCCCCGGATGTTCAGCAGCCAGCAGATGTCCATCAGGGAGGACAGCACCAGGGCGTCCGCTCCCTCATCGCGCAGCGCCCCGCGGATCTCCGCCAGCTTGTCGGTGCGGCTCTTTCCGGTCCAGGCCACGTCCAGCTCGAACACCGGCTCGGCGGAGAGGGCCGGGCGATCCGTCCAGATGCTCCCGACCAGGTCCAGATCCGTGCGCAGCGTCGCGCCGGCCTTCCCGCAGATCTCGCGGTAGGCAGCGGCCTGCTTCGCGGTGACGGTGCGGCCGTCGAAGGAGAGCACGTCCCCGGCTTTCAGGTGCTTTTCCAGATACCGGGGGATCGTGGGCACGTCTTTTTCGCCCATCTTCATCAGCTCAAAGCCGGAACCCTCCAGCTGCATGCCTGCCTGCAGGAAATAGCGGCCGTCCGTCCACAGACCGGCCCAGTCCTTTCCCGCCAGCGCCACGCCGGCGCTGCCTGTGAAACCCGTCAGGAAGGTGCGGCTCTTGAAATAGGATCCCACGTATTCGGAGGCATGGAAGTCATCGGTGGGCACCAGCACCCAGTCCACATGGTTCTCCCGCATGACCGCGCGCAGATCCGTCAGCTGCTTTCGCATGAAAAACACCCCTTTCCTTCGCGGAGAATGATAGCACAAGCGGCGGCCAAACGCAAGCAAAAACAGACCGGAGTATGCAATGCGGGATAAGGCGCCGCCGGGCCGAGCGCCTTTGTCGCGGCGCAAAAAGGCAGGCGATGCGCCTGCCGGTCCATGAAACGGTTACCGTGCCTTCCGGGTGATGTAACTGCCGTTCACCAGGCTGTCCAGGGAATACACATACAGGATGGCGGCGGTGTCATCGCTCAGGGCCAGAGCATCGGAGAAAACGCCGGTGTAGTAGCGGGCGTCCACGGCGATGACCCGGCGGTAATGCTGGCTGAGCATGGGCAGCAGGCAGCTGGCGAAGGAATCCCGGAACACCACCAGGGTGCCCTCCGGCGCGTCGGGGCGCTCGATGATCAGCAGCCCGTGGTTCCCGTGCAGGTAGACCGCGTAGCCGTCATAGGTGGCGGCGTCCTCGGGGAAGATCAGGTGATCCCATGTGACCGTGCTGTCCCCGTCGGTCACGGTCAGGGTGACAGGGCTGTCGGGCTCCGCGCAGACCAGCGTGTCGGACCACAGGGACGGCAGACCGGAGCGGGACAGGGTGGTGCCGCGGAAACCGGCGTACTCCGTGATCCGGAAGCCGTTCAGCGGCAGAGGCGCATAGCCCAGGGCATCCCCCAGCGCCACGTAGGCCTGGTAAGCGCCTGCCAGCGTCCAGTGGTGATCCGTGCGGTAATACATGGTGTCGGGGTCGGCCGCGAAGGACTCCGGCATGTCCACCCGGTGACCCGTGGCATCCACCAGCGCGTGGATGTCCGCCTCCTGCGCGTACTGCGCCGCCATGAGCGGCGACATGCGGGCTGTCGTCAGGCTGCCGTGGGTGGGCGGCGTGAGGATGTACCAGGGGACGCCGGCCTTTTCCGCGAAACTGCCCAGACGGCCCAGCCGGCGCTCAGTGTCGCGGAGGGACAGCTCGTCCGTCTGCACGGGCCGCTCCACCAGCGCGCCGCCCGCCAGCCAGGTGTTCAGCTGAGAATTGCGCCCCGTGAGGTACAGCCCCGCGCTGTCCGCCGCCACCAGGACCTGGCGGAAAGGGATGTGGTCGGTGAGATAACTCTCCACCTGCTTGTCGGTATTCCAGTTGACCGGGTCGGACGTATCGGGCACAGGTGCCAGGTTGCGGTTCTCCCGCTCGGAAAAGGTCCCGCCCCAGCCGAGCGCCGCCATCACGCCGAAGACCAGCAGGATCAGCAGCCCCGCCGTGACCGCTGCCCCGTCGGGGAGGCGCAGACGTCTTTCATGTTTCATACCGTCAGCCTCCTCAGAACGCAAAGTAGACGAAGGGAGCGTACCCCTGGGCCGCCAGCGCCGCCAAGCACAGCACGGCCAGCACGGGGGCCGCGAAGCGCCAGGCTTTCACGTCCGGCAGCTTCGGCGCAAAAGAGATCACACAGCAGAACAGCAGCAGGGGCACGTGGGCGAGGCAGGCCAGCTGCGCCGCGGCGGAGCCCCAGCCCGCAGAGCCGAACATCGCCCCGAACAGGGCAGTGCCGAAGCCGGAGAACAGTCCCCAGCCCATCATCACCAGAAGAAAAGTCAGCACGTGCCGCAACGGCTTCGGGATGCGCTCCATCCGGCCCGTGTCGATCAGGAAACGTTTCTCCAGGATCAGCAGGACGCCGAAGTACACGCCCCACAGCACGAAATGCCATCCTGCCCCGTGCCACAGGCCCGTCAGCGCCCACACGATCATCACGTTCAGGTCTCTGCGCCATGGGCCCCGGCGGTTGCCGCCCAGAGGGATGTACACATACTCACGGAACCAGGTGGTGAGAGAGACATGCCAGCGCCGCCAGAAAGCGGTCAGACTCATGGCGCGGTAGGGATGCAGGAAGTTTTCGGGCATGATGAAGCCCAGCGCTTCGCCCAGGCCCAGCGCCATGTCGGAATAACCGGAGAAGTCGAAATAGATCTGAAAGGAGAAGGCCAGCAGGCCTGCCCATGCGCCGAGCGCTCCCGCCGACGCCAGGTCGCCGTTCATCTGCCCCCAGAAGCGGCCCAGGGCGTCGGCCAGCAGGACCTTTTTGCCCAGACCGACAAAGAAGCGGCGCAGGCCGGATCGCATCTGCTCCCAGGTGGGACGCGGATGGCTCAGCAGCTGGGCTTCCAGATCGGAATAGCGCACGATGGGGCCGGCCACCAGCTGGGGGAAAAGCGAGAGATAGACGCCGAACACAACGGGACTGCGCTGCGCTCCCGCGTCTCCCCGCCAGACATCGATGATGTAGGAGATGGCCTGAAAGGTGAAGAAGGAAATGCCTGCGGGTAGGATGGGCGTGACCACCTCCGTACCCAGCAGGCCGCTCAGGGCCTCAAAGGCATTCCAGCCGGTGAGGGCCTGGACGGTGTCCCGGAAAAAGCCGGCGTATTTGAACCAGAACAGGGGCAGCAGGTCCAGCACGATCATCAGCACCAGACACCAGCGCCGCCGGCGTCCTCCCCGCATCATCAGCAGGGTGCCGGCCCAGGAGACCAGCATGCACCAGAACAGCAGAAACAGCCACAGGGGAGAGCCCCAGCCATAAAAAAGCAGGGATGCCGCAAACAGGAAGGGCATCCGAGCCTTGCCCGGCAGCAGACGGCAGCCGAGCAGCGTCAGGGGCATGAACAGCAGCAGAAAGGTGAACGAACTGAACACCATGCGGCGTCACTCCTCCGCAAGCAGCAGGGCGGCTTCATCCGCCTCCGGGGCGGCGACAGAGAGGATCAGCAGACAGTCCTGCCGCACGACGCTCGCCTCCGAGAGGGCCTGATAGGCGTCGGGGAGGTAGTTGCGGGTCTCCCGCATGCGGGCTTCCAGATAGTGATTCAGCATGGTCTCCGCCTCATCGGCGCTTTCCGCGTCGGGCATGAGGACGACGATCAGTTCCCGCCCCTCCAGGGCATCCGCGGCGGCCAGATAGACCCAGTCCACGCAGCTTTCGGGATCGATGCCGATCAGGTCGTAGAGGTCGTCGCCGCTCATGCGCACCAGGCCGGCGGCGTCGGGGACCAGACGCAGCACCCGGTCCAGCAGGGTCTCGCCTTCGGATCCCGGCTCGCACTGGGCAAAAGCGCAGAGCAGGCAGAGCGTCAGGATCGCGGAGAGCAGCTTCTTCATGGACAGGCTCCTTTCTCAACCGGAAACGGCAGGGCGTCAGTAGTTGGGATCCAGTGTCAGCACAGAGGGCAGATCGGAAGGCGTCGCCCCGTCGAGATCCGTGGCGGTGGAGGGCGTCAGTTCCGGTCCCGCATTGCTCTGCCCGGGCACCCACAGGCCCAGATCGTACTGCTCCTGGGCATAATCGCACAGGGCCTGCACCCAGACCGCAGCGCCCTCGTCGCTGAGGTGGCAGATCTTGTCGCTGCTGTAGTCATAGGCGAGATAACCGTTCTCATCCTTCAGCGGCGTCGCGATGTCGACATAATGCGCGCCCATATCCGTGCAGACCATGATCAGCCGGGCGTTGTACTCGTCCACCTGCTCCTGGTAGCGGGGGCGGTTCTTCTGCGAGCAGTAGCCGGGCGTGACCGGGGTCATGGAGAAGAAATACACCTCCACGCCGGGGCAAAGCTCATCCATCCCCCGCATGATGTCCCGGATCCAGCCCATGGCCTTTTCGATCTGGATGCCCACGGGGTCGTTCAGGCCCAGCAGGATGAACACCTTCTGCGGCCTGATCTGCTGGGTGATCTGATACAAGGTACGATCCTGGCCCCGATACCGGAAACGGTTGGTTTGCAGGCCCCGGCGGCTTCCCTCGTAGAGGCTGATGCTGGCCGTGCACACGATCTCCACGCCGCTCATGAATCCCGGATCCGTCTGCTGACGGTTGGATACATAACGGCGGAAGCCCTGGGTGATGGAATCCCCGAAGAAGATGCTGTCGTCATAATAGGTCAACAGCACCTCATCCGGCAGGCGTTCGGCCACGGCGCACGGGGCGAGGCTGATCAGGACCAGCAGAAGGGCAAGCAGTCGTTTCACGTCGGTCTCCTCCATCGCGGCGCCTTCCGGGACGCCAGTTTCGGAACGATTGTACCACAGAAGCGGGTCAAAGTCCATAGCGGTCCCGCACTTGTAACAACTCGGCGCATCACTCCGTGCGCAGGGCTTCCACGGGATCTTTCCGGCTCGCCTTGCGTGCGGGGATGAGTCCGCCGACGACGGTGATGGCCATGGAGATGGCGATGAGGATCAGCGCGTGCAGCGGCCGCAGGGAGACGGTGAGCCCCGTCGACCCGATGAGGGCCTGCAGGATCAGATTGATGGGAACGGTCAGCGCCATGGCGGCCAGCACGCCGATCAGGCCGGCGCAGAAACCGACGATGACCGTCTCCGCGTTGAAGACGGAGGTGATGTTGCTCCGGGAAGCGCCGAGAGCCCGCAGGATGCCGATCTCCTTGGTGCGCTCCAGCACGGAGATATGGGTGATGATGCCGATCATGATGCAGGAAACCACCAGCGATACCGCCACGAAGGCGATCAGCACATAGGAGATGACGTCCACGATGGTGGTGATGGAGGAGGTGATGAGGGCGATGTAGTCCGTGTAGGTGATCTTCTCGCTATCGGTCACCGTCTCGTTGTACCGCCGGATGGACGCAGTGATGGCGTCCTTGGCTTCAAAGCTGTCTGCGTAGATAGAGATCGACGCGGGGGATGCGCGGTCCACATAGCCGAACCTGGTCAGGTTGGACTCATAGCTGTCGCCGGCCACATACTGATCGTAGACCATCAGCAGGGTATCGTCGTCCGCCGCCTCCAGGATCATGCCCGTGAGCATGGCGTCCGTGGCTTCCTCGTCCATGCCGCCCGGCATGAAGCCGGCCGCTCCGCCGGGCATCATGCCGGAAGACCCAATGCTTCCGAAGGAGGACGCGCCGGGGTTGGCGTACAGGATCATGCCGTAGAGCGTCGCCTTGTCCGAGACGGAGAGCGTCGCGATATAGCGCTTTGCCGCATCGACCTTCCGGGCGTCGTCCGCCGGGTCGAAGGCGATGCCCGTCAGGACACTGGTGTCCGGACTGGCCAGCTGGGCTTGCACGACGGCGCTCTCATTGCAGCGGTCGATGATCAGGTCCGTCAGCAGGGAGGTGTAGCCGACGGGGGCCATGATGACCGCGCTGCCGTTGCCCGTGAGGCGCACCACGCCGCTTACGTGCAGGGGGATCCCATTCGCCGCCATCAGGGCGACCTCCTCCGGCGTGGTGCCCAGCTCCCGGAAGGTGCCGTCACCGTTGGCGACGAAGCGCTCGCTGGCAGGGACCAGCACGAAACGCCGGCCCACCAGCTCCGCGTGGGTCCATGAGGGCAGGGAGGGCTCGGTGCCGTCCGCGACGGCATCCGCCGCGGCCTGATACTCCTCCAGCGAGATCAGTCCCAGCTGGTAGAGGGTCTTGACGGAAATCCGCCCGCTCTGTCCGACCACCAGCACCACCTCGTCCGCCGCGGCGGGCCAGCTGCCGGCGAGCAGCTCGTAGCTGTCCAGAATGACCTGGCTGACAGGCTGCCCGTCCGCGCCCGGGGTCAGCTCGGTGAAATTGGACGCGCCGCTGCTTGCGGAGCCGCCGAAGAAGACGGACATGGCCCGCATGCCCCGCATATCAAAGCCGAGTCCGCCGCTCCCGGCGAGCTCGTCGGGATCGCTGTTCGTGTCCTGCAGGGCTCCGGTCCCGTCATACGCGTAGACCGAGAACTCCACGCTGTAGCCGTAAACGATGCCGCTGCCGCCCACATACCGGTGGATCTCGCTCTGCGGGTCGTCCAGCCAGCGCTTGAAGGCGGTCAGGTTGTTCTCGATCAGGCTGCCGGTCATGTTCTGCCGGGCTTCCATGAGCGTATAGTCGGCGCTGATCCGATCCGGGTCTTCCTGAGCGGAGGCCATGGCGCTGCGCCGCTCGTTGGCGAGCTCGTCCCGCGGATCCGTCAGCCCGCTGAGATCGACGGTCTGGGCGGTGATGGTCACGGGGTAGGAGGACATGGTCTCCCGCTGGATATCCACGATGTACCGGTTGACGCTGGAGGACATGGCGAGGATCAGGGCGATGCCGATGATGCCGATGGATCCCGCCAGCGCCGTCAGGAAGGTGCGGCCCTTCTTGGTGCGCAGGTTCTGGGCGCTGAGGCTGAGGGAGGTCAGGAAGGACATGCCTGCCTTCTTCACCTTGCCAGCGCTGTCCGGCGCGGCGGGGCTGTCTTCACAGGGATCGCTGTCCTCGGTGATGCGCCCGTCGCGCAGGCGAACGATGCGGGTGGCGTACTGTTCCGCCAGTTCCGCGTTGTGGGTGACCATGACCACGAGGCGCTTTTCCGCCACCTTCTTCAGAAGCGCCATGACCTGCTCGGAGGTCTCGCTGTCCAGAGCGCCGGTGGGCTCGTCCGCCAGCAGGATCTCCGGGTCGTTCACCAGGGCGCGGGCGATGGCGACGCGCTGCATCTGGCCGCCGGACATCTGGTTGGGCCGCTTGTGCTCCTGACCGGCAAGACCGACCTCCGCCAGCGCTTCCCGGGCACGGCTGCGGCGCTCGGACGCGGACACGCCGCCGATGGTCAGCGCCAGCTCGATGTTGGCCAGTACGGACAGATGAGGGATCAGGTTGTAGCTCTGGAACACGAAGCC
>JAEEGL016007665.1_pt1 | contig 10756 bp, 8 predicted proteins | sample 9134231 | NCBI WGS metagenome assembly JAEEGL01 (sample SAMN16246548, study PRJNA631951) | gut metagenome | biome: gut microbiome; feature: rumen; material: fiber-attached | host: Bos | place: Iran: Karaj | collected 2018-10
AAATTACGCTTTCAAATTAAAATTATTTGCAGTATATCACAAAAGAGACAAAGGAGAATTAAAAGGAGAAAAAGAAAGTATAGAAAGAACATTATACAAATGTCCATATTGTTCAAAAAATTATTCAAATGTCACAAGATATGAAGTTCACTTAAGAACACATGTAAAATAATTTTATTTAATAAAAAAAAAAACCAAAATAAAAAAATATATAATATAATATAATTAAAATAAATAAAAAAGGTTATATTATATTATATAATTATATAATATATTTTAGACTGGAGAAAGACCTTTTAATTGTTCTTATTGTTCAAAAAAATTTAATGAAAAGGGTAATTTAAAAGCTCATTTAAGGATTCATACTGGAGAAAGACCATTTAAATGTGATTTTAATAATTGTAATATGGCATTTAAAACAAAAGGTCAATTAAATGATCATAAAAATAGACATTCTAATTTTAGACCTTTTAAATGTAATTATTGTCAAGCTTCTTTTAATAGAAAAACTAGATTAAAAGTTCATATTATGATTCATACTGGAGAAAAACCCTTTATTTGTGATTATCCTAATTGTGGAAAAAAATTTAGAGAAAGAGGTAATTTAAATAGTCATTATAAGAAACATTTTAAAAATCATGAAAATAAAAGTTTACCTACTACTACTGTTTCTATTGATAATAATTTTATTAATTTTCAAAATGGGAATTATTTTAATAAAGATTTGATTTTAATTGATAATGATCAAATTAGTTGTAAAAGTAATGAAAATAATATTAATGATGGTTTTGATAAGTTATATGAAAATAATTTTAATCATGATTTTTTTTCCTTAAATGAGCTTAATCTTCTTTGTGTTAAAGATGATAAATTTGAAAATAATGATTTTATTTGAATGAATTAAAAAAAAAAATTATAAAATTATATATTAAAAAAACAAATAATCATTTTAAATATTATTTATATGTTAATTGGTAAAAAAGAAAGTTTAAATATTATAAAGTATAAAGAAAAAAAGAAACAAATTTAATAATAATATATATTATGAATTATGTTAAATTAAAAATAAAAAATTAAATTTTAAAAATATATATAATCTGATAGATTATTTTTAATATTTTTTTTATTTTTTAAAAATAAATTTTTTGAAAAAAAATAAAATGGATTATCCAACATTTAATTCTGAAAAAAGTGAAAGTTTATTTTCAAAAACAAAGGAAGTGATTTCAAATAATATAAATAAAGAATTTTGTCGTTCTTCAGATAATATTAATAAAAAAAATACAACATCCACATTAACTGGAAATAGTACACTTGAAGTAAAAGATAAAAATAAATTGAATAATTATTCAAGTAAAAATACAAATAAAAATCTATTAAATGAAACAAGAAATAAAATAATTGAAAAAATTAAAAATCAATATAAAAAAAAAGAAATCAATTATATAATTAAAGATAAAATAACCAAAAATGATGAAGATTTTAATAAACAAATTGTAATTAATAAAAAATATGATTATCAAAATAATAAAGTAAATATAAATAATAATACTTATAAAGCAAATGAAAATAGTAATTCAAATTATAAATTAAAGGAAAATCTAAATAATTTAAAAGATATTAATAAACCTATAAATGAAAATAATATTACAACTCAATTAAAAACAATTTTATCCAAAGAAAAAAATGATAAAAAGCCTTTAGATAAATTAAAAGAAATTATAGAAGTAAACACAGAAAAAGAGAAATATAAAACAATAGATTCAACAGAAAAAAATCAATATAATATTAATGAAAATAAAGAAATTATAAAGGAAAAAATGATTGAGAAAAGTAAAAGTTTAAAAAAGAAAAAAAAGTATATTATTCCAGAAAATATAAAAAGTGAAAAAATTGTACCAACTTATAAATTTATTTCTTCTTTAAATGAATTGGATTCATTATCAAATGAAGCAAAAATAGAAAAATTATATGAAATTAATATATATTTATATCAAGAATTAATTGAAACAAGAACAAAAAATAATTTATTAATAGAAGAATTAAAAAGAAAGGAAAATGATAATAATGATGATAAATATAAAGGATATTTACTTTATGAAAATGAACAATTATTAAAAAAAAATCATGAAAATGAAAGAATAATTGATTATTTATTAAAAAAGTTAAATATGAGTCTATTAAATGATAATAAACATAATATAGGATATTATGAAATAAATAATAAAATTAATTTTAAAAAAAAAAAATTGAAAAAAAAAAATTTTAACTTATCGGATATATTAGATATAAATAGTATAAATTCAAATAGAAATGAAAGATTTATTAATTCATCAAATTCAAATTTAAAATATCAAATTAAATCTTCTTCAACAACAAAAAATATATTAAGTTCAGATTCTCCTATAAAAACTTCAATATTAGATTTAAAAAATAATAATAATATTATTAGACATAAAAAAATCAAAAATTTTTCTAATGTTGATACAGGAAATAATATAAATAATGAATTTTATGATTATTATGGAATTGATAGAATAAAAACATGTTATGCTTGTTTATTTGGAATGAATAATTATTCAAAAGGTTATAGTCCAATTATATGTTCTCCTAATTATTTAAGCAATTAATAAAATATAAATAAATTTTTTTAATTAAAATCTTTATATTGATAGTTTTATTATTTGTAAATATTTTAAAAATTATATTAATAAATAATTATGATTATTATTATTTTTTAAATTTTTTTAAATCATTAAAAATTATTAATTAAAAATTTAAAAATATCAAATATAAATATATAATAATTAATTAATCATTTTTGTTTATGTATATTTTAAAAAATATATTAAAATTTTTATTTCATTTTATTTGAATGTATAAAAATTGGTTTCCAAAACTTCTCAAAGTTTTTTCAACCAATATAAAATGAAATAAATTACCATTAATTTTAACAAAATAAATATAATATGTAATTTCAAATTAATTTGATTTCACCATTAATTAATACAAAGGTCATTTAATTAGGACAAAATATATAATATATATCTAATAATATATAATTCAATTAAAAGATAATTTAATTATCTTTAATAAAAAAAACTAAAGAATTTAAATTATTTGAATCAGTAAAAATATATATATTTAATTCATTAAATTTAAATTTGATTCGCTACTATTATCATCAAAATTTAATGAATCTATTTTTTTTTTTCTTTCTTTACATTTTAAAAAAAATTGAACAAAATTTATTGCATTTTTCTTATATTTTTCCATATATTCATTACCAAATTTATTTTTAATTTTAACTAAATGATTTTCAAAAGAATTATTGTCTTTTTCATTTTGAAATAATTCATTTCTTGATGTTAAATAATAATTTTCATACATTTCTCTATAAGAACAATTTAAAAGTTTATTAATATTAATTTTTGATGAAGGAATTTTTGAAAGAATTTTTTCATTAGATAAATGATCATTAAATTTATTACTAACTTTTTTTAAAAGTTGTTTAATTGGAGTATCTAATAATATTTTATTATAGGCAATAGTAATATTTTGAGTAGTTTCACTATCAATTTTTTTAAATTTATATTTTTGAAATCCTCCCCATTCTTCTTTAATCTTTAAATTTAAATATGAAATTATAAAACAATGAAAATGAGTTTTAATTTTACGTTTTATATTATCTGAATTTAAACGAGAATGAATTCTTTCATGTGATCTAATTTGGACTATTTCATTTTTTAATTTTCTTCCTTTTTTCCTTTCAAACTTTTTTATAGGAATTATTTGCTTATATAAATTATTTAATTCTCCATTTTGATTTTCGGTTAAATTAAATACTTGTAAAATAGGCAATTTATTTTGTTTTATGTTTTCATATATTTTTTCAAAAATACTCTTTTTTTCTGTTATAATTTTCTCCATTGATATATTTATAAAAGATTTTTCTAAAAAAATATAACTTTTTAATAAAATACAAAATAAATTCTGAATAAATAATAGTAAACAAATTCTTTAATAGAAAAATAATAAATAAAAATAAATAACAAATCAAAAATAAATTATTATATTTTTTATTAAAAATAACTTTGGTATTAATAATTTTAATCAAAAAAAAAATAAAATATATATTTTATATTAAAGTTTTTCACCACTAAAAGCACCAGGTAATTTAGTAACTCTTTTATCTTTACCAAAGAATCTTTGAATAATAAAAATTTGAAACAAACTTAACAAAACTAAAATAATTATTTTAATATAAGACAATTTTTTAATAGAATCAATCATATTAGTTAAAATAATATGATGTCTTGACCTTCTATCAGTTAAAAATCCTAAATTTTTATCAAATTCATTTATTGCTAATTTTAATTGTTGTACTCCTAAACTCATATTTTTAAATTCTTTATCAATTGCTAAATCTTTAATAACTCCTGTTTCTTGATAACTATAAAATTCAAAAGAAAGATAAAAATCTGATTTTGTATTTGGATAAAAACATAATTCATAAATTCCTAATTCTAAAACTTCTGATTTATAATTTCCAGATTGTTTTCTATCTTGTTGAAATAATATTTTATTTTCTTTTTTTTTAGTTAACATTACAAATATTGATTCTTTTTTACTTGATGATATTATATATGATACTTCTATGTAATCTTCTTCTTCAACTATTTCTTTTGTAAAACAATATCTTTTTTTTGAATTTTGAATTAATAAAAGTGTTTGATATGTTTTTTTAAATAAAAATATAATTGAAATGATAATTAATTCTAATTTCATTATTTTTGATTTAATAAATTTAAATAAATAAATAAAAAAAGGAATTATTTCTTAAATATTTTTTTTAAAATTTTTTCTTCCAAATATATTTTATATTAATTTAATAATAATATGATTATAACATTTAAAAAAATATAATAAGGATTAATTAATAAATTAAAAAACTATCATTTTACTCATTATTCATTTGGTTATTCAAAGCTTCTTCTTTAAGAATTCTTCCTAAAATAGTAGGAATATATTTTATTTTATCTTTATTAGAACTATTACTATGCATAGAATTAAAACAATTACAAATAATATCATCAGAATTAGAATTACTAATACTATTACGATAATTTGTATTTGCTTTTTTAATTCTTTTTTTTTTACTATCCATAATTTTATGTGGGAAAATTTTTTCAAAATCTTCAATAAAACTACTTTCATTACTATCACTTTCTAAATTTTCAATTTGAATATTTTCATCATCTTTTGAATTATTTAAATTTAAATTATCATCAAATTGTTCCCAAGTATAATATTTATCAGATAATAAATTAATTATTAAAAATTGAGTTTTTGGTGATACTTCATTTATTATTTTATCAGGAATAATTTTTAATTTTAAAAAATTTCTATTTTCTGAATCATCTTCATTTTGTTCTTCATTTATTATTTTTCCTATATCAACTTTAAAATGATGTCTTTTATGACTTTGACTTCTTTTTAATTTTGGTGTATCATATATTTTATTTTTTAAATTTTTTTCGTCTTTAAAGATATTATATGATAAATTTAAACTTTCTGGAATATTATTTTCAATATTTGTTGAAACATTTGATGTTTGTTTTGTTATTATTTTTGAATTTACATTTGTATTTGTTAATAATGATTGTGCTTTATCTAAATCCATTTTATTTTTTAAATATAATTTATAATTTTATAATAAATATGCTAATTTTTATATTATTTATTTTTCATTTTTTTTTTAAATTATTATGGATTTTTTATCTTTATCATCAGAATATGAATCATATGTTGAATATATTAATAATTCATCAATGACAATGACATGTTTTATAAATTTTTATAATTCTATTCAAAATTCTTTTAATATTTATTCAAAGAATATAAGAGATTCTTTAAATTTACTTTTTACTAATTTAATCCAATTCGATAATCGTTCGACTCTTTCAAAAAAATTTTTTGAATTTTATAGATTATTTGAAAAATATTTATCAAAATTAGATTCATTATCTCAAAAAATATCAACTCAAATAGTTCAACCTACTTTAGATATTCAAAAACATTTTAAATCAAAAACAGATTCTGAAATGGCAAAATTATCAGAAATAATAAATTCTACAATTAATCAAAAAAAAAAATGTGAAATAATAAAACATAATTATTTTGATTATTCTAAAGCAGCTGAAACACAAGAAAAATCTTTAATTAAAGTCATGGAACAAGATAATAATCAGCAAAATATAAATTATCAAAATGGAATATTAACAAAATTAAGAATTGAAGCTGCTGAAGAATGTCAAAAATATAAAAATATTTTAAATGAAACCAATAAATTATATGATATTAATAATGATAAATATTTTCCTATTATTAATAGTTTAAAAGATTGTGAAGAAAAAAGATTATATTTTTTATATTCTAATTTCCAAAAGTTTATTTCTATATTATCAGAACAAAAAAATTCTTTGAATTTTGTACTCTCAAATTTTGGAAATGAGGATATTGTAAAAGTAAAAATTGAAGAAGATATGATAATGTATCAAGAAAAATTTTCATATATATATAAACCAAATCAAAGGTTTATAAAAGAAGATTTTCTTCTTTATGATATATATAGAAGAAATATTGAAAGTATTATTAAATCATCAAATAAATTAATTAAACAAAATAATATTCCAATTCCTAATTTAGATATTAATTATATTGGAAATAATATAAAAAGTCAAATTAAATTAGAACAAAATGATGAAATGGTTTTTAATAATTTATTTAGTAATAATCCATATAATATAAATAGAAAATTAATTGTTGCATTTGAAAATAAACTTAAAATTGATGATAGTTTTGCAAAGAATATTATTGATAAAATGTTGAATGAAATATTTAAAAAAGTAGTTGTTAAAAAATATGAAAATAAAATGCAATTTGATAAATTAAGTGATATATTAATTGATATTGCAATGAATTCAAGAGTACAAAAAGATTTATTTGAATTAAATTTTGCTATTATGTTTATTTCAGAAAAAACTTATTATTATAATAAAGATACAGATTCAAAATATTATTTATGTAAATCATTAAGTGAAAAATATGAAAATTTTAGAAATAGATTGTTTTGGAAAAAAATGTTTGATTTTAAAAAGAATGCAAGTATTGATATTTTAGTTGAGAAAGAAATAAATAAAATGATAAAAGAAAAAAAAATAAATTTAAATTTAACACAAAAGAATTTTCTAAATTTTGGTGAAAATAAAATCAATATTTCTAAAAATGATAAAAAGAATATAATTGAAAGAATAAAAAAATTAGAATTATTTAATATAATAAAAGATTTTCTAGTTCACTTTGGAAATTTTAATTTAGATTTGCCAAGTTCAAATGATATTATAGTTGAAATTTCCACAGAAGAAAATTTACCAAGTGAACAAATATCATATTTTGTTTCATTTATAAATTCAAATATGTATAATATAAAAAATAACAAAATTATAAAACCAATAAAAAAACTATATCATAATCAAGATTTAATTGTTAATAATAAAATCTTAACAACGAATAATACAAAATTACGTTATATTTTAATAACATTAAATTCATCATTTCAATTTTTAGAATTAAAAGATTATATAAATATTAATTTGTTAAATAAATCTTTTTATCAAGTTACTCAAAAAATAATTTATAAAAAATATTTTTTAAAAAATGATAAAATTTTAGAATTTGAAAAACATATGAAAATGTATTTTAATATTCTTCATTATAATCCAAATGAAATACCATATGAAACAATATTAAAAGAAGCTTTAAATGTTAAATTACCAATTATAGATGTAATAGAAGTAGATGTAATAAGAACATTTTTTGAAGAAGAACAAGATAATAATAGAAAGAAATTACATAATGTTTTAGTTGCAATTGCATATAAATATGAATCAATTGGTTATTGTCAAGGAATGAATTATATTGCTGGTTTTTTTTTAATATTAACAAATGATGAAAAAAAAACTTTTGATATTATGTCTTTTTTAATATCAAAAACAAATTATGGTAAATCATTTCAAAATGAATTTGAAATGATTAAAAAATATTATTATGTTTTTGAAAGATTAATTCAAATTTATTTACCTGATTTACATTATATATTAAGAAAAAATAATGTTGATAGTAGTTATTATATTTCTCCTTGGTTTATTACTTTATTTACTTATAATTTATCAGGTAATAATACAAAAATTATTTTAAGAATTATTGATTTATTAATAATTGAAGGATGGGATTGTATAATTAGAGTTGGTTTGGTTTTATTAAAACATTACCAAGATGATTTAATGAAAATGAAATTTGAAGAATTATTACATTTTTTAATTACTGAACTAAAAGAAAAATATGAATTTTTCCATAATAATAATTTTGATAAGTTTATTGAATTGTATAATGATATGAAAGTTCCTAAAGGATTAATTAGTAATATTGAAAATGAATATGAAATAGAAAAGAAAGTTTTGAAAATTAGAGAAAAGGATGAAAAAATTCAAAAAGAAAAAACAAATGAAATAAATATTTAAATATTATATTTATAGAAATTATATTTAAATTTATAAAAATAAAAAATTATCTAGTTAATTTTAAAAATTAAATAATTGATTCAAGTCCAAACATTTCATTAACTTCATCTTCAAAAGTTTTTTTATTAATTGCAAAACTATCATTTGGATTATTAATATTACTATTATTTTGACCATTAGAAATATTTAAATTATTAGTATTTTGATTATTATTAAAGTTTAAATCATTATTATTTTGGCCATTAGAGATATTTAAATGATTATTATTTTGATTATTATTGATGTTAAAAATATTATTATTTTGACCATTAGAAATATTTAAATTATTAGTATTTTGATTATTATTAAAGTTTAAATTATTATTATTTTGGCCATTAGAGATATTTAAATGATTATTATTTTGATTATTATTAATGTTAAAAATATTGTTATTTTGACCATTAGAAATAATTAAATTATTATTATTTTGTTCATTAGAAATATTTGGAAATAATATATTATTATTATTTTGATTATTAATATGATTTGGAAATAATGTATTATTATTATTTTGATTATTATTATTGACTTGAAAAATATTATTTGAAAAAATATTATTATTTTGAGAATTCTGAATGTTATTATTTTCAAAATTTTTTATTCTTAAATTATTAAAAGAATTATTAGTTCTGAATGATTTTGAAAATATACTATTATTAGATATTCCATTTGTATTTTTTTTGAAAATACTTTCAGAATTTTGATTATTATTGGGATTAATATTATTATTATTTTGAAAAATATTATTATTATTTTGATTTGATTGAAAAAGACCTGAATAAATATCCTTTATATATTTATTCATATTTTGAAAATTATTATTATTATTAGAATTAAAATTATTATTAAAAGCATTGTTTGGATAATTATGATTATTTTTATTATTATATTTTTGATTATTATTATTTATTTTATTATTACTATATGAAGTACGCTTCTTTTGATTTCCTCTATTATTATTCATCATTTTCATAATAATATTAATAAAAAAATAAATATTAATTTTTCTAAACAATTATGAGAAAAAAAAATTATTATCAAAACTATTATCATAAAGCAAGACCAGATTATTTTTTAATGATACCTTTTGAAAATGAAAAATTTATAGAAGGATATAATAAATTTTGTGAAGATTTAATAAAAGAATATCCAAAAGGATTTGATGAAAATTTATTACAAAAACCTCAAAAATTACATATAACATTAGCATTATTTGAAATAGGATATAATACAAGAAAATTAGATAAAATAATATATATATTAGATAATCTTGAAAAAGATATTAAAAAATTATCAGAAGGAAATATAACTTTTGATTTTGATGGATTTTCATGCTTTGATGATATTCAAAATACAAAAGTAATTTATGGTAAAATGATTGAAGATGATTCACATTATCGTTTATGTAAAATTATTGATTTAATTATTAGAAATTTAGTTGATAATGAAATTATTAGAGAAGAACATTTAAATCAATTTAATATTAAATTTGAAAAAAATGTTTATAGTATTACTGTTCATTTAACTTTGATGAATACTAAATTTTTACCTAAAGATTATGGATATAGATTTTATTCTTTTAATTCCCAACATGTTATGAATTGTATTAATAAATTAAAATTACCTGAAAGTGAATTAACTAAATTTAATTTGTGCAGAATGGCTATTGATCAAAATACTGGTAAATATGAGGTAATAAAAAGTTATTCATTAGTATGAAAATAATAAAGAAAAAAATTTAAACAATATTTCAATTATATTAATAATATATATGACAATTTTAAATATATTTGAAATAGAGTCATCACTCATTTTATAAAAAAGATTTAAAATTGTGGGTTTTAAATTAAATAAAAATTAATTAATAATTATTTAATTTAATTTTAAAAATTTTACCTTATTGTGATTTTTATAATGTTATTCTTAATTTAAAATTGATTAATATTAGGAATAGACTATATCATAAATAAAAGTATATAAAATATTTATATTCTTCAATACTCATTATTTAATTTAATAAAATTAAATATTAAATAAATAAAAATTTAATTTTATTATTTAAATTTTATGAATAAAAATTGATAATAAGATATAAAATAAATAAAATTTTGTGAAAATATAGAATAAATTATATA
>JAEEGL016258851.1_pt1 | contig 10756 bp, 6 predicted proteins | sample 9134231 | NCBI WGS metagenome assembly JAEEGL01 (sample SAMN16246548, study PRJNA631951) | gut metagenome | biome: gut microbiome; feature: rumen; material: fiber-attached | host: Bos | place: Iran: Karaj | collected 2018-10
ATATTAGGTGTTGAGAAGACCGCGTCAGCTGACGAGATCAAGAAAGCCTACAAGAAAAAGGCCATCCAGTATCATCCTGACCGTAATCCTGGCAACAAAGAGGCTGAGGAGAAGTTCAAGGAGGCTGCAGAGGCCTATAGCGTGCTTTCTGATCCTGACAAGCGCCAACGTTACGACCAGTTTGGCAAGGCTGGTGTGAGTGGTGCAGCAGGCAATGGCGGTCCGTTCGGAGGTGGCTTCGGAGGCAGCATGTCTATGGATGATATCTTCAGCATGTTTGGCGATATCTTCGGTGGCAGAGGCGGTTTCGGAGGCTTCGGTGGCTTCGGAGGCGGTGGTGGAGGCACCCAGCAGCGCAAGTTCCGTGGTTCCGACCTTCGTGTGCGTGTCAAGCTCAACCTGAAAGAAATCTCTACGGGTGTTGAGAAGAAGTTCAAGCTGAAGAAATATGTGGCTTGTCCGCATTGTCACGGCAGTGGTGCCGAGGGCAATGGTGGCACAGAGACTTGTCCTACCTGTAAGGGTCGCGGCACAGTCATCCGCACCCAGCAGACCATCTTGGGCACGATGCAGACACAGACCACCTGCCCTACTTGCGGTGGCGAAGGTCATGTCATCAAGAACAAGTGTACCCACTGCGGTGGCGACGGCATCGTGATGGGCGAAGAGACCGTAACCGTAAAGATTCCAGCAGGTGTTGCTGAGGGCATGCAGCTCTCCATGAGTGGCAAGGGTAATGCCGGCAAGCACAACGGTATTCCTGGCGACCTGCTCATCGTGGTGGAGGAAGAGAAGGACAAGGAACTGATTCGTGATGAGAACGATTTGGTATATAACCTCCTGCTGAGCGTTCCTACAGCTACCTTGGGTGGCACCGTTGAGATTCCTACGGTGGACAACAAGGTGAAGGTGAAAATTGAACCTGGCACACAACCTGGCAAGGTGTTGCGCCTGCGTGGCAAGGGTCTGCCTGATGTCAACGGCTATGGAACAGGTGACTTGCTGGTCAACGTCAGTGTCTATATCCCTGAGACTTTGAGTCGTGACGAGAAGAAGGCGATGGAGCAGATGCAGGACAGCGACAACTTCCGTCCTTCAAGTTCAGTAAAAGAAAGAATCTTCAAGAAGTTCAAGAGTATGTTTGATTGAGTTAAAAGGCTGCAGCTGCAGCCTTTTTTATCCTTTACCCTCTGAAACCATTTCAGCCTCCCAATTCCACAATTACATCCTGAGCATTAGATTCCATTCAACAATCTTGATATCCATAGGTTGCTAACCCCGAATACCTGCAAGAGACAGATATGAGTCAAGTAAATGGATTAGGATGAAAGTGTGATTGTCATTTTTGCTTATATCCCTGGATTTCAATGTTATCTTTTTTAGAAGTGTGACTGCTTACTAGTAGTTTGTTTGCAATAATTGCCTTATATTTGCAATCAGAATCAAACAAGGATGAGGTTAAAACTATTTATATATATAGCATTGGCATGGATGATGGTGGCTTGTGAGCGCAGTCATCCCCAAGTTGAGGCTCTTTTCTTGCAGGCGGAAGCAATAATGATAGAGTATCCTGACAGTGCTTTCTCTTTACTCAACTCCTTTAATGGACCTCTTACCAAGCGAGAGACTGCTCGTTATGCTGTTTTACTAACCAGAGCTGCCAACAAGAGTTATCAGCCAATCGACATATCTCCATACGATTCTTTGCTCAACATCGCATTGAGAGAATACAACAGCGCATCTAAAGAACGTGGCATAGCTTTGCTATATTTGGGCCGTGTTAGGATGGAACAGCAACGATGGCAAGAAGCTATGGCTTCGTTGCAAGAAGCGCATACGCTCATGTTGCGATACCCAGAAGAAAAAGAATACCTCAGGCATATTCTGAGTAGCCTATCTGCCGACTATCAAGTATTGGGTTATGAGGATGAAGCGTTGCAATCTACACAAGAATTGCTTGGCCTATGTGATACAGCCACTGATAGATCTGTTGCTTTAAGTCAAATCGGAGATTATTACAATAACAAAGACATGCTTGACTCAGCCTTGGTTTATCAAAAGCAGGCTTTGGATTTGGCACTTGAGGCGCGAGAGGACAATCTCGCCCGTATGTATGGCAACCGCATCGGGTATATCTTTCTCTCTATGGAGCACTATAAAGATGCGCTGGTTTGGTTGAACAAACCAGGTCACCCCATATATCTGGATGGCAGGATTGGTGAAGCGTTTTATCATATTGGACAGACAGATAGTGCCTATCATTACCTGATGCAATATATCAACAGTGATGCACAACCCAAGGATATAGAGGCTTACCGTCTGCTCTATCAGGTTGAGAAAGAACGTGGTGAGCTATCTCAAGCCTACGCTTTTCTTGAAGCATCCGCTTTGTTGGCTGATTCCATAGCTGCAACTCTCGACCGAGGGGATGAGATAGATAGCCTGATTATGGCGCATCGCACAGAAATGGCAACCCAGGCACAGAGAGCTAAGGCAACAGAGGAACGTAATTGGTTGATAGCCTTATTTGTAGTAATCGTTCTATTGGGGTTCATTATCTATCAGTATAGACTCCACCAGAAAGACCGCCAGCTGAAAGAAAGTATTGACAAGCTGTTGGAGAAAGACCGTATTATCTTCGACAGTCAACAGCAGATAGAGGAATATAGTCGGTCAATTAACGGACTGAACCAAGAGAAGATACTTTTACAGAACTGGCTCTTTACACAGACACCTATATATAAAAAGATAGAGCAACTGAGTCATCAGGACTTCTCTACTCCCATACATTGCAAAGTATTGTCATACAAGGAACGCAAAGAGTTGAAATCCTCACTCTTTGAATACTGCTCTGCCTTTGTTGAAGAGATGAAACATTCTCATCCTCGTTTAGAAGAAGACGACATACTCTTGCTTTGTTTGGAAAAATATACTAACTTTGATGCCAATACGGTGGCTTTGTGTTTTGGAACAACTTCCAAGCACACCATCAACCAACGAAGGTATCGCATGAAAGAACGTTTTGAAAAATGAAAAAGCTCCTATTTATACTATCAGTCATCACGCTGATGTGTCTTACATCATGCAGCAAAGAGGAAACTGGCTCACTTTGGTGGCAAGAGCCAGAAGAGTTGTCCAAGCATCCAATCAAGCCGACTGTTAACGAAACTCCTATCACAAGACCTATGATTTTTAGCGAGGAAGAGATGCAAAAGATGGCTCGCAACGGTTTGCGAAGCTATTCCTGGAAACTGTTCTGCCAATTATACAATGAGAGGCAACAGGACAAGAACGCTCAACAGAACTTGTTGATTTCTCCTTATAATATAATTACTACCCTGAACGAGCAAGTTGGTGATTCCAATAAGCTGAGAAAGTTTGAGTTATTGAGAAAGATAGGCATTAACGACTGTTCTGAGGAAGTGATGGAAGAGCTATATAATCATATTAATACTTTTTTATCTTTAGATCACAAGGTAAGTGTAACCAATGATGCAAACAATCCTCGCTTCAAGGCTTATTGGGGCTCAAATTTTAAGATGGATTATACTCAGGAAGGTTCATTCCGCAAAGCTGACGGAAACTATAAGCAAATGGAAATGATGATAAGTGCTGGCAACTTTTGCTATAGCCAGAAAACGGAGAATTATATCTTAACCAAAGTGCAAGTGAGCTCATACGTCATGTTGTTCTTTGTCATCCCTTTCTATGGTCATACCATTGACGAAGTTGTCAAGTCATTTGATATCACTGATTTTGACATGAACTTTAACAGGTACTTTAATTTCAAGGTGCCTAAATTCAGCGTGCAGGACAGCACAAGTCTGGACATGTCCGTGTTTGGTGAGAATATCAGTATCCGACAGAATGTAGAGTTAAGCATATCAGAATATGGTGTCAATTATGTGCCAGAACCTTGGGAAAAGAAAATGGAAAGAAAAGAATGGATGGGTGAGGACTTTTTCTTTCTTGACCAGCCCTTCCTTTACGGCATTTTAGAGAGATCTACCAATATTCCCATCTACATAGGCTTCTACGGATACTAACATGTGACCAACTATTTTCCTTAACACATTGACAGATAGCAGGAAAGCCATCTCTATGTGTGACTGCAATTGTTTGTGCTTCATTTGATTTCAGCTTACCTTTGCCAGTGAACTAAATCAAATGCTTATGAAACACTTTTATTATTCCATCGAATTAAGTTGTATTCTCCTTTTTCTTCTCTCGTGTAATAACAAGGATAATTATGAGAATGCGACCTACCTTCCTCCTGTGGTAGAAAACGTCACACCTTTTATTAATTATGCGACCGCTGATATTCGAATCAGTGCCAAGGCACAAACTGTAGAGATACTTACATTTACGAATGCCAAATGGACAGCTCATAGTATCTGTTCAAATGCAGAAGAAGAGTGGATAAAGAGTACTAGATTGTTAACTGAAGGAGAGTATATGATTATTCAGTTTGAAGTGTCGGAAAACAAAGGCGATTCATCAAGAAAAGGTAATATCTATTTAGAATTACAAGAAAGACAAAGTAGATGGTGGTACTGGGATGAAAAGAGCATGCCAGATTTTGTAATTACCCAAGTTGCAGTCGAACCTTAAATATAGTTTACGACAATGATAATAAAACACTTCTTTTTGATAATTTTGGGCTTTGTCATGTTATGCCTACCTCTCTCTGCTCAGGATATTGCAAAAGAATATGACTTGAAGGAAGTGCAGGTAACTGGCAAGAGGCATGACTTTGGAGTTAGAAGCTCGCAAATGAGTACTATCAGCATCTCAGCTAATCAAATTAAGAAAATTCCCATGCTGCTGGGTGAAGTGGATGTTCTTAAGTCGTTGCAAACCTTGCCAGGAATACAAAGCGGAGGAGAAGGCAGAGCTGGTATCTTTGTAAGAGGTGGTGACTATGACCAGAACCTCTTCTTGCTCGATGGTATTACACTCTACAATCCTGAACATTTGCAAGGTTTCACCTCAGCTGTCAATGCCGACCTTTTGGATGATGTGGTATTATATAAAGGTGCTTTTCCCTCCAGATTCGGTAGTAGATTATCAAGCGTTATCGACATCAGTCTGCGTGAAGGAGATATGGAAAACTACCATGCTTCAATCACGGCTGGCATGTTAGCATCGAGGATTCAAGCTGAGGGACCTCTATGGAAAAGCCACACATCATTTAATATAGGTGGCCGTATAAGTTACTTCAACGCTATCGTTAGCCCACTGCTTAAAGAGGTGGTGTATGACAACCCTGGGCAGATGAACAACTTTAGCCACATGAAGTATTACGACATAAATGCCAAACTAACCCATCGCTTCAGTAACAAGGCAAAGCTCAATGCAGTGTTCTACTATGGGCAAGACAACAACAATGCTACGCCTAACGAGACCGGGCAACACTTTACTTTTGAAAACAAAGTAAGTAAAGAAGAAGCACTAAGTGGAATTGTCAAAGGATATATTGATAAAACTAACCTAAACCAACGCACTAACAGATGGAATAACCTGTTAGGTAAACTATTTTATGAACACCAATTGCTTCCCACTTTGAAAATAAATGCATCAGCCAGCTACAGCGGTTATAACTACAAGTTGGTTTATGACAAATCCACTTCTGACCAACGAGCTGTTGACTATCAAAATTTTAGTAAAGATGTAGCAAAGGTGTTTTCATTTATTAAGGATGTAGATATTACCTGCTATAGCTCAAAGGTTGATGACATAGACATGCAAATGGGATTTACTTACATCTGGAAAAACAAGCATGAGGTGAGAGGTGGAGCAACCTTTAACATACAGAAAATAGCTCCACAGATCAGTACGGTCTATACAAAATATAATAAAAAAATTATAGATGAAATTGATTTAAGAACCAATAAAGTGTTACATGATGAAGACTATGCCATTACAGAGAATGAGTTGAAAAATACGATAAATGGAGAAGGTTCATTAACCAGTATAGCAGCTTATATTGAAGATAATATAAATTTAACCGAATGGTTAAAGATGAACATAGGTTTGAGACTTCAAAGCCATAGCACCGATAGCGAAACCCATTTGCTGGTAGAGCCTCGTGCATCCATGCGCTTGGTGTTGACGAATGGATTGGCATTGAAAATGTCATACGCTAAGATGTCACAAAGTATTTTCATGCTGACAAGTTCCAGTCTAGTGACCCCTTCGGAGATATGGATGCCTTTACGTAAGAATATGAAGCCTGGTATTTCCGAACAGGTGTCTGTCGGCTTGGCAAAAGATACTGACAATGGCATTCAGCTTTCGTTAGAAGGCTATTTCAAATGGCTTGACAATGTGGTAGATTATCGTGAGGGGAGCTCTTTTGCCTCTACCAAAAGTTGGGACGAACTGGTAGCACAAGGCAAGGGCAAGGCGTATGGAATAGAGTTTCTAGCAGAAAAAACAGAAGGAAATACCCGTGGTCACATTAGTTATACTTGGTCTAAATCTCTTAGAACCTTCAACCGCCCAGGCATGGAATTAAATGCAGGTACGGAATTCTATGCTTCAGGAGATCGTCGTCATAACTTCAATATTAGCATTACTCAACGACTAAGTAAAAACTGGGATTTCTCTGCATCGTGGACTTTCCAAAGTGGAAGGCGTACCAATATAGCCACTACCGTGATGACTGGTGGCATGCTTGATGAATTCAATGATTACCAGCCTGCTTGGTCTGAAAGGTTGGCAGGTCTTGACTATTCCCAGAATCCTAATTATAAGTATAGTTCAGAAGTCTATTACGAAAGTCCATTTGTCGAAAACATTGTAAGAATGGATACCTACCGTAAACGCAACAGTTACATACTACCGCCAGTTCATCGATTGGATATCAGTCTGAGTCATCATGGCAATATTGGTATTGGTGAAATGATTTGTGATATTGGTATATACAACCTATATAACAGGCAGAACCTGTCATCTGTCTATTGGGGATATACCAATAATCGACCAGCTTTGAAGGGTGTTTGCCTCTTCCCTATTATGCCATCCATCAGTTTAACTATTAAACTCTAAAGATTATGGAAACGTCAAAATATAATTTAATAATTAAATGCATGAAGACATTGCTCCCTTTATGTCTCATTGCCTTGTCAGCTTGCGAGAAAGATGTTGTATTTAAAGGGTCAACAGAAGAAAAACTGAACAATATGGTAATCAATGCAGTGGCCGTGGAAGGAGATTCGCTAAGGGTATTTCTGAATCACACCTATTCAATAGGACAGCAACCTGTAATGCAATATATCAACTACCAGTATGCCATGTATTCGAATAGCGATTATCTAACTGATTATCGCAATAATAGCTACTATAAAAACACACGTATAACCAATGCAGAGGTGACTGCATTGGTAAACGACAGCCAAACATATAGATTGGAACTGGCCAAAGACAGTATGAGTTTCCTATGCGACTACAAACCGCAAGAGAATGACCATATTGTGGTGAAGGTAAGGTACCTCGATCAGAATAGGGAAAAAGAAATGATGCTAAGTAATGAAGCTATTGCAGAAACCATCGTACCAGCCAAACCTAAAATTGAGGTGCTAAAGCACGAGGTCCTCAAAGATAGTTCGTACTACGAAGTAAACCAGTTATATTCATTTTCTGATACTATTATGCGCATTACCTGTCGTATCAGCGATATGGGTGGTAATCAATACTATCGGTTACGAATCAGAGGTGAGCGAGCTTTGGTAACGGAAACTTGGTATAACCCAATTTATGACAGGCCAAGCACTTATAATTACTATTTAAGATTCCAGGATGTGTATTATTCTGATGATCCCTTATTCGTGGATGCCAGTTTGAACAAGAATAATGGTGGATGGCCAGCTTATTTCAGCAATGTGTTTGACAATTCTTTGATGCAAGGTGCTGACTATTGTTTTACCTTGGATAGTCCCAAACCAAATTCTCATTTTTCCAGTACAAGTGCACATAATCCCCTTACAGGCGAGATTATAGTTGAAACAAAAATAGTAAATAAAAGTACTGATTTTGATGCTCGAGTTATGGTAGAGCTAGAAGCCATATCTCCTGAATACTATCGCTATCTAAAGTCGGTTCAGCTATACCAAGTGTCTAAAAGTGATGCTTTCTCCGAACCAGTTCAAATATACAGCAATGTTCATAATGGCTGGGGCATTTTCGGAAGCCTTTCCTTTCGGCGCATTTTTATTCCTTACGACTAATCATCCTTTCAAAAAATAACTACTATTATTAACCTGTGACTGTATTATTCTTTTAATGCACTGACATATAGCAGGAAAGCCATTTTCATGTGTGACTGCAATTATTTGTGTTTCATTTGCTTTCAATTTATCTTTGCCAATGTAATTAAAATGAAATGCGTATGAAACACTTTTATTATTCTATCGTTTTCCTGTTGTTATACTGCCTGCCACTCTGTGCTCAGGATGTGGCTAAGGAATATAATTTGCAGGAAGTGCAGGTAACAGCCAAGCGCCATGATTTCGGAGCCAAAAGTTCACAGATGAGTGCCATCGCCATCTCTGCAGAACGGATTAAGACGCTACCTATGTTTTTGGGTGAAGTAGATGTAGCTAAGTCGTTGCAGACTTTGCCTGGCGTTCAGAGTGGAGGCGAAGGAAGAGCCGGTATCTTTGTAAGAGGTGGTGACTACGACCAGAACCTCTTCTTGCTCGATGGCATTACACTCTACAATCCTGAGCATTTGCAAGGTTTCACCTCAGCTGTCAATGCTGACCTTTTGGATGATGTGGTATTATACAAAGGTGCTTTTCCCTCCAGATTCGGTAGCAGATTATCAAGCGTCATCGACATCAGTCTGCGTGAGGGTGACATGGAGAAACACCATGCTTCCATTACAGCAGGCATGTTGGCATCAAGGATACAAGCGGAAGGTCCTCTTTGGAAGGACCACACCTCCTTTAATATAGGTGCCCGTATAAGCTACTTCAATGCGATTGTCAACCCTCTACTGAAAGAAGTTGTGTATGACAACCCCGGGCAGATGAACAACTTCAGCCACATGAAGTATTACGACATCAATGCCAAACTTACCCATCGCTTCAGCGATAAAGCAAAACTTAACGCTATGTTCTACTATGGGCGTGATGACAACAATGCTACGCCGAATGAAACCACACAAAGTCTCGAATACCATAATAACATAGAATTTGGTTATTTAGCCAAAGGGATTATCGACAATACCAGCCTAAGCCACCGCACTAATAAATGGAACAATTTGTTAGGTGGATTATTCTATGAACACCAGCTACTACCTTCTTTAAGGTTGAACGCCTCAGTTAGTTATAGTGGATATGACTATAGGCTGAAATACACTACGCAAACTTCTGAGAAGAAAGTGATTGATAATCTTGGACTTGAGAAGCCTGCTTTGTATTCTCTCAAAACACAGAACTATAGTAACAATTATATTTCAAAAGTTCAGGATGTATCCATGCATACAAGTATCAGCTATGCCTGGAAGGATAAACATGAATTACAGGCTGGTGTCCAGCTGGGTTTATATAAGATATCTCCAGAAATAAACTTAAGCAACTATCTATATACAAAGAAAGTGGCATTTGATTTGCTGGCTGAACTGATAAGCCTCGGATACGGTATTACAATTGGAGAAGAAGATTATGGGATTGTAGAACAAAATAAGCAGAACAGCATCGCCGGCAAAGGCTCTGTCACCAGCCTATCGGCATATATAGAGGATGACATGAACCTGACCGACTGGCTAAAAATTAATATGGGTTTGCGCCTGCAAGGCTACGATGCCGACGGTCAGACCCACTTGCAGGTGGAACCACGTGCTTCTATGCGTCTGATGATGGCAAAAGGGCTGGCCCTGAAAATGTCATACGCCAGGATGTCTCAGGGATTATTCATGCTCACCAGTGCCAGTTTGATAACACCTTCAGAGGTATGGATGCCTCTAAACAAGGAGATGAAACCTGGCATCTCAGACCAAGTTTCTGCAGGTTTGGCGAAAGACTTTGACAATGGCATACAGCTTTCATTGGAAAGCTATTACAAATGGTTGGACAATGTGGTGGATTATCGTGAAGGGGTTTCTATTGCCTCAGCCAACAAGTGGAACGCACTAGTGGCACTAGGCAGAGGCAGGGCTTACGGTATAGAGTTTATGGCACAAAAGACAGAAGGGAATACGCGTGGCCATATCAGCTACACCTGGTCGAAATCACTGAGAACGTTCGACCGGCCAGATATGGAGTTAAATAGTGGCAAAGAATTCTATGCAGCTGGTGACCGTCGGCATAACTTCAACATCAGCATCACCCAGCGGCTTAGCAAGAATTGGGATTTCTCTGCTTCATGGACTTTCCAGAGCGGACGGCGTGCCAACATCAGCAGCACCACCATCACGGGCGGATCACCGGATGAATATAATGACTTCCACCCCGGAGTAACAAATACTAATTATAACTACGCGCTGAACCCCAATTTCAACTATCTTGCACCATGGGAATACGAAAATACTTATTTTGAGGATATTGTGCGTATAGACACCTATCGGAACCGTAACAGTTACACCTTGCCGCCTGTGCACCGCTTAGACATAAGCCTGAGTCATCATGGCAATATCGGCATTGGCGAAATGATTTGCGACATCGGCATTTATAACCTCTACAACAGACAGAACCTGTCGTCTGTTTATTGGGGATATACCGACAATAAGCCTGCATTGAAGGGGGTATGCCTC
>JAEEGL011788894.1_pt1 | contig 10755 bp, 12 predicted proteins | sample 9134231 | NCBI WGS metagenome assembly JAEEGL01 (sample SAMN16246548, study PRJNA631951) | gut metagenome | biome: gut microbiome; feature: rumen; material: fiber-attached | host: Bos | place: Iran: Karaj | collected 2018-10
ATGAATTCTTATTAGTTTCGACACCATCAGATGATACAATGTTAATGTTTGTTCAATCATTTAATAATGGTAAATTTAAAGAAGAAGATATAGTAGTATCAACATATTACGATAAGCATGATAACTGTATATTAATACCAGGGTATGTAAGAAAAGTAATTCATATGTCTGATTATGAATTTCCATTAGAAATTAATGATTTACCTGTTGCAACTTATAAAAGAACAGATCTTAATTTAAATACAATAATGAAAAGTGATGAAGAATTGGGAAATGTTGACTTTATAGATGTATTAACTAGAAATCCAAAATTACCAGAAGATTATAGTAAAATATTTGATTCGAATGTTATTGTACCAATGGTATTAGAGCAATCTGATGAATTAAATATTGATTCTAATAATCAAATGGATACAAATTTTAAATTAATCGTTAGAAATGATAAAAGATATCTAGTTGTATATTCAGATCAAAAAGAAGTTAAAGCAAATGATGTGGCTGTTAAGCTTGTTTATTCATTTAATGATATGTTAAAAATATTTTTCTATGAAGGAACGTTGGATGGTATAGTATTTAATCCTGAAAGTGATAATGTTGTATTTGAGTTAAATAAAATATTTGATTTGATTACAAATAGAATTATGAGTAATGGTGATTTAATGAAAGTATTTGTTAATAATGCAAAAAAAGAAGAAATAGATTTTATTGGAGAGGAAAACTTTAATCTTATAAGGAGTGTTTATACAACTGATATAGGTTTAAATAAAATCAGAGAAAAATTAAATTTGACTGAAGAAAAAGCCGGATTTATGCTTTCAAATGGATATGGAAGAATTAAAAGAATTATTAAATCACAATATTTAAATTAAAATTCTATCTATCATTTATAATTATTCAAAAAAAAGATAAGTGATTGTTTTTTGAAACGAATTTTGAAATAATGATTACGTTAAGATGTATATGTATTTTTCAATTAATCTCTCGTTTATTGCATATGTTAGATCTTGAAGAAATGCATTATTTGTGATCTAATATTAATATCAATTATTACAATGCAAGGAGTTTTTATAATGGATTTTACAAAAGAAATTGAAGAATTAAGAAGCTTATATAAAAGTTATGATGAGGATGCATTAATGCAAGGAAACACAAAAGAAAATGGATTATTGCATTTATATTCTTTCTATTATTATGGAAATGGTGATCCTGACAATATTTTAGATATTGCTCAAAATGTGAACTATAATCCATCAAATGGAAATGTAATGCATGGTTTTTTGAATGACCCTAATGCTGATGAGTCAACATTAGATATTTTATGTATATATCCTACTGAAACAAAATTTGATAGAAATGCTATAACTGAAATTGTTACTAAGGCTAAAATTGGAATTTCAGAGGTTAGACAAGGTATTTATAGTGTCGCAACAAACACTTCAAAATTAAAAGAGTATTATGATAGATATTCTAATGATAAAGTAAATATCAAGGTTATTACAAATTATTCTGGTGAAGATAATGCTAAAATTAATGAAATAATTTCTAATACTTTATCAAATGATACAGCTACTGTTGAAGTAATTTTTGGTAATGATATTAAAGATTTAATAGAAGAATCTAATAATGATAAAGAAAATGTTGATCATGATGACTTAGAATTATTTAATTGTCAAAGTATTTTGAAATATGAAAATGCCGCGGTAGTAAATATTTCTGCTAAATCATTGAAAGAACTTTATGCAAAATATGGCAAACAAGGTTTATTTGCTGATAATTTAAGATTTTATATTAAGAGTAATAAAGTAGATCCTAAAATTGTTGATTCTATGCAAAAAAAGCCTGAAGAATTTTGGTATAAAAACAATGGTATAATTATGCTTTGTGATTCATTTGAAATTGATATTGAAAACCAAATTGTTCATATGAATAAGTTTTCTATCGTAAATGGTGGTCAAACAACAGCATTAATAGGACAAAACTATTTTCCAGAGGATTTTGGTATAATTTGTAAGTTGATTCAAAGACGTTATGATGACCCTGAAAAAAATGAGCAATTTATTGCGGACGTTGCAGAAGCATCAAATACTCAAAAGCCAATAAAAGCAAAAGACTTAATTGCAAATAGAGTTGAACAAAGAATGATGAGACAACAATTACGAGAAATAGATGTTTGTTTAATCATTAAAAATGGTGAAAAGGCACCTGACAAGAATATATTTAAAGAAAAATGGCAGGTTGGTAAAAACGATGAAATGGCTCAGTTGTTATATTCGTTTGTATATCAAAACCCAGGTATAGCTAGAAATAATAAGGATTCTTTATTTTCAGATAGTAAAAAATACAAGACTATATTTGGTCCTCATTATGATTCTTATTTCTTAAGAGATTTATTAGCTTTAAGAACATTCTATGATGTTTATAAGAAGAATGTTACAAAAGAATTAAAGAATAATAAGAGTAAAGAAGCGGCAACCAAGCTTGGATTACTAAAAAATGGAATGTATTTTACTATAGCAATTATAGGTGCATTAGTAAAACTTCATTACTCAAAAGAAATGAGAGATGATTTAACAAATAATTTCGCTGAACACGATAAGGTTGAATATTATTTAAAAGCTTTATCATTTAATCATAAAGTATTTAAAAATTTAGAAACAATTGATATCGATGATGTTAAAAGATTATTTGATTTTATTTATGAAAGATTCTTTTCTAGAGCTTTTGATATTGTTTTAGGTTCTAAACCAGATTATGCTTATTCTAACTTTACAAAAATAAATTCTAATTATACTACATATGTGTATAGAGGAATTAGAGATTATGTCGTTGATGGTGGAAGTCCAGCATTAGATAATTTATTAAGTAAATTATTATATACTGAAAACAACACTGAAATTACAAACGAATTATCATCATATAATAATTATAAACAATTGTATGAAACATCTAAGAATCCAGGTGTAGAAGGAGATACTGATGATCAAAAATTAGCAGGTTTATTAACTATTTATAGAACTAATACTTATAAGGAAAACAAGATAAAGGCTTATAATGTTTTCACTAATGATGAATTAAAGAATTTAGTTAAATATAAGCCTACTACAAAAGATGATTTAAAAAAGTATCAAGTATTTACATCAGATGAAGCAAAGAAGATTTATAAATATGGTGATGATATTGTAAGAATTATTAATGAATTCGTAAATAAAACTAATTAATAGTTTTAATCAATGTTTTATTGATTGTGATTTCAAAAGGGATGTACAAAAACACATCCCTTTTTGATGTTATTATTTAATTGCTATTTTATTATCTTTCATTTGATATAAATGTTTGAATTACTAGTAAGTGAGAATCTAGCTACTAATGATGAATGTAAAAGATTAGAAGAATTAACAGGTAATACAATATTACCTAAAGCAGATATTGAATACAATAAGACATTTGTTATTTATAGAGATGGTATAGATGTTGGTTTGTTAGCTCAATCTGGATATAGAATATTGCATAGACCATATTTTGCAATGAAAGGATCTACACATAGTAAATGGGAATTAAATCCATATACTAAAAGTGGAGTAGACGCAGCTTTAAAAGATGTAGGTGGAATTGATTTTGTGGAATTCATTAGTATGTTAAAATAGATGTATGGCATTACTTTGGAGGTTAATCATGGATTTAGATAGATTTGTTAAGGCTCAAGAAATGGATTATGATAAAGCATTAAGAGAAATTAAAAATGGTAAAAAGGAATCTCATTGGATATGGTATATATTTCCTCAATTTGCAGGATTAGGATTTAGCTATGAATCATATTATTATGGAATTAAATCTAAAGCAGAGGCAAACTCTTATTATAATAATGAATATTTAAGAAGTCATTTAATAGAAATAACTACTGAATTATTAAAATTAAATACTGGTAAATTGGCAGATGTTGTAGGAATAACTGATTATTATAAAATAAAATCTTGTATGACGTTATTTTATAATGTATCAAATAATAAATTGTTTAGAGATGTAATAGATAAATATTATGAAGGTACTTATGATGAAATAACACTCGAATTATTAAAGATATATGATGATAAGGAAATAGCGGATAGAAAAGATATAGAATATGTACATAAGCTATTGGAGAAGATGCTAAAATAAGTTAAATAGTATGTTGATGATAAGTAAAATAAACTATGCTGAAAGAATTTGCAATGTAAGTCTATTGAAATAAAAAATGCAAAGCCTATTTGCCTTGCATATCATATAAATTTATTAATAATGATTTTAATTTATCATCTTCAAATGATTTCTTAATTAAATCCTTTAATTTAGTATTATTATTTAAGTTATTAATTAGCATAATATCATCTTCAGATACATCCATAGAAGATTGATATCCAAACAAATAATTAGGAGATATCTTTAATATTTCACAAATAGGTAAGAAGTATTTAGCATCTATACCAGTTTCTTTATCTTCTTGTAACCAAATAGTAACAGTTGGTTTAGAGACATTTAGTTGTCTAGCAAGCTCAGCTCTTGAAATTACTTTTTCTATATCGATTTTTTGAATTAGAACTTTCTTTACTCTTATCATGTATTCATCCATTAGATATCACCTGACTCATATTATATATTAAATCAATAAAAAGTTAAACACAAACTAACATTTTATATTGACAATTAGATCATAACTAATTATAATAAGGATAGAGTTAGTTGCAAACTAACCAAAAGGAGAAAATATGGACATAATTAAAGAAGATTTTATTAATTCATTTGGTAAAGAAAAAATGGGAAGAATTAGAAATATTAAAACCATTACAAGATGCAGTAGATTTAGTATGTAAAGAATATTTAGGTATTGAAACAATACCAGTAGTATTTGAAGCTTTACCAGAAGATGTATCAAGATATGCTTTAAAGTTTTATAAAATAATAAATGCATAAAAATGTAATGTATGATATAATCAAAAATGTTTGTGAAGGTGATATATTATGATTAATTTAGTAACTCCAATTAAGACTCAAGGAAAGAAAACTAAGTTATTAGAAAGAATACAAGTTCAAGTAAATACTAATAATATGCTATATGTAGAACCATTTCTAGGATCAGGTGAAGTTTTATTTAATCTTAATCCAGATAGAGCATATGTATCAGATAATAATGTACATATAATTAACTTTTATAAGAACATACAAAATGGAACAATTGATTCTAAAAAAGTAAGGGATTTCCTAGAGTACCACGGTTCTAAATTAAAAGAAATTGGTAAGGATTATTATTATCAAATTAGAGATGAGTTTAATAAAAATCATGATTCTCTTTACTTTTTGTTTTTAAATCGTAGTTGTTTTAATGGTGTGATGAGATTTAATAGGAAAGGAGAATTTAATGTTCCTTTTTGTAATAAACCTGATAGATTTGCTAAAGCATTAATAACTAAAATATGTAACCAAGTTGATAGTGTTAAGCAAATTATAGATTCACATGGAGAAAATTGGGTGTTTGAATGTTCTGATTGGAAAGATACAGTTGATAAATTTAGCGATAATGTTAGTAATATTTTTTATTTTGATCCTCCTTATGTTGCTAGAAATGCAACGTATTTTGATGAGTGGACTCAAGAGAAAAATGATGAATTTTTTAACATTATAAAGTCTATAAAAGGGAAGTTTGTATTATCTAATTGGTATGAAAATTCATTTAGAAAAAATGATTCATTAATAAATTGTTTTAATGAAAATGAATTTACATTTGATTTCATTGATCATTTTTATTATGTAGGTGGAGAAGAAAAAAATAGAAACTCGATATGTGAATGTCTTGTTATAAAAAAGTAGCTACTTGTTGTAGCTATTTTTTGTTTTTATTTTTGTATTCAAAATATCCTTCTAAATCAGTATAATTTTTTTCTGTAGAACGATATTTCGGGTAATTTCTCCAATAATCTTCAAACACATCATTACCTAATTTGGCAAACAAGCCATTTCCTTCAACGAAATCATTAAAATTTGTCGTTCTTATAGTTCCTATATTTTCTGTGTTTCCACTTCCTGGCTTATCCCCAGCTATTTTATACTTTTCTTGTATGAAATATTGAATATTAGAATAAGGACAGTCATCTTCTGGAATTCTATCATAAACAAATCCAATAACATAATGCGCAACATAAGTATCATAAGGATACATAATATTCTTTGTATTATCACGTAAAAAAGAACCATAAGCTCCTAATGTAAAAACAAGATTTTGTAATTCATTATTTTTTGAATATGAGCGATAAGTGGTTTTTATATCTAAAGCAATTCTTTTTCCGTCTTTCATCGTAATAGTGAAATCAGGATATGTATTTTGGACATCATTTGGCTCGAGTATCCAATCATTCTTTATACAACATATGGCTATTACTGGCTCAATTATCATTTCGAAAATTCTCCCTAATAGCTTAGAGTCATCACTCAATTTTAAGACTTTTCCGTCATTTAATAATAATCCTCTAATTTTGAAATCCATAGTTTTCATTTCATCATAAAAATCTTTTGAAAATTTTTCCATTTCTTTCATTTTGATACCTCTTTTGATAAAATTATATTGATATGTTATATTTTATCATATTTTTTAGAAGAAAGTTGAGAAAAAATGGAACATTTGGCAATAATGAAAAAAGGCTATATAAAATTGATAGTCAGTGGAGTGAAGAAGATTGAAACTAGATTTAGTCAAAAAAATATAGCACCTTATATGAAGTTGAAAGAAAATGATGTTGTATATATGAGAGAGGTAGGTCATAAAGTGACGGCTTCATTTGTTGTGGGGAAGGTAATTTATTATAATGGATTTAATGAAAAAATAATTAAAGAAATTAATGAAAAGTATGCTCATTTATTTCAAATGTCTGCTGGTGAATGGAAATTGCCCGATAAAGCTAAATATGGGACAATTATTTTTATAAAGAATCCACATTATATTGAAAATCCATTTTTAATATGTAAAAGAAATAGAAATGGTTTTTGTAGTTATAATTCAATTGATGAGATAAAGGTGGAGCACTTCTAAAAACTTCGGAGCACACGTTGAAAGATGTGATGAGACAGGGAAAAGAAAAATCTTTTGCTCGGGGATTAAATTATCATGTAGTTACAAATTCTAATGATTACACTAGATATTATAATTTACATAAAGAGATGATATAAAATTCGATGAAAGACCTATTACTAGATTACTTTCGTCTGATAATACTTCAAAGGTAATTGCCCAAGTAAGTTAGAATAATTTAATTGTCTATAGTGTGCTTCATAGAGAAGAAATATATGAAAAAGATTTCATAAATAGTCTTGAAAAAATAAAAAATGTATTTAGAGTTGTTGTATAGCTAATGATGGAAGTATTGGTCCTGCCCATATTCGTTCTTTAACTTTACTTAAAATAATTGGAGTATGACAAAAATCATGCTCCTTTTTAATATGGTAAAAAAGGTGTATAGCATATTTTGAAAAGTTAAATTTGTATTAATTGTATTTGACGATTACTTACCATCATGGATTTGTTGTATTTTTTTTAATATTATGACATAATCTTATTATAGAGGTGACGATTTTATGTTAGGATTCTATCATTTAGATGAGAAAAAAATGTTTGAAAATAATGATATATGTATGTTTTATTTATATTCATATAATGACGGTTCAATTGAGATGCTTCAAAAGTATGGAGGCGCAATCCAAAACCAATTAGGTGCAGTAAATATATTTACATATTACACATATGAAATGATTCAAAATTGGGGAACTTTTGAAGGAAAAAATGCTGTGGTAGACCGATATAAAGAAACAGATAAAAATGCTTTTGATATTATGGACGAAATGAAGAAGGAATATTCTGAATGTCCCAATAATAGGTCTAATCCTTCAGATTTAAGTAATCCATGTGTTATTATAAAAAACAAAAAAGGAAGTACATATTATATTGAAATAAGAGTAGGCATTTTACCACACATTGAACAGATTGTTAGAAAGTTATATCATAGTTTAGAAATAATTATTATGACTGTTAAAGATGGAATTCGAAAAGAACTAAAATTCAGTGAAATAACTAAAAGTATCCGAAATAAGCTAAAAAGAAGAGAAAGTACTTTTGAATTCGAGTATCCAAATGAAGATAATAGTATTGAAAGTATAATTAAGGACTACCTTAATGGTATCAATGGAAGATATTTAGATGCAAACAAAAAGTTGAATCTGGAGAAACTTGGAGAAGAATCATTAGGTATTACTAAACTAGCATTAAGTCAACGATTTGAATTCAAGCCTAGTCAACCATTTACCAAAGATGAAGCATTTACTATTGCTTTTACAATGGGCATGTGCGAAGAAGAAATAGATGATTTCTTAATTAAAACAGGAAATGCTCCAATGTCTAATAGTCCAAAAGATAGAAAACTGATAGAAGTTTTAAATAAGTATTTGGAAAAAACTATTAATGAAATAAAAAGAGAATATGATGCTGGTAATTTGAAAGAAGTTTTAGATTGCAATTTAATTGGCCTTCCTAAAATACAAGTTATAAGGCAAAAATAAGAAAAATAAGTCGATTTCAGAATTTTACTGAATTCGACTTTTTTTATTATAACTTAATGTATCTCCCATTCTTAATTTGCTATATTGTAATTGTAAAAACAAACAAAGCGTAGGAGGTAAGCTTATGGAAGATTTAAGAAAATATGAAGGGATTGCATCACATCAAGAGTATATGGGTGTGGTTGAACTCGATGATGTAGAATGCACTGTAAATTCAGTATATGAGGTATATGCTGAGAAAGGATGCTTGAGATTCGATATTAAAACTAAATTTATTTCAAATTCAAATGGAGATGTGATAGATTCACATGCATGTATTTTTGAGGTCGATTCAGATGTATCAAGTTTAATGGTTGAATTACTAATAGGTTATGGTGCTAAGGACTATTTCGATGTTCTAGATATTCTAGCATCTGCAGAAGCGGTAAATTTAATAGCTAGAGGTTCTGATTCTGGTAAGTTCAATCCAATTGATTATCGGAAGTTAGTTGAGTGCTTTTACAATGATGAGGTGCCTCAGATTGAAGAAGTTAATTAACTTAATTCAAAGGAAGGGTTTAGTAATTATCGCAGGAGATTCAAATGCCAATAAACGATTGCTATATTTAAATTTATTGGCAGATGAATCACTAATAAGTAAAAGAGCACTTATATTATGTAATTATGAATCGGTAGGTATAAAAAGTACATTAAATAAAATCATTCATAGTGAAAGCGCAAGAAAAAGTAAATTAGATAATATCATAATCGAAGATTATGTACTTGATTATATCGATTTAGATATGACTATAAATGATTACATATCTAATATAGATTTAATAATCATAGATAAGCTAAATTTAATTACAGGTGTTATGAACTATCTAAAAGTATTAGAAGATATATCTAATATTACTAATATACCAATAATATGTATATATGATTATCAATTTACTGATTCACAAGATGTTACAGATTTTGTTGAATCAATTAAAGAACTTGGGTTAAATGCTTCTATAGTCATTTGTAGAAATAATACAAATGATATTATCGTAGATGAAAATGTAGTTTCATGAATAATAAAAAAATACATTAAATTAAATCTAATCCTCATAAGAGCTCAAGAGCAAAATGCCTTTCCTTTCTACCGATTCAAGCTCTTGGGCTGCTGTGAGGATTAGAAAAAAAGGAGGTAATGATTTATGAAATATCTTATACGAACTAGTAAAGAATTTATAAAAGAAGATATTAAAAGAATATTTGCTTATAATAAGTTTTTTAGTGGAAATGATTCCTTTATTGCTAGAATAAAAGTTCCATTCGAATCAGATATTGTAAAGAAGAATATTGAATATCTCAATAAGGTTATAAATGATGATTCATCATATGGTAATGAAATGGATTGTAACAAGATATATGATTATCCAATTCTTAACTATCTTGAATATTACAATACTATTATTAATTTTAGAGTAATAATCAAGGATGGAAAGCCAATAAAAGAGGTAATAATTAATGATGAATTAGTTGATGTTGTAACTGACTACTCAGTTACAGTTGGTCCATTAGAGTTTGAGACAGATGATAAGACTATTGTTTTAACTGCACTTAATTTAGGTCAAGAATTAGATTTATGGGATTATGAATCTATACATTCCTTAATACCTAATATTGTCGATACTTTAGTAAATGAAGGTTATGCAGAAATAAGGGAAGTGTAATATCAAAAATTATAAATTATAGGAGGTGAGATATTGAAAATAATAAAATTTAATACAACAGTTGATATTAATTTATTAAAAGAAGGATTAACAAATTATGAGTTTTATGAAGAGGAATTAAAAATACCTCATAATACAGTCAGAGGCATAAAAAAGGTAATTCTAGCTAAATATAAAATAGATATTAATTCTAGATTAGCGAAACATAATATTAATTTAATAAATAAATCATTAATAGAAGATGAAGAAAATATAGACTATATTCTTAAGCATTATTTTGATAATAGTTTGGAATTGTCTTGTCCAGGTCTAAATTATAAGCATTATTTATCTTATGGACTTGAATATAACACAAAAATGGTTGATGGTAAGGTTATTAGAAAAGTAAAGTGGTATAAGGATTTAGCAAAAGCTGTAACTGAATATTATATTTCTATATGGACAGATTTGTTTACTAATAGTATAGAAACAGTATTTG
>JAEEGL012453419.1_pt1 | contig 10755 bp, 7 predicted proteins | sample 9134231 | NCBI WGS metagenome assembly JAEEGL01 (sample SAMN16246548, study PRJNA631951) | gut metagenome | biome: gut microbiome; feature: rumen; material: fiber-attached | host: Bos | place: Iran: Karaj | collected 2018-10
GTCCAGTCAAAAACAGGCATAAAGTTGTAGCAGACCATGTGAATGTCTTCCTGTCCAAGACGTTCCAGAGTTTTTATGTAGTTTTCGATGTATTTATCACGGTCGCCGCCGCCAATTTTAATGTCATCGTGAATGTTTACGCTTTCAATTCCGGCAATTTTAAGGCCTGCTGCCTCAACTTCTGCCTTGATTTTTTTGATTGCGTCTGTTTCCCAGGCATCACCCGGAACAGAATCATACAAAGTCGTAATAACGCCGTGTACCCCAGGCACCTGTCTGATCTGCTGAAGTGTTACTGAATCAAAACCGGTCCCATACCAGCGAAGTGTCATTTCCATAGTAAGAAGTCTCCCAAATATATGTCATGCCAAAAAAGCTTTGGCATACGTTTTTCACTCTCAAATTTATTCTATCACGGATTTGGAAAACTCTCAAGAAAAACTTGTATGCTAGTATATTAGTTATTAAAATTTCCGCATTATTAAGTCAGTAACATGGCGGGTCCCAGCTACGGAAAAAAAAGCAAGGTATCCCCCAGCATCCGTGCGCCGTCCGGCGTAAACGCGGCCGCCCCACTGCTGGTCCCCCCTTACTTTCTTTTTCCTGCGTCCCGCAACTGCCTTCATTTAGGAATAATGCGGAAATTTTAATAAACCAATTATTTTTTCTGAATTGTATATTCAAATGTTGCAGATGCAGTAGCACCATCTGGATCTGTATCAAAAAGCCATGAACTTAATTGATTACAAATTTCATCCCTTACCTCTGATGGTAAAGCTGATATAGGAGAAATTTTTATATCAACTCTTGGTACATTTCCAGAAGGTATAACAACTATTGTTATTGAAACAGTTACTTTTGGCTCTTTTACAAGATCTGCAATATCTGGAGGTAATGTTATATAAGGTTTTGCCGGGTTTAATAAGGCTCTGGTTCTTCCATTGGACATTTTTATATTTGTCTTACCGGAAGAATCAACAGTTTCTACAACAACTGTAGATTCAACCCCGCCAGAACTTTTTTTATATGGTTGAGCGCTTGCTATACTTGCAAGATATTTACGAGTTGTATCGCTTGCTTCAGTATTATCGTTTGTTTTTGCCCCTCCTCCAGATTTAGGAGTGGTATCATCTTTAGAAGTTTCACCTGCTGATTCAGAAGAAAAAGACGATGCTACTTCAACTTTTCTATTATTTAATGTTTCTAATGATTCATTATTTGAAGAAGAATTGCTAAACTTTGATTCATCCCAGACTGTATTCTTTGAAGTATTTGAAACATTATTAAAATCTACTCCTTCAGACAAATCTATTCCCGAAGGTTGAAATTCAGGTACTTTTTTATCTGCAGGTGTTTCAGTTGTTTTTGAAGTTGATTTTGCTTTTGGCTTTGTTTCAACCTTTGGTGCCGGAGCTGGTGTTTCTTTTGGGGCTTCGACCTTTGCTTCTGCTACCGGAGTTTCAACAGGATTAGGAATATCTGGAGTTTCTATAGATTCCGAGACCGCAGATTCCGTTGCCATAGCTGCAGCTTCTTCTGTCTGTCTCTTTTCTTCCACCGGTGTGCTTGCCAGGACTATCTGGACTTCTTTATATTCAGGAGTCTGGGGTTTGAATTTTATGAAAAAGGCCATGAGGCAGAAAATTATCCAGGCGCACAGAGTTATGATGGCGCTCAGAAGGAGGCTTGTTTTTTGAGGCGAGCTGTCTTCTCCAAATAATGGCTGCTTTAACATGGCTTAGGCGTTCCCTGTTTCTTATTTTTCCGTGGCGGTTCTAAGATTAATTACGGCATAACCACTTTCGCGGATTACGTCAAAAATCTTTACGATTGTTCCGTTTGTTACTTCGCTGTCGGCTTCGAGCGAAACCGGGAAGTCTGCTTTTTTTACGTCGCCTGTATCGTACATTACAAGTTCGTGTCCAAGTTCGTCAATTGCAACTTCTTTTTCATTAAAGAACAAAAGTCCGTCGGCATCGGCTGTGATTGTAATTCCCTGATACGATGTTCCTTCGGAAGTTCGGCTTGACGGAAGCTTAAGTTTAATTCCAGGCAGAATTGCAAAAGTTGTAGAAACAAGAAAGAAGAGAATCAGCTGGAAAACTATATCAATCATCGGGGTCATATCTACGTTAGAACGGATTGAACCCCTTCGGCTTTTTAATCTCATTTAGTTCACCTTATTCCAATTTTAGCGTACACGGCCAGTCAGCTTTAATACGACAGAAGTTACATGAGCTTCCATTTCTACAATTCTGCGGTTTACGCGTGAAACAAAATAGTTATGGAAGATTACAGATGGAATTGAAACAATCAAACCTGCAACTGTTGTAACAAGGGCTTCGGCAATTGCACCTGCAAGCAAAGCAGGGTCACCCATTGAACCACCGGCACCAAGAACACCAAAAGCCTTGATGTTTCCTGTTACTGTTCCCAAAAGTCCAAGCAAGGTTGCGATATTTGCAATTGTTCCAAGCGGTGTTAAAAAGTGTTCAAAATGAGGAACAACAAACTCCATCTCGGCTTCTACAAGATCACGGATATCGCGTTCTTCGTAGCGGCGGCAGTCTATAGCCTTTTTGATTACCTGGGACATTGGAGTGTCGGCCTGTGCACATGCAACTCCGCATGCTTCATAATCACCTACTGCAAGACTTGCATTAACATTCTGCATGAGTTTTTCATCACGCTTACGGATACTTGCAAAATAAATGCAGCGCTCAATTATAATAAAGGTTGCGATGACTCCGCACAAAATAATCGGAATCATCAAAAGTCCGCCTGATTTTAAGGTTTCTAACATAAAGTTCTCCTAGAATAAGAATTTAACCAGAAGCGAAGCATTGCCGCTGTTTGAAACATATTGTCCTGCATACGGTCTTTCCTCTGCTCCCAGTAATTTTAACATATCGTTAAGTGAAAGACAAATGCGCACAGCAGAAGTTGCCTGCACATAACCTTCCAGACTGATAATCGGTTTATCTGATGAATCAAGAATATAAGTTGTATCTAAGCTTGTACCCCACATACCCTTTTGACTCTGAAGCGCAAGATTTACGCTGATTGTATGCTTGTTTTCAAGAACAGGATTATCAAGCCAGTTTGCGTGATACTTTGCAGTAGCAGCAAAAAGCTTATATTTCCAGGTAAACGCAAAATCTGTAAAGAACTCATTTCTGTTCTGAAGAGTATATCCATACAAGCCAGATTGAGTTTCGCCTGAATAAACAGGAACCCATACACCGTTATCAAAAGCAGTGCGATAGAAGCCTGCAGCAACAGTTCCTGTAAATGAAGTCTTAAGAGGAACTAAAAGTGTAGCTTCTCCAAACCAGTCAGAAGTTTCTGCACTGAACTGTTCAAGCGCACTGAATTTATATGCCCGTTCAAGCTGTGCTGTTGTCTGTCTTTTAGAAGTAAGGCCTCCGCACAAAGCAAGATTCAATTCTCTGTCCGAAAAATAAACAGGAAGATTTGTTTCAAGACCAGCCTTAAATGGAACAAGGATTTTATTGTCTAAAAGATTGTTTCCTGTAACAACACCTGCTCCTGCATAAAGTCTGATTTTTTCATTCTGCCATGCAAAGTCTAATCCAAACTCTCCGCGGTTAGAAACTTTTTTCCAGGCTTCAAGGTTGTACAGTGCATTAAAGGCAAGTTCAAAGCCGTTATGAGTCCATGAAATATTGAGTTCAGGATCTGCAGTTACGCGTGAAATATTCTTAAACAGGTCAGGATCTGAACCTTTTGTGATATCTGCAAAACGGTAATAAAATTCTCCGTCGGCAGCAAATGAAAGCTTAAAATCTTTTGGAAGCATCCAAAGGAAGTTTGCAGAAAGATCTACAGAATCCTGATTATATGCGGCAATGCCTTCTGTAAGACTCTGAAGCCCGTTTTTAGAATCTTCATAACCAGCAGCAATTCCCCATCTTAAATTGGTGCGGATAAAATCTTTTTCAAGATTAATTGAGGTGAGGCTTTCATTATATCCCTGGGCAAGAGTATGACCTGCAAAACCAGAAGCAGAATTATGCGAAAAAGAGACCTTAAAAGGATCTGCTCCGTAAAGACGTGATATTTCAAAATCACCTGCAAACGATGCAGGATAACCGCCACCTATTGTTCCCTGTGCGTAGATATCTTTTTGCATTGCATCGTTTGACGCATTTACCATATCAGATTCGTTGTCATAAGAATTTGACGGAAGAACAGGAACAAGGTCTCCGGAATTAGCAGGAAGCACAAGCACGTCATCAAAATCTGGTGCAGGCGCAATATCTTCCTGCTGGGTTGAACCGCTTACAACAGTAGTCAGATCAGGAAGTTCAATCTGGCTTTCTTCCGAAGAAGCATCCTGTGCAAAACCTGCTGCAGCAAAAACTGCAAGCATGAGTCCGCTTAAAATATATTTTCTGGCTTTCATATTCAACATCATTTTTCTGCCCTCTACTCTCTTCTACTTTAAAAGATTCATTACCTTGCTTCCCTGTTTTGTGTTCGGATACAGTTCAACAAGAAGCTTTGCAGTTGCCTCGGCGTCTCCACGAAGGCCTGCAGCCATAAACGCGTCTGTTGCGGAATACAAGGCGGCAGCTGCCTTTTCAGAATCGGCACTGCCACTTGCCCTGTAATATTCTGCGGCCTTTAAGTAGTATTCTGCCGCCTTTTTTGACTCTCCCGCTTTATAATAATATCCCGCTACAAAATCTGCATTCTGTGCGGCATAATACATTTCATCACCATCTTTCTGATAATTCAAAAGTTCAAGTGCAAGCTTGTATGCCTCTTCGTTATAATTGTAATCTGCATAAAGTTGAACAAGCTCGGAACCGGCAATGCGTCCTTTCTTAGAACCAGTCTTTCCTGTCCTTTCGTATTCGCTGTTCTTTTCTACAATTTCACGGTCAGTGCCACTTACAATGCGTTCAAGCTCTACAACCTTCTGGCCAATTCCATCTGAACTTGCCTGCTCGTTGTAATCGCGCACAAGAAGTCTTGCTGTAGAAAGTGCGTCCCTGTAGTTTTCCTGCTCGTAGTAGGCCTGCAAAAGATTTTTATACGCACCGTAAGAATAAATACTCTTTGGATATTTTGAAACAAGCATTGTGTTCTGCATGATTGCGCGGTCAAGTTCGCCTGTTTTCATATTACAGTCACCGCTGAAGTAATAAGCGGCGTCTACATATTTACCATTTACATAATCATAAATATATTTTGTAAAGCGTTCCTGTGCCTGACCATATTGCTGTGCGGCGTAGAAAATTTCTCCCAAGCGATAGGCCGCATCTTCGGCATACTGTGTGCCTGCAAATTCTGCTGTAATCTTTTTGTAAGAAGCATCTGCGTTTGCAAGGTCGCCTTTCTTTACATAAACTTCTGCAGTTGCAAGGATGCATCGTACCGCAAACTGTGAACCGTCTTTTGTATAAGCAGACAATATTTTGATTGCCTTGTCGTATTCTTTGCAGTCGGTATAAATCTCGGAACAGTAAATGATTGCATTTTGTTTCTGCTCTTCGCTCATTGAAGAGTCAATCATTTTTTCTGCAAGCAGTGCGGCATTTTTAAGGTCACCGTTCATAAGTGCAGATTTTGCTCCAAGCTCACACGCATTGTACAGGAATGTATCACGATTTTTATAATCTGTTGTATATGATGAAAGAATCTTGTATGCATTTTTGTAATCTGAAATTTTATAGCAGCAGACTCCACGATAATACTGTGCGAGCCTGTGATATTCAGGAGTTGTGTTTTTTGAGTTTATATATTTTGTAAGCTGTTCGTAGGCAGCCCTGTATTCTGTAAGATTGTATTTACAAAGACCTGCAATATAAAAGCCCTGATATTTATTTGCAGCAATTGCCTGGTCATAAGCAGCCTGCCAGTTTTTGAGGCGATACAAAACCTTTGCATATTCAACTTTACCAGCAGCATCAAGCTTCTGATTTTTTACAAGAGAACTGTACTGTTCTGCAGCAGCCTGATACTTTCCGTTTTTAGAAAAAACGTATGCATAAAGCTTAGTGCAGGAAGAGTCTGCCGCAAAAGGTGCAATAATCTTTTCTGCACGTTCGCTGCCAACATCGCGGAGAACATAAGCAGTTGTATAGGCATCCTTTGCAGTTGGATTTTTGAGTTTAAGATAATAAGAAAGAACTTCTGCTTCGTTTGTTAAATTAAAGGCGGCACAGCGCAAATGGAGAGACCAGTATGAATCTTCAATTCCCGGAATGTTTTCTGACTGTGCAAGAATACGGTCTTCATTTTCGTAAAGTGTATTCTGTACTTCTTTATAAACATCTTTTCCGCCCTTGTCTATTGCAATTTTCTGTCTGTAAATAAAACAAGGAATAAGGATTGTTTCTGAAGAGCTTTCTTCGGCAAGAGTAAAATATTCAAGCGCACTGCTATAATCTTTTTTGTTGTAGGCAGCTACACCAAGATTCAGCCGGAAGACAGAAAGCATTTCCTTAAAATCTTCATTCTGATTTTTATTTAAGATTGAGTAAGCCTGATTTACATTACCTGTTTTTTCATAAGCGTCGGCAGCATAAATTGTAAGGCCTGCAAAAACTTTGTCAGAATAATCTGCAGCAGAAAGTTTATTATACAAAGCAATTGTCTTTTTATATTCGCCACATGAATTATATGAGAAAAGAAGCTTCTGCAAAGCTTCATCGTATTCAGGCTTTGTAAAGTATGTACCGTTTGAAATTACATATTCAAAAAGTGGAATTGTTTTTTCATAAAGTTCAACAAAAAAGTTTATACGGCCTGCATATAAAATTGATGACGGATAATATTCAGTTTTATTTTCTCTTTGTTCTACATCGCAGGCTGTATGAAAAGCACTAAGTGCACTGGAATAATTCTGGTCATAATAATAGGCAAGTCCAAGATAATACCAGCACTTTGCATAATCGGGTGCACCAAAATGAATTGATGAAAGAACTGTTGCGAAAGTGTCTTCTGCTTCTTCGTAACGTTTTAAGATTGTAAGAGCCTGCCCTTTTGCAATGCGGGCTTCGACAATAAAAACAGATTCCGGATAATTTGATTCGAGCAGTTCTGCTTCAACAATTACTCCGGGATAATAACCTGCATTTGAATATATGTTGAGATTATTGTAAATATCAAGTTCTGCGGGTTTAGAGGAAGCCTGCGCCCACAAACATGCTGTACATAATAAAAATGTGAACAAAGAAAATAATCGTTTCATTTTAATTCCAATTATCACTCAGGATAAAAGTCGTTGCTTGCTCTGGCTCTTGTAAGATAAACATAAGAATCTTGATAAATCATACAAAAGTCATCAAGCGAAATTTGTCTTCCATTCATAAAAACAAAGCAACCGAACGAACCGTTACTACTAAAATAAGGAAAAAATACAACACAATCATTGAAAACTTTCATTTCCGGTGTAACAGTCTTATCTGTTTCGCGGATTGCACCAAAATAGAAGTTTCCGCTTTCTGTAGCAGCAAGAACATACAGCAGGGACTTGAGGACAGAAACGTTATAACCTGTATCTTCTATAAATGTAACTGTATTTAATGTTCCTGCATTGGTGATTGTTGCCGCAAAAGGATTAATCGTTACATCTGCGCCAGACTCGTCGTACATATAAACCTTTCCGTTATTTACAGAAACAATTGCTGCTGCAATATTGCGGATCCAGTCGAGTGAGAAGAAAAGATTATATTTTTGAGAAAGAACTCCCTGATAACCGTTGTCTTTTACAGAAACTGTTTCGACAGTAAGAGGCTCTCTTTTTAATTTGCTTCCTGCTATTGGCTCAACAAGACCGTCTGCAATCCATTTTACAAAGCCCGGAGAAGAAAGATAAAGCTTTGTAGAATCAAGATCTTCTGTATCAAAAGGTTTGCCGTTTGTCATCTGAACAAGGTTTCCGTCTTCATCATATACGGCATTCTGAACATACATTATGCGTCCAAGGTTTTTCTGAATTACACCGGCCATCTGAAGAACGTTCCCATACTTATCGCCATCAACTGTTACATATTTCCATGGGAGCGAAATTGATGTCATCTTCATAACGTCTTCAAACGAAGCATCATAAAGGGCTGTAAAAGGAATGCCTGTTGAAGCGCCTTTTGAGGCATAGTTTCCGTAAATCAAAAGATCTGCAACCGCTGTTTTTCCATAAGGTGTAAACTGAATATAAATATCACTGTCTACCGAAAAGTACCAGCGGATTCTTAATGGTTTTTCTGTTTTTTTATCGCAGACAAGTACCCAGCTTCCGGGAGCTTCTCCGGGATAAACTTCCTGCTGTTCATAATTTACACCCTTGCTTGAATAAACCTTTACATTGATTGTTGAACATGGTGCAACAAAAACCATATAAGTTGAATCTGTTTCTTCCAGACGAACCTGAAATTTCTGTCCTGCCTGATTGTCGTAAATTTCCGGAAGGTTCATGCGTACATCTGCAAGTGATGCTTCGAACCAGCGTTCCTTAAGTCCCTTGCGGATTTCTGAAGAATCAGGGATGCCCCAGGAATTGTAATCTGCAAAAAGCGGAGCTGCAAGCAAAAGCACGAGCAGGCCTGTAAAAATTTTTCTGTTCAACTTTCTCATTTTATCACCTCAGCAGGGTCTATATCTGTGGCACCTTCGGCCATACTGATAATTGCTTCTACAAATGTTCCATCGCTCATGCGGATCATTCCATCTGTTACTTCGTCAGGATGTCTGCCCACAGGCGCATTTGACAAAAGCAGCTTAAGTCTATTGAGCTGATTAACCTCAGAGCTTCCAGGATCATAATCAATAGCACTGATATTTGATTCCGGGAAACGTCTTCTTAATTCCTTAATCATTCCCTTTCCGGTAACGTGGTTAGGAAGACATGCAAACGGCTGAACGCACGCAATACTTGGAGCACCTTCTTTTATAAGTTCAACCATTTCTGCAGTAAGGAACCAGCCCTCTCCAGTTTGATTTCCAAGCTGTACTATATCATCGACACCTTTCATCATATTGTAAATAGATGAAGGCGGATCAAAACGATGACTCTTTTTAAGATAATGCTTCATTCTCTGGCGGTAAAGTTCAAGAGCCCAGATAAGGAATCTTGCATTTCTTTCACGCTTGCGTGGAATCTTTAAGTCCTTGCGGCGGATAATATCAACCGAGAAGGAATAGAAGAAAAAGTCTGCAAGATCAGGCATTACACATTCTGCACCTTCTTTTTCTATTGTTTCGACAATATGATTGTTAGCAGTAGGATGGAACTTTACAAGAATTTCTCCTACTACACCTACGCGTGGTTTCTTTATTGGTTTAAGAGGAAGACTGTCAAAGTCGCGGATTATTCCCTTAATGAGCTTGTGATAACCTACCCAGCCGGCACATCTTTTAAGGAGGGCCTCTGCCCTGTCGTTCCATTCTTCGTAAAGCTGGTTGGCAGAGCCAGGTACTGCTTCGTAAGGACGAACCCTGTAAAGGACTCGCATGAAAACATCACCAATCATACAGGCTTTAACAAGACGGTCAATCAAAGTTACAGAAAGCTTGAAACCCGGATTTGTTTCAAGACCCAGGGCACTAAGGCTTATAACAGGAATGTGACCCCAGCCTGCATCGTTCAAGGCACGACGGATAAAGCCTATATAGTTGGTAGCACGACAGCCACCGCCTGTCTGAGAAATTAAAAGACTTACATGGTCAAGGTCATACTTGCCGCTTTCAAGGGCTGCCATCATCTGGCCTGCAACTATAATAGAAGGATAGCAGGCATCGTTGTTTACATAGCGCAAGCCTGCATCTACAGCCTTAGGATCTACTGAATCGAGAACAACAAGATTGTAGCCGGCAGATTCAAAGGCCCTCTTAATAAGGCGGAAGTGTATAGGCGACATCTGAGGTGCAATGATTGTGTGGGTATACTTCATTTCTTCTGTAAAGACAACCCGCTTGTAGGCCGAAGAATTTTTGCTTACCCTGACCTTGTTGCGGCGGCGGGCCTTTACTGCAGCAATAAGAGAACGTATACGGATTCTTACTGCACCAAGATTGCTTCCTTCGTCAATTTTTATAAGGGTATACATGCGGTTCTTGGCTTTGAGGATTTCATCTACCTGATCTGCTGTTACTGCATCAAGTCCGCAGCCAAAAGAGGTTAACTGAACAAGCTCAAGATCAGGCATTTCTGAAACAAACTGAGCCGCACGATAAAGTCTGTTATGATAGGTCCACTGGTCAATAATGCGCAGAGGGCGTTCAATCTTTCCAAGGTGGGCAAGAGAATCTTCTGTAAATACTGCAAGTCCAAGACCGGCAATCATTTCAGGTATACCGTGGTTGATTTCAGGGTCAAGGTGATAAGGGCGGCCTGCAAGTACAATACCGGAGCCTCCCTTTGTAATTACTTCTTCGAGTGCTTCTTCTCCGGCCTTCTGAACATCAAGGCGGAACTGCTCCTGTTCTGCCCAGGCCTTATCAAGGGCATGAAGCACAGCCTCTTTTGTAAGAGAGGTGAACTTTGGAAGCAGTTCTTCGCAAAGGCGTTCTGCCAGGGCTTCCTTGTCATAAATCGGCAGGAAAGGATTCATGAATAATATGGAAGAATCCTGACGCAGGGCATCTATATTGTTTCGCAGAACTTCCGGATAACTAGTTACAATAGGACAGTTGTAGTGGTTGCCGGCTCCCTTGTCTTCTACCTTTTCATAAGGAGCACAAGGATAGAAAATGAATTTTATGCCGCGCTGAATCAAGCTTTCTACA
>JAEEGL012854153.1_pt1 | contig 10755 bp, 2 predicted proteins | sample 9134231 | NCBI WGS metagenome assembly JAEEGL01 (sample SAMN16246548, study PRJNA631951) | gut metagenome | biome: gut microbiome; feature: rumen; material: fiber-attached | host: Bos | place: Iran: Karaj | collected 2018-10
ATACAGGGAGGCTTTCAGGGCATGGGTGCTGTCCAGTCCCTCAATGAGGCTGCAGACGATCTTGGCTTCTTCGTCCGAGAAGTAGACAAGCTTGTCGAGGTCCTTGAAGTGGGAAGGAGTCTTTACCAGACGATACACATTGCCGTGAATCTTCTCTACGGCAAACCCCAGCTCCTTGAAGGTATCAATATACCGGTAGATGGAGCGGTAGGAGGTCTCCAGCTTGTCGGCCAGCTCTTCGACCGTGAAATAGGCATTTCCGGTCATCAGGCGCATGAGTCGGAAGACTCGTTCTACTCTTGGTTGTTCCATAGTTGTATCTTATTACTTAGCGGGCGCAGGCATTATGGATATAATTTCAATTAACTTGTTGCCTTGACTGCTTTCCGGATTATGGTATGAGTGTACCTTCTTCCTGGAATCCCAGTCAAGCATCCCGTTCCATAGTGTGAGTCTCGGAGGTTCAAAACCGGGATCAAGGCATAATAGGCGTGACACGACATTCTCCTCGTTATATTGGTACCCAACGCATACAACCCAGTGACCGTACGCGGCTCGGGGTGGCTCAATGTGCATCATGGTAGGAATGTCCTTCTCAATATTATTGATTATCTTTTTAACCAAGTCCTCTTGACTCCCGCTTTTTGAGGAGGTGGCCTTCACCCTGGAACCGAAATTCTTATTAAGGATAGTTACAATCTCTCTTGCCGAGAGACCTTCTCTATAGAGACCGAAACCATTAAGGGCTTCTATCAAGCTCTTCTCATCGGCATCCAGGTTGGAAAGGTCATCCAGTAACATATTGTCCGGGTCGAATGTTCCAAGTATACTGAGGCAAATGGCAATGGAATATACACCACAAGCGCCGTCAAGATCTCCCTGCCGAAAATGGACCTTCCTCGTGGCTCTTTTACCTTTTGGGATACACTTAAGATCTCCATCTTTAATACAGAGCTGAGAAATTGTCATGAAATTGTTATTCTGCATAAGCTATGCGTTTTTTTAAATGTCAGCTCGCTCTCCGTTTCCTGTAAGGACCACCTTCTGCATAGCACGGGTGATGGCAACGTACATGAGGGCTTTCTGATTCATCAATATCTCTTTCTTAGAGATGGGGTCTAACGCCTCAAAGCCTCTTGGCAGTATAGGGAAGGTTCCCTTGCTGACATTCGCGAGAATAACCACCTTGAATTCCAGGCCTTTCATGTTGGAAAAAGTGGAGAGATTAACGCCGGTAACACTTCCGCCGGCCTCATTGGAGAGGTTTTGATAGGGGACATTGTTTCGATGTAGGGCGTTCTGGATGGGTTTTAAGGCATCCCTTTGGCCACAGGCAACACAGATGTCCTTATAGTCGATACCCACCTGATGGCACTCCTCGATGAAAGCAAGAATCTGGGTAATCTCCTCGTCGCGGCTAGGGTAGACTTTGTACTCCGGCTTATCTCCGTGAAGGAGCGAAACATATCCTGCCAGGCTTTCAGTCTCCCCGTCGAAGTCATCGAAGTTGCAGTCGTTAACAATATTCACAGCGGCACGCTTGATTTCCTCAGTGGTGCGGTAGTTTACCCTCAATCGCTTGCTCCGCTTGCCGCGAACGTTGATTCCGACCTGAGAGAATGCAATCTTCCGGTTATTGTATATACGCTGGTAGGGGTCGCCGACCATGAAGAGGTCATTGGAACCTTCGGCAACAAGCGCCCGGAGGAAGCGAAGCTCTGGATTCGAAAAATCTTGAATCTCGTCAGCAATAACATGCTTGTAGGGTCGGATTCCATTGTTGTTAAGATAGTTCGCGACAATATTGAAAACCTCGTTGCGGTCATAAAAAGCGGACTCTTTCTTCGCCCCGATATACTGCTCCACCAGCTTCCAAATCTCGCTGCGTTCTTTCCTGGAGACAGGCCTTGTGCGGCCCGCACGGGACTGACGGTAGTAGCCTTCCAGGGATGTGATGTTGTTGTAAACGATGACATCTAGGTATTCCTTCTGGAGGAATGCAGCATCAAATGAGCTGAGATTGTCCGAAACGATATCCTCCCAAAGCTCTTCACTTGTTCTGCTACTGGAGCTGTAATCAAGGATAGTGGCATTGCGGGGGATGAGGTTATATTGCCTGGCCATATCCATCACGAGCTTGTCGATGTTTACGAGATCGCAGTTCTCCGTCCTTACTCCGAGAGAGACAATGCGCCCGGAGATATTCTTGATCAGGGTTTTCGTGAAGGTTGTATAGAGGACACTCTTCGGGCCAGCGGATGCGGCTAGCTTCTTAAGACGGTGTAGTGCCGCGACAGTCTTTCCGGTGCCACCGCCACCTGTTACCTTCATGGACCCGGGATAATCTTTGTCCACCAGCAGGCGCTGGGAAGGATGCAGGAATATCTGCCATTTCTCCGTACCCTCGCGGATAACATTCTCCAGTTCTTCATCATCGGTAATCTCGATGAAGCTGCGGCGGTTATTAATGGTCGTGTTGCCAGAAGCCTCCTTACCGGCTTCCACCTCGGTGATGATGTTATTGATGTCGGTCCCTTCATCCTGCAGGTAGAAGAGATTCTCGAACACATCGGAAGGAAGTAGCGGTTCGGCCTTTTCCAGGTCGTTCAGGTCCTTAATGCTCTTCACTAGGGATAGCTGATGCTCGGGAACACCAATGCGTAAGAGCTGCTCGTCCGTATACTTGGAATAGAGTGTTTCCTCGACGGTGGCGGCAGGTGTCGCAGCGACCTCGTTTTCCAACGCAACCGTAGTTACCTGGAACGCGTTCGTGTAGCTGTTCCAGTTGAAGCGCTTACGCTGGGCCCAGCGCATCGCTTCATCATGGTGGTCGATATATAGGAGGCAGAACGTGTCATCTCCAGCCACGCCGATGATGGCGCGGTAGTCAAGGTCCACCCGGGCGGTACGAAGGTTACTATCCTCGAAGGAAGCAATTTTCTCGAAGTTAAGGGATGGGTTGAAGGGATTGTCTTTAAACTTACGTTGGAACTCCCTCACTTTCATCTGGACACTCTTCGGAAGGTCGAAGAGCTTGTCCCAACAGGTATCACCTAAAAAGAGTTTCATATCCTATTCTCCTATAATCTGTTTCAGTTTATCTATTTCGCCAGGGAGGATGACCGTATATCCTCGCTTAGAAAACGCCTGGGCGCTCTCGTCATCCAGCGGGTCGATGGCAATTTTCAGGCTATCAATAGCAGTCTCTGCTTCTCCGATAATGGTATAGCCATCATCTCCAATGAGTGAGTATCCTCCATCTTCGTTGAAAGGAATATTCTTGTCAACAAGGAGCCGAATAAGGTCATGAATGGAGGAGTCGAAGCTTCCCAGGATGGCGTTAATGTCCTTTGTGGCACTGCTCGTCGAGACGTACATATCCTCCTTGGAGAGATTGAGTAAGTTATACAGGCGCCAGAAGTGATTCCAGGTATCCTTATCCAGATCTCCTCCGACATCCGTCAGACGGATGGCATAAGCGAGCTTCTGGAAGGAGTGGCCATCTGTTCCCGTTTCCTGGGTAACGGCTATACGAGTCTCACACCAAGCGCTGTTCTTAGGGGCATTACACCCGAGGTGCCAGCCCGGGCTCGTATTCGTTCCAGGGATTGGATCATGTTGGAAGGCAAGGTATCCCTGAACATCCTCATAGGCTTTACCGCCAGACCATGCCGTTGCGTATATCCGGGTTTCCTTGTCGAACCGCTTATCATCGATCTCACAAAGAACCTTTAGGAAGCGATCATAATCGTTAATACAGTCTTTCCATGTGTTATCAGCACGGTTCCAGATTGATTGAAGCCTTTCCGCAGCTGGGATGTACATGGAATCCTCCTTGCTTTTGGACTCATTACTGATGCACTTATTCTCGATGTCCTGCCAGGTCATCGTCCAAGAGATAATCTTATGTGAGCGATGGATGGCCTCCCTCTTTTTGAAATCATCATAGAAACGGACATGTCCGCTTTGAGATGAACCATGGAAGGCATAACCGTCAAGGTATAGCGCTATATGAGGAATCGCGTTTGTATCCAGCGCGGCTCCGCCTTTCTCCCGGTGGGTACATTCGAAGTAAAAATCAGGCCGGGTACTGTACTCGACGTTACATGCGGGGCCGAGAGGAACCTGCGGCGAGATGGTGTAGGTCCTCTTCTCGTTGTCCTTTCCTACGAGTTCAATCTGATAGTGTATGCCGGGGCTTTGCTTTACGGTGAAGGACCAGCCGGAACGCTTCTCGCAGAGCTCTCGGAGAGAAGTAATAAATTTAGTTTCCAACTCACTCTCCTCGATGCCGCCGCTTCGGGTGACCGTTCCAATGGATCCATTGATAACCTCCCAGTTATCTGACTTGTCTACGATGCGCTTAAAGAGAGCCGCGGCTTTCTCGCGACTGAGTTGTCCCTGGGTGAAGCGGTTTTCATAGGAGAGGACACAGTGGTAGCAGCCATCCTTTCCTTCGTGCTGACAGGCGCAGGAGTCAAGTTGCTCCCAAGCTAAACGAAGAACCTTTGAGAACTCCACTGTATTGAAGAGCTTCTCCAGGTATCCTGTACCGCCAGGGATGGTGTCATACAGGATGACATAATTGTCGAACTTGCCGGTAGCGCTATTGAATTCGCGATACTCCCTCATGGCAATGTGCTGGGGGTTCCCGCGGAAGTAGTGACGCAGGCCGAGGTTAAGTCCAGCTTTGAACATCGCCGTTGTCGCCTCAGAGTCAATTTCCTGGACAGGTAAAAGAATCTTGATAGCCTCTGTCGAGAAGGTGCGGGAGAGGAAGACATGCTCAAAGACCTCGTCAGACTTGTCTTGATAGAGCTTGTCTTTATGCTTGCAGTAGGGGTAGTGGAAGGCTTTTTTCTGCTCGTCATCACTCTTAAGCATGATAAGCTCAGGATTAGGAACAGACTTCCCGCAATAACGGCAGGTAACAAACCCATGGCGAGGAACCTGCGGGAGGTTATTGATGGTTAGATCGAGGGCGTTTGCCGCCGTCGCTTCACCAAGATTGGTCTGGAGGAAGTCGACCTTCTTAACATATTCGATACCAAAAGGAATGTCCTTCATGCCATAGGACGCGGCAGAGCTGCCCGGATAGAAAGTAAAGTGATAAGTGCTCCGGTAGAGTTCTCTTTGCCGTTCATCAGAGCTGTCATCCAAGGAGACATCCTTTTGCTTAGCAGTCACCTTTACTTCCCGCATATCAACGAACGTGTGGACGTTCTCTTTATTGCCAAAGGAGGCGTCTCCGCACTTCGGACAGATGTTCGGATGAGTTGTTGACTCATCTTCAATACAGTCACACTTGGAGCAGAAACGTCTGCGGATGAGCCCGTAGGCGCTTTCCCAGTCAGAGGTGTTGATGCCATTGACGGTAAGCTTCATGCCATCAAAGTAGAAGTGATTACCAGGAGCGAGATCCTTCAGACCAGCACTCGCGGAACGGACCACCTCATACTCTTTTATCTCGGCCGGTTTCCCAGAGTCTTCGCCATTGGGAACACTTCCGAGAATACTTGCAGTCAGTTTCACACCCGTCTCCGGGAAGGCATAATTAGGAAGTAAACCCTCATCCGTCATGAACTCCAGTACCTGTTGCCGCTTAAGGGCGTTGCGCTGGCGGCGGAGCATCTCCTTTTGTTGCATGAGCTCTTTATACTCGTCATCAGCGGGAGATAAATGCCGGGCCCGGATATCGTCAAGAATAGCCTTGATTCGAACACTGAGTGAGAGATACTTCTGATGTAGGCGATCAAATACAAGCTTGACATGATTATCAAAACTGCTATTCCCAAAGTATTGAAACATGGGGACAAGAACCTTCTGGTAGGTCTCTTCCGAGTAATGCCGGCTGAAATCCGACGTTAACGTGTCGAAGCTCTGGGCAATAAAGAGGGAAATCCTATTGATAAAGAAATCCGGATCTGAGAGGAAATCCCGCTCGGGTTTTATCAAGCGAATTATAGCAGGTATAATGTTGGTACTAGGATTCTCTGCCGTCCAGCTATCGATGCAGTAGGCGTAGAAATGCCGCCTGAGAATTTCTGAAGCGTTGAGGAAACAGCCTGGGGTATTGACCTGGCCAGCCATCATGGACATCGGGTCCTCAAAGAAATAGAGGTCGTGAGGATCGTTCTTCACGAAATCCAGGATGAGCGCACCGCCACTCTTTCGTCCGGCACGGCCTATCCGCTGGAGGTAGTTCGCCGGCAGGGGAGGGATGCCCACATTAAGCTCACTGTTGAGGTCTCCGATATCGATACCCATCTCCAGCGTGGAAGTGGCAACCAGGGAATTAAGGGAGTCCGTGTTAGGCCTTTCCTTAAAGTCCGTCTCGACAGCCTCGCGTTCCTGACGGTCCAGAAGACCCGTGTGTTCGTGCGAATAGATGCGAGGGGTCTTCTCCCGCCGGTAAATTCTACGGTAGTAATCGGATTTCTGCTCCTCGGGGTTATTATAAGCTCCGACGCATTTACTAACGATGCACGGCGTTCCGGGGGAAAGGAGATCGCTAACGGAAGTATAAAGGGCACTCTGGCAGTGGTCGCACCGATGTACCATTACTTTCGTGGAAAGGTAAACCTTTTCCGGGCGTATACAGTAGTTGGTAATGGAATCTCCATCACCATTGACCATGTCAAAGATACCAACAGAGGTAAGAACCCTTGCTACTTCCTTATAAAAGTCGTTTGAGATCGCTGGATATGGGAGGTTGAAACAGCGGATAAAGTAGGAGTAGTACCAGCTCGTCCTGACCGTGAAGGTGCGATCACCAATGTTACGTCTGCAATCGTCCACGATAAGTGGCTGGGGCATCGTTTCGTATCTGGTAAAACGCCGGTTGAGGAAGTGTCCCGGAGTACGATACAGGAGATAGGTGTTAAGACCGTGGCGAAATTCATCAAGGAATGGATGCGAGATGGCGCCATGGGTAAGGCTCCTCTCAAGAAAGCCAATCAGGAAATGTTCGAACTCTTCCTTGGTCGTACTGGCCATATAAGTATCCAACCAGGGTCTTATCTCTTCATAGGCGGCGTCGAAGTCCTCTTTCTTGAAGTATGAGGCGGATGAGCCCGTCCTCTCAAGGCTTCGGCCGAAAGAGGTCATAAGGCCGAATTCAGATATAATTTCCCAGTAGATCCTCAGGTCGAACTCATCCAAAAAGGATTGCTTATATGAGTCTCCCTGGCGGAAATGTTTGCTGAGGTCAATCTCACCGGCATAGTCGCTTGGCATAAACCGATAGAGGTACGACTTGATGGTCTTAGTCTCTTCTTTCCAGTAGGAGACAAAACGGTCATATACGGTCTTTAAGTTAATCTCTGCACCTTCCTTCTCCATGAGTTCGATTACCTTCTGGATGGAAGCACGCATGGTGAACCGATATTCCCGGCTCGTGAAGAATCCCGAGAGATGAGCGGCATCCTGAACTCCGTTAGTGAAGGTGAGGGTCTTGCGCTCCCGATCCTTAGCATTGTCTAGGTTGGATGAAAGTATCTGGCTCACGGAGAGAGATGCAAGCGTGGCCGTCCTGGCGCCCACGAGGGAGAGGTCATCCGTGTTGGTACTGCATTCCGGGCAGTAGTGCGTGGACCTATTGTGTCCGGCTTGATTCTGTTCCAGACGGCGACATGCACACACCTCAATCTGGATCTCGTCGGGATCCTGGGCCGTAACGATTTCAAGAGTGTCTTTCTTGATTCGGAGAGATCTTATTTCAAAATGGTCATCTAGCTCATGCTCATCTATCTTTGTAGTGATGTACCAGAGGTCCTGTTTGCGATCCATGAAGGCCTTGGCAGCGGTACTGCCATCAGCGTCGAACATCTCCTCGCGGTCGGACTTTCGTGCAATCCAGCCAGATGCTCCGCACTCACGGCAGTAATACATGGGAAGAGCCGCCTCCTTGTTATCGCTGGTCTGCATGTCAGAACGCCAGGTGAACTTCGGGTCGTTGGATACTATGCGGCGAATACCTGAAAGCTCACGTATCCAGAGCTGAACCTGAAGAGGCAGGAAGGGGCGCTTGCGCCCACTTTGTTCGTCCTTTACCTTGCCTTCGGCAATAAGGGCCAGGAGGGACTCGATGACCTCTCTCTTGTACTTGTCCTCCAGCGTGGCAAATCCCGGGTTCCTGGATGCGAGCTTTTGAATAAGGTCGGAAGCCAGGATGATGCCGGTTTCTTCGCAGATACTGAAAAGATCGCGCACTATCTGATATGTGGAGAGAGTATTGGTAATGCCTACATCGGGATCTTCTCCCTCTTCGGGATAGGCAGACCAAAGATTAACTTGGCGCTGGATATAGTCATCATGACTCTCATCGGCCCTCATGGCCAAGCTATCCAGAGCCCGTTTAGCGGGGAGATAGCCTTCGGCTTCCCCGGGGAAAAGGTCTATCGCACTTACACGGTGTTCCTCGATAACATTCTGGGGTAGAAACTCCTCCCCGAAGATATCCGAAGCGTACTCGCAGAGAAGTTGCTTGGAGTCCTCCCCGGAGCCGATGGTGGCTGATGTGCCAATTCCGCACAGAATCCCGCGATCCATCCCGATGCGGAGCTTGAGACGGCGGATGAGGTTCGCCACGTCTGTTCCCTGGGCTCCGTCATAGGTGTGGAGTTCATCCAGAATGAGGAAGCGAAGAAGATTTGGTGCGGCCACATTGTGTTTCCACAGTGGGGCATTCTCGCTCTTCATGATGCCATAGTCCAGCATCTTGAAGTTCGTCAGGAGGATATCCGGGGGATTGGCCACAATCTGGCGGGCGTCCTCAATGATGCCGTGCTCCGTCATTACCTGTGAGAAGTCCTTCTTGTCGGTTCCCTTACCGATGAAAAGGCCGGCGGTGACCTTCCCCTTCAGACGCTCGTCCGCCCAGATGGCCTCGGCCAGACGCTTAGCCTGGTCGGTCGCGAGGGCGTTCATCGGATAGAGGATGATGACCTTGATGCCCTTCTCTCCGATGTGCTGGTAGCAGTAGTCGAGGATGGGGAAGAGGAAGCACTCCGTCTTACCGGATCCGGTGCCAGTTGTGATGAGCGTGTTCTCAGGAGCGTGCCCGTTACGGGTGGTCAACTGGTTGAAAGCCTCTATCTGATGAAGATAGGGCTCAAACACGGGACCAATCTCCAGGGGAACAGAATATCCTCCCGGAGCGGATACAAAGGGGGCCTTCAGGGATATGTAGGGCCCTTTCAAGAGACCACGCTGGGGGTCCTCAATGAACTCAAAGAAGGCCTTCTGGAGGTCTGCATCCTTGAAGCGGTATGTGGTTCGGATGAACTCCAGTATGGAGCCCCTCACTTCGTATGCTTGCAGGAGAGGTAACATGTATGATCGAATATTACAAAGCGGAATGACGTGGTTAAGCATGTCGGTCTCATTTTGGAAGATGAGTTCTGACGAATCATTCGTGTTGAATGAATATGCTCCGTTAGGCTGTTCTTTTATAAGAATCTTATTCCCTTCCATGTTGAATGATAAGGCATGCTGATATGTGATACCAACGGAATCGTAAAACACCAGGTCTGAGTACTTCTCTCCCGTGTCGATCTTCTCTTTTATCTTATAATACAGATACTCAAAGGCGACATCGAAGCAATGGCTGTTGCGTGTCTTCTTTTCCGCTAATACATAGTGTCCATTATGCTCAAAGAGCATTTTGTACCTCGCATCATCCAGAATACCAGGCATTGATAATATACACCATCGATAACTGGGGCCTTCAGAAAGAGCCAGCTTTATGCTTTCCTGCAAAAACTCTTGTAACGACAGGTTGTTGTAATCAGAGATCCATTTGTCGATAGTAGACTTAATAACTGGCGCGTAAAAGCCACTCTTCTCTTTAATGTCGTTATCTCGCAAGTATCTCTTGATACTGTTATCCCTATCCTTATTCGACCACTGATAGAAACGTTCTCCATTGAAGGCGTAAGAACCATCTATACTTAGCAAACCCGCATATAGAAGATTCTTATCATCAAAACTGATAAGCTGAATCAGTTTATTTGAATAAGCCTTGAATCTATCAAGATTGTTTTCGGACCAATTTATCAGGCAGCGGATTTGTCCCCAGAGATAAATATCCTGTTCTGCTTTTTCCAATTCGCTTCTCCAAAGCGGATCGAGAGAAAGTTTTGCTTTAAGGACCTCCTCTGCAAGAGACTGGTTGTCTACACCAACAATGTTATTCTCAATAGAACTAATGAACCCTTTTATGTTCCAATTCTCAGGACGGCTAAGAGTCTTCTTGTAGTCCGCGAGCAACTTAAGGAGACTATCTATACCGGATAAAGCATTAATCACCTTTTGTGCTGTATCAATTCGAATATTGTTGTTGTCGTTAGCCGTAAGATTCCGACAGAAGCGAACCCAGTCTTTGAAATTCTCTTCCCAGGATTCCTTGAATCTGCCGTTTTCAGTTTCGATAGGATTCACTCTGACATAACTCATTATTGCGTTAAAGACAATCTTACAGTCATTCGGACAAGAGTCTCCTAGGAATAGTGTCAGATACGATAACTCCCGCTTCTGGGGCTCGGGATTGATATTGTACTTAGACGGTATGATACTAAAAACATCATGGAACTTATCATCAGAGTCTTTATAATACAAGCATGAAATGTTTCCAATAATCTCTTTTAAGTCAATATCCGGAACCTGCTTATTCAAAGACGGATCTTTCTTGACTTTCCTCTTTGATTCTTGATATGTCGAAAGGTACCAGTAAAGATTCACATTATTGTCTTCATA
>JAEEGL012983571.1_pt1 | contig 10755 bp, 10 predicted proteins | sample 9134231 | NCBI WGS metagenome assembly JAEEGL01 (sample SAMN16246548, study PRJNA631951) | gut metagenome | biome: gut microbiome; feature: rumen; material: fiber-attached | host: Bos | place: Iran: Karaj | collected 2018-10
AGATGAGGCCTTTGAAGCTGCAAAGCGTGAGCTTTTGGAGGAAACGGGGTATACATCCGATAACTGGAAACATCTGATGACAATTCCTGCAAATGCCACACTGGCAAACAGCAGAGTACATATCTATTCTGCAACAGACTGCAAAAGAGTAGGTGAGCAGGAACTTGATGAAACAGAATTTCTATATGTAAAACTCCTTTCGGAGGAAGAACTATTAAAGCGTATAAATGGTGGTGATTTCAAGCAGGCACTGCATGTGCTGGCGTATTATTTGTATAAAGCTAACTTGTGACCAAAGTTTTTTGTTTATGAGGAAAAAGCTATGAGATCTGAGGAAGATGTTAGAAAAAAACTGCTGGAAGAGATTGATACCTATCTTACCTGTCCTAAATTTTCCGTGGAGGAACATGCACATAACATAACCATGCTGGCATGGGTTCTTGACGTGTCCGATCTGGATCTCAGCAATATGATAAAGGAATCAGAAATGGCATTTACTGAATAATTTTTTGCCAATATGACTATCTGTTTCGTATAAAAAAACAGAGTGATATATCAGCAATTATTTGGAGGTGTGAATATGAGCGAATTAAGAAAAGAACTTAGCGACGAGGCTTTAGCGCAGGCTGTTGGTGGTGCAGGTAAATCATCAAAGGGGCTTAACAGAAAGGCTGATTTTGAGAAGGCTTGGAAGCTTCTTAAGATGGACGATAGGGGATTTTCAGGAATGAAGATGGCAGAGCTTTATGATGATTGGGAATTGTCGGGCTTTGAGCAGGATGCGGTCACATACCTTATGTCAGTATAATTGTCTGTTTTAGCAGGAGGAATGTATGGAATATAAGTTATCAAATGAGAATTATGAGTTAAAGGTTTCCGACCACGGGGCTGAGATAAGGTCTCTTGAAAAGAACGGAAAGGAACTGATGTGGCAGGCAGCCCCCGCATTCTGGGGCAGAACATCACCGGTTCTTTTTCCTTTAGTTGGAAATTACTGGGAAAAGAAATCAAGATACAAGGGTCAGACCTATGAGATGTCTCAGCATGGCTTTGCAAGAGATCTGGATTTTTCACTTGTAAAAGAATCAGAGGATGAGCTTTTGTTTGAACTTAAGGACAGCTCTGAAACAAAAGCAAAATATCCTTTTTCTTTTGTGTTGAAGATTGGGTATATGCTTAGGAAAGACGGACTTAAGATCACATGGATAGTTAAGAATCCCTTCGATGAGACGATTCATTTTTCTATAGGCGGACATCCCGCTTTTAACTGCAATCTTGACAGTGCAAGCCTTCTTCTTACCAAAGATAATAGTCCTGTTTCAGAGAGCGTTCACGTAAATATCATTGAGTCCGACGGAAGCGGCTGTTTATCCGACAGGACAAAGGATATAGAGCTAAAGCAGGGGAAAATGGCTCTGTCGAAAGAACTTTTTGATGAAGATGCTCTTATAATTGAGGATCGTCAGGCAGATTCCGTAGCACTCCTTGATCCTGAGGGAAAAGAAGTGTTAAAGGTCTCCTTTGATGCGCCTTTATTCGGTATCTGGTCTCCGGCAGGGAAGAATGCTCCTTTTGTGTGCATCGAGCCTTGGTATGGAAGATGCGACAGGGTGAATTTCACCGGCGACATATCAGAGAGAGAATATGGCAATTCTCTTAAGAGTGGAGAAACTTTCGAAGTTTCCTATACTATTTCGTAATTGTCAGAAAATTTAACAGTAATTATAAAATTGTTCCTAAAAGTATTCCAATTTACAAAGAAGATGATATTATATGACTGTCAGTCACTTGTTGCATAAGAGACTGGCAGTCCTGAAAATTACTTCGGGGCTGCCGTTATACATTTAGGTATAAAAGGTATTGAATATCCATTTTTACTGTGTTATATTAAATAAGCTGTGTTGCAGATTTAGTTCAATTCAATATTTGCCGGCGTGTCGGAATGGCAGACGATGCAGACTCAAAATCTGTTGTCCGTAAGGGCGTGTGGGTTCAAGTCCCACCGCCGGCACTTTTAAAGCATCTGATCAAAGATTTGGTCAGATGCTTTTTGTTACGTCATATCGTACAAATTATGCCATTAAAGTGTTATACTAAAAGAGTAAACATAACCCCTTAGTATATGAGGAAAGATCATGAAGCTGGTTTCTGTGGATAAGCTCGAGCCCGGGCTTGTGGTATCAGAAAATATTTACACAATTGATGACAGGCTTGTCCTTACAAAAGGAACGGTCCTGGATGAAAAAGATATTGCCAGGATCAAGGCACATTCTCTTTACAACATTTTTGTTGAAGACAAGAAACAGGCAGTTGAGAAAAAGGAAGAGAAGCCTTTTTCTGAGCTTTCCTATGCAGAGAAGCTTCGCAATTCCGAAGAATTTATCCGTTTCAAACAGCATATTGAGGAAAATGCGGAGAAGCTTGAAGAAGCCTTCAAGATGATAGCAAACAATTCCATGCAGCTTGATGTGGAGAAGCTTACAGAGCCGGTGTACCATCTGTTTGTTGAAGCGGGAGGTACTTCGGGCATTTTTGATATGCTTCATAACTTAAGGGACAACAGCGATGCGGTTTATATGCATAGTCTGAATGTTTCACTGATAAGTAATACTTTGGCCACATGGCTTCGGCTTTCGGAAGAAGAGGTGAGGCTTGCAACCGCAGGGGGACTTCTTCACGATATAGGTAAAATGCTTGTGCCTTCTGAACTTATCAATAAGACAACACCACTTACCGAATATGAGCAGAGAGTGATGAGGGAACATGTTGTTAAGGGATATGAGCTGGTAAAAAATATGGAAATAGATTCTCATATTAAGAGCTGCATCCTTATGCATCACGAATTAAGGGATGGTTCGGGATATCCCCTTCATCTTAAAAATGATCAGATAGACCATATTTGTTCTATAGTGACTGTGGCAAATGTCTATGATAATCTGACTTCAAAGAGACTTTACAGGAATTCGATCTGTCCGTTTACCGTTATTGAGCAGTTTGAGAACGATGGCCTTGAGAAATACGATCCCAATGTCATCATGACGTTCCTTTCTAATATTGTTAATACTTTTATAGCCAACAGGGTTATGCTTAGCACAGGGCAGACCGGTGATATTATTTTTATCAACCCAACATATCTTTCCAAGCCCATTGTCAAATGTGGAAATGAGTATGTGGATCTTTCGAAAAAAAGATCTCTTTCCATAGTTTCGGTCATATAAAATCTGAATATGTAAAAGTGCACAAAAGCAGGAAACGAAATTTGTAAAAAGCGTTTCTTGCTTATTTTTTGGGAAAAAGTTATTATCTGTATGAGGAAACTTAGATGATGTATTTTCGTTTCCCGAAACAAATGTAATGATGGCCAGAGTGAAAATGCTGGCAGAATGGAAGAGGCTATGACTGAGAAATCAAAAGTGATTTTTGGCAACAAGGTTAGCGACAGGGATTATAAGAGTGCACTTAAGTCTAAGAAGAGCTATATCAAGAAATTTGGTGATGATTCTGCGGCAGACTACAAGGTAAACATAACTGATAATAAGGTAATTGGTCCTATTCTTGGTGTAAAAAATGTAGAAGTATCGACTAAAGCTGCGGCTTCACAGGGGGAAATGGACAGGTCCAAGGGTATTATTGTCGGAAACATCAGAATGGGCTTTGGTCATTACAGAATTTCCATGGCAATGGCATCCTATGCCAGACATTTAGGATATACACCATACTGGATGGATCTCAATTCTTATCAGGAGACCACCTGCACCAAGGTAATAAGTCATCAGAACGATCTTTATTCATTGGGATCAAGACTTTCCAAGAATCCGATCTTTAATAAACTGGTCTGGGAACCAACAAATTATGAAGGCTTCAGAGCTCTTTCCTATAATGCCAAAGATCAGAAAAATGCTGAGCTTATGGCGCCTGTATATAAAAATGTTCCTAAGGATATCCCTGTGGTGGCAACACATGTATGGCCCGCCCAGGCAGCTATCCACGCAGGAATGAAATATGTTGTTAATGCAATTCCTGACAACTGGCCAATGGCCCTTCACCTTTCAGAGGGAAGTGTTCACACAATCCAGTGCAGAAACGCATATATGGGTTATAGAATCCTTAACGGAATGAACAAGAAGAATGTATGTAACCCAATGCCTCAGCAGGATCTGGTTTATACCGGACACTACATCGACTATGAGCTGGTAAGCAATATAGAGTCTGACTGCAAGGCTCGTCTTGACAGAAAGAAAAACGGAAAGCCCATGAGATTCCTTCTTACAATCGGAGGAGCGGGAGCTCAGAAGGAAATCTTTGCTGAGATCATAAAGCACCTTATACCATACATCAAAAAGGGCAAGGCTATGCTTTATGTAAATGTGGGAGATTACAGAAATGTATGGGATCAGCTTGTTTCAGAGATTCCTGATATGGCATCACTTAAGACAGATCATATGGACAATTGGGAGGATACACTGTCTTTTGCAGAGAAGGCGCTTGATCCAAATGAGGAAATCACAGGCATTCACGGCTTCTTCCACAAGGATATCTTTGAGGCGGTTTACACCACTAATATTCTTATGAGAAGCGCGGACGTTTTAGTGACCAAGCCAAGTGAATTGGCATTTTACCCGATACCAAAGCTCTTTATCAAGAGAGTTGGTAAACACGAGATGTGGGGAGCAATCCACTCCGCTGAAATCGGAGATGGAACTTTAGAGTGCAGAGACATTCCGCATACAGTACAGATGCTGGATCAGTTCCTGGAAACTCAGCTTTTGGATGAGATGTGCGAGTGCATAATCCTTAACAAGAACATGGGCATCTATGACGGTGCAAAAAAAGTAGTTGAGATCGCTATGGGTCTCAAGGAGGGAAGAGCTTAATGGAAAAGAAAATGAAACTTTCAGGAGCAGCAAAGGCTTCCTACGGTTTAGGTGCTGTAGGAAAGGATATGGTTTATATGCTTTCTGCATCCTATGTATTATATTACTTCCAGGATATTCTTGGAGTAAGTGCAGCAGCTATGGGTATTATCCTTATGGTTGCCCGTGTATTTGATGCTTTCAACGATCCTATTATGGGAGCTATCGTAGCAAAGACCAAGACCAGATGGGGTAAGTTCCGTCCGTGGCTCCTTATTGGAACAGTTACCAATGCAATCGTTCTCTATCTTATGTTTTCAGCACCTCCTGCACTTACAGGCAGCGGTCTTGTAGCTTATGCGGCTGTGACCTATATTGTATGGGGCGTTACATACACAATGATGGATATTCCTTACTGGTCAATGATCCCTGCATTCACAGAAGGCGGAAAAGAGAGAGAAGGTCTTACAACTCTTGCCCGTTCCTGCGCAGGTGTTGGTTCAGCTATCATTACCATCATCACTGTTATGAGTGTTTCAGCTCTTGGCCATATGTTTGGCGGAGCAGGTATTTCTGATCGTGAAGTTGAGAGAATCGGTTTCTCATATTTCTCAATTGCTATTGCAGTTTTGTTTGTACTCTTTACTGTTATCTGCTGTATCAATGTAAAAGAGAAGTCAACAGTAGATATGAAGACAGCTTCAATCGGAGAGATGTTCAAGGCTCTTATTCAGAACGATCAGGCTATGTCAGTCGTTGTAGCGATTGTAATTGTTAACTGCTCAATCTATATCACTTCAAACCTGGTTATTTATTTCTTCAAGTATGATTTTGGCGGAGCAGGCTGGAGAGGAGACTACACACTGTTTTCAACCTTTGGTGGTGGAATTCAGATCCTTGCAATGATGATTCTTTATCCATTCCTTAGAAGATTCTTTACTTCAATAAAGATCTATTTCATAAGCATGGGAATGGCAATTGTTGGATATATTTCACTGCTTGTTCTTGCTTCAACAACTATGAACAACGTATATCTGCTGTTCATCCCGGGCTTCTTCATCTTTGCAGCTAACGGAATGCTGGCAGTTATTACAACAGTTTTCCTTGCAAATACGGTTGATTACGGAGAACTTAAGAACGGTCGTCGTGATGAGTCTGTAATTTTCTCAATGCAGACCTTTGTAGTTAAGCTTGCTTCCGGTGTATCTGCATTTATCGCAGCTCTTGCACTTCAGGTTCTTTCTCTTTCCAATGACACTGCAGAAACTGCAACAGAGATCGACTATTCACTTGGAGTTGAGGCTGCACAGAAGATGGGCCTTAGAATGACAATGACAATTATCCCTATCATCGGTCTTGTATTTGCGATTGTCTGGTTCAAGAAAAAGTACATTCTTACTGATGCAAAACTTCAGGAAATTTCAGTAGAACTTGTACAGAGAAAATCTAAGGATTTATAATTGCTGCTTTTTAGTTTATAATATTATTATATTATGAACACGAGGGGGCAGTTTGATGAAATCTGAGACAATTGTTATTAACAGAAATGAGGATAGCACTGACAAGGCACTGGCTCTGGTAGAGAACTTTGTGTCTGACCTATCACCTAAGGCAGCTCTTAGGATCAGGCTTCTTGCAGAGGAAACAATGAATCTTATCCGTTCCATCACCGGAGACATGGATGCAGAGTTCTATGTTGAAAAAGAGGATGGCACCTGTAAGCTTCACCTTAATACGAACACCATTATGTTTGCTCAGAAGAGAAAAGAACTGATGGAGATTTCTACTTCAAAAGAAAATGCTGCAGCAAAAGGCTTTATCGGAAAGATCCGTGAAGTTTTTGAGCTGGCTCTTTTACCTAAGGATGAGAGAGCTGCAAGGGAATCAAGGATTGGTATGATGGGATTGGTTGATCCTACATCTCTTGCTGCAACATCTGTAGAAACCTGGAAAATGAGCAATTACATTTCAAGTGTCAACGACATGGATGAAAACAATGAATTTGCCCAGGAAGCAAAGAACGAGCTTGAGAGATCAATTTTAAGCAAGATTGCCAAGGATGTTGAGATTTCAATTGTCGGCGATGATGTCAGTATGACTATCGCTTATGATATCTGATTTATAGATTATAGGAATGAGGTTGTATGCCGCTATGGCACTACAACCTCTTTTATTTTTGCGGGTTTTGTTGTATTCTATATATTGTAGAATTATATACTCGGCTTTGCTATACGCATACAATATATTGAGGACGTCAATCAGATATGAATTGTAAAGATGCGGAGAGAATGATCCCATTGTTTCTTGATGATGATCTGGACAACCAGGGACTTTCTGATTTTTTAAATCACATAGAGAAATGTTCTGATTGTAGGGAAGAACTAACTATTCAGTTCCTTGTTAAAGTAGGTATGCAGAGGCTTGAGGACGGTAACAACTTTAACCTGAAAAATGAACTGGATACAATCCTTACGAAGGCCAGGAAAAAGCTCAGGTTCAGGCGATATATGGCATTTACAAGTTTTATGCTGGAGCTGCTTGTGCTGGCCATGGTAGTAGTTACGGCGGTGTTGGCTTTTTCAATGGGATTTTGAAGATACTGGAGAATTATGGCAGATAACAGATTGATTATAGATATAGACAGTCTTGTCAGAGACGCATTTTATGCAATTCCTGATTTTACGGATGAAAACGGAAAACATCTTGGCGGAGCCTATGGTGCGCTTTTCAAGATAATAAATGAACTTAAGACCGGTGATGCAGAAAGCCTTGAACTTAAGCGCAGCAGTGAGGATCTTTTGCTTGTTAAGGATCAGGGAGACTACCTTGAGCAGATTTTTGCAGAAGTTTTAGAGGGATTAGGCATATCCGGCAAGGTAACAGACACTTCTTTGCAAAAATCCGATGCTCTTTTGGAAGCGCTTCAAAACAGGCTTTCAGGGATATCAGGCGGTGCTGAAGGAAAGGCTGCGCCGGTATTTAACTGCCGCATCAGATGCACATCAGACCTTAATGAGGTGGAGGATATATTTGCCAAAGCACTTTCCTATGGCGAAAAAAAGATAGACAACTATGTGGCATTTTATGTGCTCTTTGATAATCCGCCCAAGGATGAGACTGTTAAGAAGAAAGAAGTACTGGGTGTTTCGCTTTGTTTTGATGAAAATGAAGCTGTTTTCATAAGGCTTGAGAACTTTATCACGGCAGATTATCTTGGCAGAAAGTTGTCAGAACTTAGTGAGAATGTTTCTCTGGTGACCTTTGATGCCAAACAGAGCTATCGGATATTTGAACCCTTCGAGATAAAGACAAGAACCTTCGGCTATGAAGATGATTCCAATAAAAATGGCTGGGAAACAGCTCCAAGACTCTTTGATGTACTTATTGGAGCATATCTTTTAAATCCTATTAAGAATGACTATGAACCCTGGGATGTGGCTAAAGAATACTGCAAGCTTAATCTCGAGAAAAGAGCTGATCTTTTCGGTAAAGGTTCTTTAAAAGAGGCTGATGAGAAGAAAGTAGCTGAATATGCAGGAAAGATTTCCTACATCTGTCTTTTGGCAGCGCCGATCATTTCAAAGAAGCTTGCCAAGACCCAGATGCTCAGTCTTTTCTACAACATGGAAATGCCTCTTTCATACATTCTTTTTGCAATGGAAAAAGAGGGTATCATAGCAAAAAATGATGAGCTTAAGGCTTACGGAGATAAGCTTGCCACAAGAATAACAGAACTTGAAAAGACCATCTATGAGGCGGCAGGCTGTGAATTTAACATCAACTCTCCGAAGCAGCTTGGAGAGATCCTTTTTGAAAAACTGGGACTTCCTGCAGAAAAGAAGACAAAATCCGGATATTCCACGGCGGCGGATGTTTTGGAGAAACTGGCGCCTGAGCACAGGATTGTTGCAGATATCCTGGAGTATAGAGGTCTTGCTAAATTAAAATCGACCTACGCCGATGGACTTGCCGAGTTCATAGAAGCCGATGGCAGGATCCATACAAGCTTTAATCAGACCATAACCGCAACGGGAAGAATCAGTTCCACCGAGCCTAACCTTCAGAATATTCCCATGAGAACAGAATTGGGAAGACTTATCAGGAAGGTCTTTGTTCCAAAGGAAGGCTATTGCTTTGCGGATGCGGATTACTCACAGATAGAGCTTAGGATTCTGGCCCATATGTCTGAGGATAAGGGGCTTATCGAGGCTTATCATGAGGGCAAGGATATACACGGAATCACAGCTTCAAAGGTATTTCATGTGCCATTTGAAGAAGTTACACCTCTTCAGAGAAGAAATGCAAAGGCTGTAAATTTCGGTATTGTTTATGGAATCAGTTCCTTTGGACTTTCTCAGGATCTTTCCATATCCGTGGGAGAAGCCAAGGATTATATGGAGAAGTACTTTGAGACCTATCCGGGAGTTAAGGCTTACCAGGAAAAAGTAATTTCCGAAGCCAAAGAAAAGGGCTACAGCGTCACAATGTATGGAAGAAGACGCCCTATACCTGAGCTTAAAGCAGGGAACTTTAACCTTCGCCAGTTTGGTGAACGTGTTGCCATGAATGCCCCGATTCAGGGAACCGCCGCAGATATCATGAAAATTGCCATGATAAATGTCTTTTTTGCTCTAAAGAGGGAGAATCTGAACTCAAGGCTTATTCTTCAGATTCACGATGAGCTGGTAATTGAGACGGATCCTTCTGAAGTAGAGAAGGTTACAGCTCTTTTGACTAAAGAGATGGAAAATGCGGCAAAGCTTTCAGTGCCTTTGGAAGCTGAATGTCACATCGGAAGCGACTGGTACGAGGCTAAATGATCAGGCTGAAATTCATAATTCTAAGGGAAGTAAGTTTACATGATTGAACATGGCAGAACTAACATCATAGGAATAACCGGAGGAATTGGCGCCGGAAAGAGTACTGTTCTTGGCTATATCAAGGAGCATTACAACTGTCTGGTGATATTTTCGGATGATGTGGGGAACGATATCAAGAAAAAGGGATATCCTGCCTATGATGAGCTTGTGGAGCTTCTGGGAAAAGAAATACTTGCTGAGGATGGAGAAATTGACAAGGGGAAAATGGCATCTGCTATTTTTAATAACAATAATCTCCTAAAAAAAGTTAATAATATTTTGCATCCTGCAGTAAATACCTTTATTATTGATATTATAGAGAAAGAGCGTGCTTTAGGGCGTTACGACTTTGTATTTGTGGAAGCAGCTCTTCTTATCGAGAACGGTTATGATGAAATCGCTGACGAATTGTGGTATGTTTACGCCTCTGAGGATGTCAGAAGAGAGAGACTCAAACAGTCCAGAGGATATTCTGATGAGAAGATAACAGATATTCTTGGCAAACAGCTGGATGATACCTCATTTCGAAAGCACTGCAGTTTTGTTATAGACAACAGCGGAGAGTTAGAGCGGGCCGCAAAAGATATTGATAATAAAATTGGGGAGTGGAGAAAAGATGCCTAGTTTGGAGCAATCGCAGCAAAAGGTAGTTTTTGGTCTGGACATTGGAACCAGAAGTGTTGTTGGAACTGTTGGCTACATGAAGGATGGGCAGTTTAATGTAATAGCCCAGTCAATTGAGACTCACCAGACAAGGGCAATGCTGGATGGACAAATCCATGATATCGGAAAAGTTGCCATGACCATCCGCATTGTTAAGGATAATCTGGAACAGCAGACAGATATTCATCTTACAGATGTCTGTATTGCTGCGGCTGGTCGTGTCCTTAAGACAGTAAGGGTAAATTACGATTACGAGTATCCTGACGGACATACCATTACCGATGAGGATATTTATAATCTTGATTCTTCAGCTGTTGAGAAGGCCTATGCCGAGTTTATTGAGAAGAACACTTCAGGGCTTAAGTTCTATCTGGTAGGCT
>JAEEGL013669582.1_pt1 | contig 10755 bp, 5 predicted proteins | sample 9134231 | NCBI WGS metagenome assembly JAEEGL01 (sample SAMN16246548, study PRJNA631951) | gut metagenome | biome: gut microbiome; feature: rumen; material: fiber-attached | host: Bos | place: Iran: Karaj | collected 2018-10
TCCACGCTCTTCGCCACGGACTTGTTGTCGTCCCCGGCGATAATGACAAAGGTCTTGTCCAGCACCTGCTGGATGGCGCGCTGCGGCACCAGGATGGCGTTCGGCACCGTTTCGCCGCTCAGGCGCACCCGGGCGAACATCCCTGGCAGCAGGACGCCCCGTGGGTTCGGGAACAGCGCCTTCACCGTCAGGGTGCCGGTGTTCTGTAACAGGGCGCGGTCCGCCTGTACGATGCGGCCCGCCAGCGGGTACTGGCGCCCGTCGGACAGCGTCACCGTGACGATGGCGTCCTCTTTCCGGCCGGCGTTCAGGTCGTGCAGATTGACGAATTTCAGGTATTCCGTCTCACTGATGCTGAACTGCACGTAAACGGGGTCGATGGTACCAATGGAGACCAGGGCCGTCTGACCGGCCACCGCGTAAGTGCCTACGGCGACGTCGTTCACGTCAAGCCGTCCGTTCAGCGGCGCGAAAACCATCGTGTCGTCAAGATCCTCCTCGGCCTTTTTGAGCAGTGCCCCGTAGGCCGCCGCCTGGGCCTGATACTCGTTGACCTTCGCCCGCTGCGTCGTCACCTGCTGCTCAGCGATGGCCGCCGAGGCCAGCAGCTCCTCGTCACGCTGCAGGTCAATCATGGCGTTCTGCAGCGTCGCCTCCGACTGGGCAAGATTCGCCCGGGCCGAAAGCACGGCCGACTCGTACTGGCGGGAATCAATCTTGTAGAGGGGATCGCCCTCGTTCACGTACTGGCCGCCCTCGATGTATTTCTCCATCACCCGGCCGGAAACGCGGGGCAGGATCTTCACTTCGTCCTGGCCGCGGATCTGACCGGCGTACTCCGAGGACAACGGCGTATCCTGCCTGAGGGCCTTTATCACCTTTACCGGCGTCGCCTGGGCCTGCTGCTGCTGTTGCTGGCCGCCGCCAAGGCAGCCGCCCAGAAGGGCGCTGGCCGCGAGCATCGCCGCCAGCGCCAGGCTCTTTGCTTTTTTGTTCGTTTTGAAAAACACGTTCAAGACCTCCTTTATCCCGTACCCTGACGCGGTCACTTTCATTCGCGTTTCGGGCCGTCACGCGAAACCAAACAAAAAATTATTATTTTCATATTACAACTAACAGTACAATCATACATGAAACTTCGTCCAAAAGTCAAGTTAATCCTATCATTTCGCCCTTTTGCCGGCCGGGGAAAGTCCGCGACCACCCTCTGCCGGCGAGGAAGGATCCGGGGACAGGGGTGGTCGCTGTCGTGGCGTAAACCGCCAATGCTATTATGTGAATCCCGGTCAGATGGTGAATGGTTCCGATTGCCAATGATGGGCACGGGGGTGGATAGGGAATTTTCGCTATGAGTCGGATCATGCCTCTTCGGTCAAATCCTGCGTCTCTGGTCGTGAGGGAAGATGACGCTTCAACGCTGCTGCCGCATACTCGATCAGCACGAAGAAGACCGGTATCAGAAATACGCCGAGAAGCGTAGCGGCAAGCATGCCGCCGACGACGGCGATCCCCATGTTGTTGCGCGCTGCCGCTCCCGCGCCCGAGGCGATGGCAAGCGGGATGCAGCCGAGAATGAAGGAGAGGCTCGTCATGATGATGGGGCGAAGGCGCAACCCTGCCGCCTCAACCGCGGCCTGTACCGGATTCATGCCCGAGTCGGTACGCACTTTCGCGAACTCGACGATGAGGATGGCGTTTTTCGCTGCCAGACCGATGATCATGATGATGCCGATCTGCATATAGATGCTGTTCTGCTGGTGCAGTACCCACTCGGCGAGCAACGCTCCGAAGATGCCGGTCGGCACCGTTGCCAGCACCGCGAAGGGAACACTCCAACTTTCATAGAGCGCCGCCAGACACAGGAAAACGAAAGCGAGGGCCATCAGCAGGACCTGCGTGGTCTTGGATCCGGCCTTTTTCTCCTCACGGCTTTGGCCCGCCCAGTCGATGTTGAAGCCGGCCGGCGCCTTCTCACGTACCACCGCCTCGATGGAGTCCATTGCCTGCCCCGAGCTGTATCCCGGCGCCTCGCTGCCCTGGATGGTGATGCTCCGCGCTGCGTTGAACCGCGGAATGATGGCGGCGCCGGTCGAAACCACCGGCTGGATAAGCGTGTCGAGCGGGACCAGCGTCCCCGTATTTGATTTCACGAAGACAAATTTTGCCGCCTCCGCCGCGTCACGATAATCTGAATCCGACTGCAGCACGACCTTGTAGGTACGGCCGAAGCGGTTGAAGTCATTGATCTCATAACCGCCGAAGTTCGTTTGCAGCGCCGCGAAAACACTGTCAAGATTGACGCCGAGGTTCTTTGCTTTCTCGCGGTCCACTTCGAAATTATATACCAGCCCGTTGGCGGAGTAAGTCGAATACACACCCTGGAGCTCCGGCCGCTGGTTCGCCGCCGCCACGATTTCCTTCGTGATGGCGTCGAGTTCTTCGTCCGTATGCCCCGCCATATCCTGGAGCTGCAAATTGAAGCCGCTGACATTGCCAAGACCTGGCAGAGACGGTGGATTCAGCGCGATGACTGTTGCCTCCGGAGCGATATGGACGCCTTGCCCAAAGGCTTTGCCGATTTGAGCGTCAATGCCGAGGTCGGGCGTACGGCGAAGAGACCAGTCATCAAGGCCGACGAACATCGTCGCCATGTTGGACTTGAGCGCCTGGGAGAGAATATCGAAGCCATAGACCGACATGATGTTTTTGACGCCCGCATTTTGGCGCAGCTCTTCAGAGAAACGCATCAGTGTGTCGTAGGTGCGGTTCAGTGACGTTCCCTCAGGCATGGCGATAGATACGATGAAGTAGCCCTGATCCTCCGCCGGGACGAAAGTCGAAGGTACGAGGCGGTTGAGAACCGCCATGGCGACAATGACCACGGCCAAGGTCACAACGGCGAGCTTTGCGTGATCGATGAGCCACGAGACGCTGTTGACGTATTTCTTCGTCGTGCGATCGAACCAGTCGTTGAATTTGTCGAAGAAACCCCGTCTCTGATTCGGGCTGTGCGGCAGAAGCAGTATCGCGCAGAGTGCCGGCGTCAATGTCAGCGCGACGAAGGCGGATAGAGCCATGGAAATGGCGATTGTCAGTGCGAACTGCTTGTAGAGAACGCCCATCATACCGCCGAGAAACGCCACCGGCACGAAGACCGCCGCCAGCACGAAGGCGATGGCCACCACCGGGCCCTGCACCTCGTCCATCGCGATTTTGGTCGCTTCCTTTGGCGAAAGGTGCTTTTCCTCCATATTGCGCTCAACATTCTCGATGACGACGATAGCGTCGTCCACCACCAGGCCGATAGCCAGCACCATGGCGAAAAGCGTCAGGGTATTGATGGTGAAATCCAGCGCGATGAAGGCACCGAAGGTCGCAATGAGTGATACCGGCACCGCCAGCATCGGGATCAACGTGGCCCGCCAGCTCTGGAGGAAGAGATAGACAATGATCGCGACGAGAAGCAACGCTTCGAAGAATGTCTCCGCGACTTCCTTGACAGAGGCGCTGATAAACGCCGTATTATCGGTGATTTCCACATATTCCATATCGGGCGGGAAGTCTTTCATCGCCGCCTGGATGACCTCCTGGCAGCCCCGCACCGTCTCCATCGCGTTGGCGGTGTTCGTCATCTGGATACCAAAGCCGATGCCGTTCTTGCCGTTCGTCCGGGAGCCGACACTGTTCATCCGGGCTCCCGTTTCCAGGCGGGCGATGTCTTTCAGCCGGACGAATTTTCCCTCGGAGGCTGAGCGTACGATAATATTCTCGAATTCCTCTGTTGTTTTCAGCCGTCCCCGTACCTTGCCGGTGTACTGCTTTTCCTGGAGTTTCGGGGCCGGCATCTGGCCTACGGTGCCTGCGGGCGCCTGCACGTTCTGCTCGCGGACCGCGAGGATGACGTCCGAGATGGTGAGGCTGAGCTCGGCGAGCTTATCCGGGTTCAGCCAGACCCGCATCGCGAAGTCCGGGCCGAAAATGTTCACATCGCCAACGCCCGGTACGCGTTTGATCTGGTCAATGATATAGATGTCGGCGTAGTTTTTCAGGAACTCCAGCGGATACGTTCCGTTCGGCGAAATCAGGCCGCCGATGAGCACCATGTCCGCCGAGGCCTTCTTCGTCGTCACACCGTACCCCAGTACCTCCGCCGGCAGACTGTTCGCGGCGATGGACACGTTGTTCTGTACCTTGACCGTGTCCATATCACCGTCAGAATCCAGTCCAAAATAGACGGACATACTGTACTGGCCCGTATCATCTGAGATCGAGGTCATGTAGTCCATGCCCTCAGTGCCGTTGACCTGCTGCTCGATGATTTGTGCCACTGTTTCATTGACAACACTGGCATTCGCGCCGACATAGGTGGTCTTTACACTGACGGTCGGTGGCGAGATTTGCGGGTACTGGGCGATGGGGAGATTGAACCCCGCCACCGCGCCGAGGATAACCATGATGATGGCGATGACAACCGCGAAAATGGGACGTTCAATGAAGAATTTGGGCAAAGGGATTCCCTCCTGAGAGTTTGTTTTCCTGCGCTTTCTCGTGAATTGCCTCCGTTGTGACTGACGTTGCTTACGTTTTCCCCGAATCGTAAGCCCGCAGTCCGCGATATTTTCGCCCGGGAGCGATTCTCCGGCGGAAGATGACAACGCCGAGTCCGTAGCCCAGTACCATCAGCACCGCCATGGGAAGCGGTGTCCGGTCACCGGCGATGCCTACCAGCGGCATCATGACGCCGCCGAGAATCATGGAGAAAAAGCCCAGAATCGCCGAGGCGCTGCCCGCGTTTTTCCTCTGGCCCGAGAGCGCCAGGGAAAAACTGGCGGCGCCGATTACGGAGAGCGGCACGACGGTAACGAAGAGTACCGGCAGTACCAGCGGCAGCCCCGCATCGCACAGGAAGAGGAAGAGCAACAGGACGCTGCCGGCAAACGAGGTGCAGGTGGCGTATTCCAGCAGCGTTTCGTCGGGAATCCGGCCCGCCAGCCTGGCGGGAATGCTTCCCGCCAGCATGAGTCCCACCCCGATGAAGCCGAAGAGCAGACTGTACGTCTGGGCTGAAACGCCGTACACATTCTGAAAGACAAAGGAAGAGCCGGCGATATAGGAAAAGAAAGCGCCGAAGATGAAGCACTGCAGCAGGCAATGGCCGAAGAAACAGCGGTCGTGCAGAAGCTCCGGGAAGGCTCGCAGAGAGGTCGCCATATCCGGGGCACGCCTGACAACGGGCAGCGTTTCCTCAAAGCGAAACGCAGCTCCCACCAGCAGAACGCCGATGACGAGGAGCAATGCGAATACGCCGCGCCAGGAGGTGAACAGCAATATCTGACCGCCAGCGACGGGCGCGAGTATAGGCGCCAGTCCGTTCACCATCATCAGGATGGCGAAAAAACGTGTCAATTCCGGCCCGTCGCAGACATCGCGGGCAATGGCACGGGCGATGACGATGCCGCTGGCTCCGGAAAATCCGGCGATGAAGCGGCATAGCAGGAAAAGCCAGATGTTTTCCACAACCATGCAGCCAGCTGTCGCCAGGCAGAAAACAAGCATGCCCGCCAAAAGCGGTCCGCGTCGTCCGGCAAGGTCGCTGACCGGTCCGGCGAAAATCTGTCCCAGCGCCATGCCGAGCATCGTCATCGTCAGCGTCAACTGCGTCAGTGAAGTCGAAATGCCAAAGTCGGCCTGCATTACCGGCAGAGCCGGCAGATACATATCCGTCGCCAGTGGCGCCAGCGCCGCCAGCATGCCCAGAAAAACCGTCAGCCAGAACTGCCGGCGTTTTGACATTCCCATAAGGTCACGTCCTCTCTTGCCCTATGCCCGCTCAGGCGCGGATACCGCGGGCGAAGCAGCGGGCGCTGAACCGCACCTCTTCTTCCGCCGGTACATCGCTGACCGGTCCCAGCATCTGGGCGCAAAAAATGCCCAGATTGAGCGTCATGAAGTAAATCGCCAGCCGTTCGCTGTCAGCGGAGACAATCCGCCCCCGGCGCTGCATCTCTTCGAAATACTCCGTCAGGAAGGCTTTCAGACGGCGCGGGTCATCCCGGAAATCAATGCCGAGCTCGGCCAGACGCTCTTTTTCTTTGAAGCGGATGAGCAACGCTTTTTCATTTTCCCGGTTCTGCTGATATTGTATCTCTGCCAGCAGCACCAGGTCATGCTCCGGCTCCCAGGTGAGTTTCTTCCGCAAGTTGTCCGTGAGGGGCGCCGCGATGGTATGTCGTTCCATAATAGCCGCCAGTAATGCTTTCTTGGAGCCGAAACAGCGGAACAGAGACATTTCACTGACTCCGGCGGCGGCGGCGATGTCTTTCGTGGTCGTATCCCTGAACCCTCGCCCTGCGATGAGTTCCGTGGCCGCCGTGAGAATCTGGTCTCGGGTTGGCGTTTGATTCTTTTGGCTCATAGGATGCTCCTTTATGTTAGTGAGTGATAACTAACATTATATGGATCGCCGGTTTTTTTGTCAATGGCTGTCCACCGATTATTTCCAATTAAAAACGGGCGGAGTTTTTCTCCGCCCGTTCGGCCGATCCGTTGGCCAATCTTTTTTAGAAATAGAGATTCAGCAATGTTCCCACGTTGTTGTAATTCATTTGCGCCGCGACCGCCCGGCCGGAATACATGGCCCTGGAGGTATCGCCCGCGGCCAGCCCCATCATTGAGGAAACGGCGGGGAAGAGCTGGCCTTCCTGCCGCTCCGCCAGACTGACGTTGCGCTCCGCCCGTCCGGCGAGACCGTATTCACCCAGTGCCTGACGCACGGCGTCCGGCTTTTCCTCCAGTGCCTTCGAGAGCCTGCCGGCGTCCACCGACAATGCTCCGTCCGCCGTCGCCGTGATGCCGGCAGCGCCCATCGCCCGTTCCTGCCCCCGCATGTCGCTGAAAGAGCCGGCCAGGGATGAAACCCGTCCCGACAAGTCCCGGTTGTCCCGCAGGAACGTCACGGCAGCGTTATGGGCGATTGCGAATGCCTGCGCCGCGCCAACGATTTCCTCGTTTTCGTTCTTCGCCTGAACGCGAGCGGCGCCGTCCTCGTCGGTGAAGTCCCGGACGGCCTGAAGCGGGGCGAAGGCTGCCCGGGACTGCCCCAGAGAATTCTGAATGATGTCCAGGGCTTCTTTCATTTCCTTCGCGTCCGCGGCGCGGGCCGTGGCGCTGTCATAGCGGGCCAGGAGGGCGTCCACCGCTTCCAGGGAGGACAGGGCCTGGTTGAGGGTTTCTTCGCCTGACGCGATCCCTGCCCGGCGGTTCCCAATCAGCTTCTCAATGTCGTTCAGGGCGTCGTTGGCGGCCTTCGTCGTTTCCTCGTTTACCGGGTTCGTTTCCCGGACGAACCGCTGCGCCTCCGTCAGCGCCTTCCGCGTCTCGTCATCGGTAGCCGTATGGTTCTGGGCGAAGGCCTGCAGGACGTTCAGGGAGGCGTTCGCCCCCTCCGCCCGGCCGGCGACTCTTTGCAGGAAGCGGACCGCCGCCTCGGCGTTTTCCAGCACCGGCTCGCCCGCCCCGGCGTAATTGTTGAGGAAGGAGCGCAGGGCGCTGACGGATTCCTGGCTCTTTTCCACGTCCTTCGCCGCCTCGTCCGGCTCCTTCACTTGGTTACGCATGTCGTTCAAGGCACTGTCCACCTTGCCGATGTCCGTCTCCGTCACGCCGGTTCGCTGTTCGAGGAAACTCTGCACTGTCCTGACCGCGTTCCGGGCGTTCTTCTTCACCTTGTCGCTGGCGCCGCGATAGCCCTCGGCGAAATCGGCCAGTGTCGAGAGGGCACCGTTCACGCTTTGCTTCTCCTTGTCGCTGAGCCCCGTCTGATGGCCCGCGTAGTTTTGCAGGGAATAAACGGCGCTCTTCGTGTTGTCCGCCGCCTTTGCCATCGAGGCGCCCGCGTTCCGGCTGGCGGTCTTCAGCTTGTCCGCCGCTTTTCCCAGACGGGTCATTGTCGCGCTGTACCCGTTGGAGAACTGCCTCTTCGTCGAGCTGTAATCGGACATGAGGTCGCGGAAGGAATCGGTGCCGCCGAAGAAGGCCTTGATGTAGTTGTAATCGTTGCGGTTTGTCTGGTACGCGTTGGGCACGCCGTTGGCAAGGCCCTTTCGGTTCGATAGGGCGTTGACGTTGAGCCCCTGTGGGGAGACCTTGTAATGCATGGTGCTCTGCCGCGTCATGGCGCTGATGGTTGGCATAAGGACGGCCCCTTTCTTCCCGCTCGCGTAGCTTGCCGGGAAATTCCCGGACGAAGCCTTTCTCCTACGACTCATTGTACCACAGGCTACGCGGCCTGTAAAGGTTTTCGCCGGTTGGCGGGCAACGGACGCCCGAATGAAAAATGGGAATTTTTTCCTATCGCAATATTCAGACTTCTTCATTGACAGTATTTTTCCTGTGGAATATAATTATGGTATATATGGTAAACTATAGGGAATTTTTCCTATAGTCGAAGAGTGATTTGGGAGGGGGAAGGTTTATGAACAACATCAAGGTAGTCTATAAGATTGCCGCCCTGATCATCATCGCCTTGATCGGTATGGTAGCAATCGGTATGGAGGGATTGCTGTCTCTCCGTCAGGCCGATCAGGACATCACGAATCTTTACGGGAACAATCTGGTCGCCATCGAGCATCTGGGCAACGCCCGGGAGAACCAGCAGGCGGTTCGCGGCTTCTATTATTCCATCCTCTCTGATCCGGCCCGGGCGGCGGACCTCCGGAAACGCCTGGAAAAGAACATCAGGGAATACGACGAGGACTGGGGGAAGTTCGAGAAGCTGATCGCCAAGGACCAGGCGATGGCGGCCAAGGCGGCCGAGGCAAAGAAGGCCTGGGACAGCTTCAAGGTGGAGGTCATCCAGGCTTGCGACATCGCCCAGAAGGGCGATGTCCAGGGCTCACTGGCGAATTACAACAAGTCGGCACTGGGCCATCGGCAGGCGCTGGGCAAGGCCCTTGACGCGCTCAACGAGATGGCTTTCAAGGGGGCCGAAGCGGTTGACAAAGCCAGCACGGAGCGCGTGAATAGTGCCACGGTCATGATGACGGCGGTGACGGTTGGCGCCGCGATTCTCCTGATCGTGTTGGGCGTCGCTCTCTGCCGCGCCATCACGGTGCCGCTGAATGAGGTCATGGAGATCTGCGGCCAGCTCCGCGACGGCGATATCCGCGTCACCGGCGAACGCTCCGAGCGGGGCGACGAGTTCGGCGAAGTTGAGCGCGGACTCTACGACGCGCGCCAGTCGCTGAACAAGTTCATGCGCAATATCAGCGAGTCCAGCGAGCAGATCGCCGCCTCCTCCCAGCAGCTCACGGCGAATTCGACGGAGACGGCCAAAGCTTCGACCATGGTGGCCGAATCGGTCACTGAATCGGCGGGCGTCGTCATGCGGCAGCAGACGGCCGTGGAGGCCGGCAATGAGAAGGTTGCCATGATCACGAACGCCGTCGAGGAGATGAAGAGCCACGCCAACGAGGTCGCCGAGAACTCCGACCAGGCCGCTCAGAGCGCGGCCGACGGCAGCGGCGCCGTCGATTCCTCTGTCAGCCAGATCAAGAGCGTCGCTGATACGGTCAGTGCCACTGCTGAATTGGTGGACAAGCTGGGAGCCCGCTCCCAGGAGATTGGCGCCATCGTCGATACGATTTCCGGCATCGCCGGCCAGACGAACCTTCTGGCGCTGAACGCTGCCATCGAGGCCGCCCGGGCGGGCGAGCACGGCCGCGGCTTCGCCGTCGTCGCCGAGGAAGTCCGCAAGCTGGCCGAGCAGTCCGGCGTGGCGGCGCAGCAGATTTCCACCCTGATCGGTGCCATTCAGACCGATACCACCAGCGCCGTCAGCTCCATGCGAGAGGGACGTGAAGCTGTCATTCAGGGTACGGAGTCCGTAGAGGGGCTGCGGGAGGTCTTCGAGCAGATTACCGCTCTCGTCAACGCCGTTTCCGATAAGGTGGAGGCAATGGCCGCCTCAGTCGATGATGTGGCTGCCCAAGCCCAGGGCATTACCGAGGAAATGGGCAATATCGGCCGGGGTGCCAGCACCGTGGCCGATCAGATGCAGTCCGTCTCCGCCGCCACCGAGGAGCAGTCGGCTTCGGCGGAGGAAATCGCCGCCGCCAGCGACGCGCTGGCGAAACTGGCCCAGGAAATGCAAAACGCCCTTCACAAGTATCAGTTCTGAGAAACGCGTGCTGCGTTTGCGGTCAAGACAGGACATTCCGCGCTGTCAAGGCGCTCTCCGAGACCGGCGCCCCTTCCCCGGGGTGCCGGTTTCCTGTATCCTGAGGCGGTAATCCAATGTGGGGCAGGCGGGCGGGAGAAGGGAAATATCGTTTTCCTACCCCCTTTCCTTACCCGCGGTTCGGTGCTATAATAGGAAAAATCACTTGCGAATCTGCGAAAAGAAAGAGGGGGATTGTGTGGCATTTTATTACGAGGAACCGTCGCATACCTTCGGTGAGTATCTGCTCGTCCCGGGGTATTCCTCTGACCAGTGCATTCCGGCCAACGTCGAGCTCTCGACGCCGCTGGTGAAGTTCCGGAAAGGCGAGGAGCCGGCGCTGCGGCTCAATATCCCGATGGTCTCCGCCATCATGCAGGCGGTTTCCAACGACCGCATGGCCATCGCGCTGGCGAAGGAGGGCGGCATTTCTTTCATCTACGGCTCCCAGACGGCTGAGCAGGAGGCCCAGATGGTCCGACGCGTCAAGAGCTACAAGTCCGGTTTCGTCAGCAGCGACTCCAACATCCGGCCCACCA
>JAEEGL013996865.1_pt1 | contig 10755 bp, 4 predicted proteins | sample 9134231 | NCBI WGS metagenome assembly JAEEGL01 (sample SAMN16246548, study PRJNA631951) | gut metagenome | biome: gut microbiome; feature: rumen; material: fiber-attached | host: Bos | place: Iran: Karaj | collected 2018-10
CTTGATGCATGCTTCATGGAACTGCTTGAGAACCTTCATGCGGTTCTCGTCGAAGGCCCACTGGCCGTTGTCCGCACCGCCGTTCCACGGGTCGTTCACGCCGGGTTCGTTGGCGGATGCGAAAATCAGGTGCTCGTCGTAAGCGGCGAACTTGGTAGCGATCTGCTTCCAGTAAGATTCCTGCTTGGCGGCAACGGTTGCTGCAGAACTGTTCACGAGACCAGTTTTGTCGTAGCCTTCGCCGTCGAACACGTGGTCTTCGAGCCAACCGCCATCCCAGTGGCTGTTCAAGATGGCGTACATGCCGTTGTTGATGACGAGATCGACGACGGTCTTTACAGAGTCAAGCCAGCCGGCATTAATTGTGCCGTTAGAGGCGTGGCTGTCCCAGGCGCAGGGAATACGAACGGTGTTGAAGCCGGCGTCCTTGATTGCCTTCACGTAAGCGGCATCCGGGAAGGGGTTGCCCCATCCTGTCGGACCACCTTGGTTGCCCGGCACTTCCATGGTGTTACCGATGTTGTAGCCGAGACCCATGTCGGGGTAAATCTCGGTCGCCTTGGGGAGGGCGAACGCAGCGGTGCTGGCGAGCGAGAGCGCGCCGAACACGAGACCAAACTTTCCGATACCAAACATATTGACTCCTTGAAGGTATGTGCGGGCATACACCCGGCTGTCTGTTTTTTATGAAATTAGATTCTGCCACCCCATATTTAAAGAAAAATGTGCTTGTGCCCTATATTTGCGGTGTAGAACACTCAACGGGGTACAACAGGGCCGATTTCGGGTTGTTTTTGCCGGTTTTACTGCTGTTTTTAGGCATCTTTACATACCAAATGCATGAAAACACGCTTTTAGTATGTAAAAATGGCCGAAAATCGTGTGAAAAATCGACTTCTAGGCGTGTTTTTGCTGATTTTTGCCTGAAAAAGTTGCTTTTTAAACCATTTTTTCTTGAATTTTACATACTAAATGCCTGAAAAAGCCGAAAAAGTATGTAAACCGGAAAAAAAGAAACAACCCTTTACATACCGTGGGGTTGTTTTGCTATATGGTGGTATGTAAAGGGTGTTATTTTAAAGCTTGTAAAGCGGCTTTTGGGGCCGCGCATCTGTTCGCACGCTATTGGCGCATCAGTTCGCGTTATTTCACCTGCACGCGGAGGGTCTGCGCACCGCTGCGGGCGACGTACATGCCCTGACGGAGTCCGCGCAGGTCCATTTCGCTATGGCCGATCCTCGCGCCGGCCACCCGCACCATGTTGCCGTTCAGGTCGAACAGGCGGATGGTTGCATTGGAACGGAGTGTATTGCCTTCACGGTAGAACTTGACTTGCGTGGAGGCTGTGACTGCGGGCAGGGCATCAGTCCAGCCGCATTCCGGAATCATGGCGTCGCAAGGGGCTGTAAAGGAACTTGAGGTCGGCGCAATATTGCTGCTCGATGCCGGCGCGATTGCGGAACTGGATGTGGGCGTAATTGCAGAACTCGAGGCCGGCGCGGCGCTACTGCTTGTAGCCGGATTCTCGCTGCCGCCGGTAATAAAGTCTTCCACGTGGGTCACGCCGTTGTTCACGTAGTTGCCGAGGTTATACACGCTGCGCATCGCGTTGATGACGTCGGTTTCGAGCACCTTGCCCACAGGGCTGCTCTGGCGACGGATGTAGGCCATGTTGTCGTAGTTGGTGTTGCTCTCGTTACCCATGTCCCAGAGGATCGGGGTGAGCCCGTACTGCTTTGCGGCAGAAACCACGTCCTTGTGCCACTGCACGCGCCCCTGCTTGTGAAGGTTCAGGTCATTGCCGCTCAGTTCCGGGGAACGGACATTCGCGCCGAACTCGCCGACAATCACCGGATAGCCCTTGTCCACGTAGTTCGTCTTCATCTTGGCGAACTGTTCCTGCGGATGGACGATGCTCCCGAGCTTGGAATCTACAGAACCTGCCCACGCGTTGTAGCCCGCATTGCGCTTGGGTTCGCTGGACTTCTGGTAATTGCCGTAGTAGTACTGCGGCATGATGGGCTCGCTCGCACCCCAGTTCTGTTCGCTCGTCATGAGCGTGTACTGGTACGGGTCGTAGTAGTGCACCTCGAACATCAGATAGCCTGTTACCTTGTCCTTAGGGAACGTGCTTACGGGAGCGTTCGCGACAGACTTGTCGATATCGGTATTGAGACCCTGGATAATCAGCGTGCGGGTGGCGTTGTTTCCGCCGGTGGCGCGCACGGCGTCAATAAACGTCTGGTAGTAGTGCATCAGCGTGCTTACATGCTGGGCCGTCCAGGGGTCCACATTCGGGCCGGGTTCGTTTGCGCCCGCAAAAATCAGGCGCTCGTTGTAGTTCTTGAACTTGTTCGCGATCTGCGTCCAGTACGTCTTCATCTTGTTGTCGACAGTCGAGTTGACGCTCGTGCCGATGTTTTTCTGGAACCAGCCGCCTTCACCTTCGTGGTGGATGTTCAAAATCGTGTAGAGGCCTGCACGCATTGCGTAGTCGACGACCGTCTTTACGGAATCGAGCCATGTTTCGGTGACCTTGCCGCCGCTCGTGTGGCTGTCCCATGCGCAGGGAATGCGCACCGTGTTGAATCCCGCCGCCTTCACGGAGTCGAGCAGGGCCTGTGTGGGGAAGGGGTTGCCCCATGCGGTCGGGTTGTTCGGCACTTCCATGGAGTTGCCGATGTTGAACCCCATGCCCATGTTGGCCTGGACCTGCTTTGCAGTGGGGAGCGCCGCCGTTGCAGAAATTGCGCCTGCGATGGCGAAAATTGCCGTTTTTTGCAGAATATGCTTCATTTGGATTCCTCTGAAAGTATCCCTAATACCACTACACTCCCTAAATGTATATTGAAAAACGCGGAGAAGGGGACCAAAACTGTTTTTTGCTCCAAATACCATTGAACGATTTACAACAAAGTGTAAATTTTCTGTTGCGTGACAAGTTTTTATATTTCCCAAAGGGTGTGTTATTCGAAAAAGGCGGGTTAGGATGAATAGTTTGTACCGGACATTTTTTGCATCGCTTGTAATTGCAACCTTGTTTGCACTGCTTGTCGCATGCGATAGCAGCGGTACTAGTGAAGGACTCGACAATCCGTATTCGCAGAAGATGACGCTTTCGGGCTTTGTACAGAAGGGCCCGTTCTCGAAGGGCTCGAAAATTACCATACAGGAACTGGATGCGGTCACGCTCTTGCCGGTGGGGAATGCTACCGAGGGGGAGGTGCTGAATGACGAGGGCGTCTATTTGCTTGAATTCGCGGAGTTTGAATCCCCGTATGCCCTGCTTACTGCTACAGGGACATTCCGTGATGAACTCACGGGCGAAAAGTCAAAAGCGACTGTGACCTTGAATGCTCTGATAGACCTTACGGATCGCACTACGGCGAACGTGAACCTGCTGACCCACCTAGAATATTTGCGCGTGCTCTACCTTGTAGAAAATGAAGGACTAACCGTCAATGATGCGAAAAAACAGGTGGAAAAGGAAGTGTTCGGCGAGTTCTCGATTAATGGCAACTTTGCCTTGGCCGAAGACCTGAATATCTATGGTGATAGTGATGGGGATGCCGCCCTGTTTGCGATAAGTGTGATTATGCTAGGGGGCCTGGACAAGGAGGGCGCCGCCAGCCTGCCCTTCGGGCTTACGTCAAAACACGATGACTCGGATGAGGAAAACACAAAGCTGGCAAGTCGAATCTCGGATTTTATAGAGGATATGGTCTATGACGGGTTCTGGCAAAATAATCGGCTTGCCGCGATTATGGCAGACTGGGCTATGGAGCAGAGCGCAAAAGGCAATTTTGACTCGTTCCGCAAGAGTGCCGCCTTCTATATCGATTATTTCTGGTGGAAGGTCTACGGGTTCGATGCGTGTGATTCAAGGTTGGAAGAATCGGCATGGCTGAACTGGAATTCGTACAGCGCTTGGAATGGAAAATACTTTATATGTAGTGGTGGCAAGTGGGTTCTTGAAAAGGAGCCTGATAACTGGAAGGATACCGTTGACGTTGCCGATACTACGGATATCAAGGATACCACTAGCGTTGCCGACACGAGTGGTGTCGCGGATACGACGCAGGTCAAGGACACGACAAGTGTTAAGGATACGAGCAGCGTCGCGGACACGTCGACCGTGGATACCTCGGGTGTCACGGATACTACGGATTTATCTGGGCTGAGCGACTTTGAGAAGGATACGAGGGGTCTGGCTTGTCAGTTCTTTGGCAAGATCGAGCATGGCGTTGTCGATACGAACAATGTGTACTTCTGTTACGGGAAGGAATGGAAACTTTTTGACGGTGACGAAAATGCAAGGTACTATAAGATGATTGACAGCCGTGATGGCCGAATCTACCGCTACGTGTATATTGGATCCCAGAAATGGATGGCGGAAAACCTGAACTATGGGGGCGAAGGAACCTATACGTGGAACGATGCGCGCAGTGCGTGCCCGGATGGCTGGCACCTCCCGGGCAAGGAAGAATGGGACTACATGTTCAAGTATATAAGTAGTTCATCAGCTTCCGAAATGGACAAGTATGGTTTTGCGACAATACCTGTGGGGCAGACGAGTGCGAATTATTGGACGAGTTCGTATGCTAAGGATTATCAGAACATTTTTTCGTATTCCTTTGAGTTCTCGAATACGGGGACAGTAATGAATGGATTGCTGAATACGACTAATCGTTTCCCGGTCCGCTGTGTCAATGATTACAACCCGAGTTTTGCGTGCACGGATCAGACCCGGTACGAGACAATCAATTGCAATTACATATCTTACCTGGTCTGTGCCGATAGCGGCTGGGTTACAATGAGCATTGACGAATACAATGAGTTCAAGTGGACTGTTGGGTATGAACGTCAGGTTAGGTGGGATGATTCAAGTCCACGTAAATGCATGGTCTACGAGAACTCCGCCTGGCACGAACGTGATAGTTCCAACTGCAAGTTGGGTATTGGTGGCTGTACCGCGGCGTATCAGGATTCGATTTTGAAAACGTCTAATGGTGCGCAATACATTTGCGACAGTTTTGCCTGGAGAAAGCCTACACATTTGGAAATTGATACAAAGAAGTGGGGGCTCGACTACGAGGAAGGCGCAGTTAAGGTTGCGGATTGCTATTGGGAACACACTTATGTATTCCAGGATGGCAAGTGGCGCCAGGGTACGGAACTCGACAGCATCCTGGTAGCGCGGGGTGGAACTGCGTGCCTGAATGTGGGCGAAATATCCAGCATAAAGTATGATGGCAAGTATTACCAGTGTACGGCGAATACTAGCGGCGATGTTCCTCAGGAATGGGTTGCCATGCCGGCAATCTATAACGATACTCACGACGAGATCGCCGAGTGCAGTGCTACGGGGCTGTATGGCAATGGTACGCTCCATAACATGTACAATCAGGATTCCCGCATATATGCTTGCGATGACGGCGAATTCAGGCGTTCCAACAGGCCGGAACGTTTTTTGGGGCGTGGCTGCACGAGCTACAATCGCGGTGAAAAACTTAAGAAGAACCTTTCGCATTTTGTGTGCGGTCAAGATGGCTGGATCATAGACCCGGATGTTAGCGTGAGTGGCACTATGGTTGACGATCGCAATGACAAGGAATACAGGACTGTCGATATCTGGAATCTGACGTGGATGGCAGAAAACCTGAATTTTGCGGATGCTACTCAACTTTCCGTTTTGAGGGGGCGAACCTCGTGCTACAATGATGACGAGGAAAAATGCGAGGCGTATGGAACACTTTATGGCTGTGCTGCAGCCCGGGCCGTTTGCCCCGATGGGTGGCGCCTGCCGGTGCAGGCCGATATCGATTCCCTAATCCTCTTCTATTATAATATGGGCTTGGCTCGGACAACGGAATTGCGTTCTTCAACGGGCTGGACGGATCCCGATGGTGCGAGTGCAAATGGGGAAAACCGCTCGGGCTTTAACATTCTGCCAGGCGGTCATAAAAACGGCGACGGAACGTATGAAGGCGAAGGCCAGGAATCGTGGTTCTGGTACGATTACGATTGCGACACTCGTATGATGGGCTTCTATGCTAGTTATGACGACTACGTCGGTTACTCGTATAAGGACGATGCCGAAGTGGGTTACTACGTCCGCTGCGTAAAAGATCCCTAATGCGCTACTAGCCAGTTTTCGCCGAAGCCGACGCTGGCCACCAGCGGCACCTTCAACTCCATGGCGCCTTCCATCTCGGATTTCACCATCTGGGCCATCGCTTCCACCTGGTCGCGGGGGCATTCGAACACGAGTTCGTCGTGCACCTGCAGCATCATCTTCAGCGGGAGCTTTTCCTCGTTGATGCGCTTCTGGATGCGGATCATTGCAATCTTGATGAGGTCGGCGGCGGAGCCCTGGACGGGAGTATTCACGGCCATGCGCTCGGCCATCTGCGATTCCATGCGGTCGGTGCTGTCTATGCCCGCGATGTAGCGGCGGCGGCCCGAGAGCGTTTCCACGTAGCCATCGCGGTGGGCGGCCGCCTTGGTATCTTCGATAAACTGCTGGACGCCCTGATACATGTCGAAATACCCGGTAATAAAGTCCCTTGCCTGCGACATCGGGATTTTCAGGTCACGGGCGAGGCGGAAGGCCGTCATCCCGTAAAGCACGCCGAAATTCACCACCTTTGCATCGCGCCTCATGTCGCTCGTGACGGCGTCGAGATCCACCCCGTAAATCGCGGCAGCGGTGCGGGCGTGGATGTCGATGCCTTCCTTGTAGCTTTCGATGAGCGCGGCATCGCCACTCAGGTGCGCAAGCATTCTGAGTTCAATCTGCGAGTAGTCTACCGCGAGAATCACGTTGTCCTTGCTCTGCGGCACGAACGAGGCGCGAATCTTCTTGCCCAAGTCGCTACGTACGGGAATGTTCTGCAGGTTCGGATCGCGGCTCGAGAGGCGCCCCGTGGCAGTACCCCACTGTATAAAACTTGTGTGGATGCGGCGCGTATCCGGATTCACGAGCGTGGGGAGCACGGTGATGTAGGTGCTCTGCATTTTCTTGAGTTCGCGGTATTCGATTACGGAGAATACGATCGGGTGCGGCGCGCTGAAACTGAGTTCCTCGAGCACGACCGCGTCGGTACTGCGCTTCTTGATTTGCGGGAGCCCGAGCGTGTCGAAAAGCACGTCGCCCAGTTGCTTGGGGGAACCGATGTTGAACTCGACTCCCGCCATGTCGCATATTTCCTTTTCGAGCTTCTCTATGCGGTGCTGCAGTTCCTGTTCCAGCGTCTTGAGGGCCGGAACGTCAATCGCGACACCGACCGTTTCCATCTGGTACAATACCTTCAGGAGTGGCATCTCCTGCGCGAAGAAGTACTTCACGTAGTCGAGTTTCTCGAGTTCCTTCTTGAGCGGTTCCCACAGGCGAAGCGTATAGACGGCATCTTCGGCGCCGTATTCCGTCGCATCCTTGATGGGCGCGCGGTTGAACGTAATCTGGTTCTTGCCGCGCCCGATGAGGTTCTCTATCGGGATCATCTCGTGCTGCAGGCGTTGCATCACCTGGTTGTCGAGCCCGAGGCCCGATTGCCCCGGTGAAAGCATCCAGGCGGCAATCAGTGTGTCAATGATATTTGCGTTGTCGATGTCTGCCTGCGGAATCTTGAACGCACGTGCGAGAACATGCAAATCGAATTTCGCGTTGTGGAAAACGAGTTCGCGCGGTTTGCCGGTGGTTTCCATCGGGGCGGTATCCGCAATGAATTCCTTGAACCACTCCTTCGCCTTGTTAAAGTCGAAGTTGCCGCCCTTGCCCGCGGGGAGCGGGAACCCGATTTCGTCGGTGTGCGCGAGCGGGACGTAGTAACCCTTTGCCGGGTCTGCCGAAAGGCAGAGGCCCACGATGTTGCATTGCATCGGGTCGAGTCCGTCTGTTTCGGTGTCGATGCCCACGGTGCTTGTGGCCGCAAATTCTGCCTTCATCTGCTCGAAAATTTCATCGGTATCGACGCAGACATACGTGGGCAAGTCTTCTACGGGGAAACTTGCGGCAACAAGTTCGCTGTCTCCGTTTTCGCCGGTGCCTTCCGTGCCCGCATTTTCCGTGACGCCGTCACGCACGAACCCTGTCTTGCTAGGAACCTTCTCGAGCAGGCGCAACAGGCTGTTGATTTCGTGGTCCTTGAACATCTGCGCGAGCGTATCCACGTGCAGGCCGTTGTATTCGAGAGCATCTAGGTTCCCGTTGAACGCACGCTTTGTCTGGAGCGTCACGAGTTCGCGGCTCAAGAAAGCCTTCTCGCGGTTGTTCGCGAGGTTGTCGTGCAATCCCTTTTTGGTAATCTTGTCGAGGTTCGCGTACAGGTTGTCCATGTCGCCGTAGTCGTTCAGCAACTGGATGGCCGTCTTCGGGCCCACCTTCGGTACGCCGGGCACGTTGTCGCTCGCATCTCCCATGAGTGCGAGGTAGTCGCGAATCTTTTCTGGCGGGAGCCCGTACTTTTCCAATACTTGCTCGGGGCCGAAATCAATGCCGTCGGCGCCCTTCGTCAAGTGGAAAAGATGAATCTTGTCTGTCACGATCTGCGACATGTCCTTGTCTTTACTGAGAATCACGACGCTGTCGAATCCCGCCTCGACCGCAGCCACCGCGGTACTTGCCATCACGTCATCCGCTTCGTAGCCCGGTTCCGAAAGCAGCGGGATGCCGCTGGCTTCGAGGCTTTCGCCCAGCAGCGGCATCTGCGCCGCCATCTCTTCGGGCATGGGTCCGCGATTTGCCTTGTAGTCCGGGTAAAGTTCGTGCCTGAAAGTCTTCGTGTGAGCCACGTCGCGCGCAATCGCAAAGTGCGTGGGCTTGTGCTTAGCCAAGATGCGGAGCACCGCACCCCAGTAACCGTGCATCATCGACACGTCTTCGCCCTGGCTGTTCTTGAGCGGGTTTTGCGAGTAGGCGTAGAACATGCGGAACGCAAGCGCGTACGAATCGAGCAATAGTAAAGTCTTGGGCATAACCTGAATGTAGAAAAATATTATATATTGTTCCGAAGGTGCTTATGGGTAGGAGTCCTTTATGAAAAAGTTTGTGTCACCCTGGAGCCGTCATCCTGGGCGCGAAGCGTCCGGGCGGACAGCACTTAGCAACTTGTTGCTTAGTGCGCATGGCCACCAAGGTGGGATCCATACGTTTTATACCGGTGCTTGTCTAATTGCCTTTTTGACAATCTTCCTCGTCGCCTGCGGTGACGATGACAGCGACTTTGCGTCGCGCCCGGATGGGAAAGAATCTTCCATTTCCGCAGGGTCATCAAGTTCAGAACGATCATCTAGTTCGGTGACTTTAGCGACTCCGTGTAAGACCGATGACACGGATACTTGCGAATACGGCGAGTTGGTGGATGAACGCGACGGCCAGACCTACAAGACCGTAAAGATCGGTGACCAGGTATGGATGGCCGAAAATCTCAATCACGAAACGGCAAACAGTTACTGCTACAACGATTCCACAGAATATTGCACCAAGTATGGCCGTTTTTACACCTGGGATGCTGCGACAACGGCTTGCCCGAGCGGCTGGCGCCTGCCTACATTTGAGGAAATTGAAACGTTGTTAGCTGCAGTCGGGGGCGTTTGGATGACGGGCGAAATGCTCAAGTCCACCAGTGGTTGGTATGATAACGGAAACGGAACGGATGACTATTCGTTTGCTGCGTTGTCTACTGGCTACAGACTCGAGAGTGGGGAGTACAGCGTCGAAGGCTATTACGCGTACTTCTGGAGTTCTACTGAACGCTATAGCGACACCGCGTATTACTTGTTCTTATACTACGGTAAAGACGATGGGAGTATAGGCAGCAGTAGCAAGGACCTCGGGCTCTCTGTCCGTTGCCTCAAGGACTGATAAAGAATTGATGCCGTTCGAAAGGAAAGAAAAATGAAAGGATGGAAATTAAGCGATGATGTGCTTTTGATTGTGGTATCTGTCGCTGCAGGGGCCTATTTGTTTGTTTCTAGGGACATGTTTGACTTTTTTGCGGTGCTGATTATCTTTTTTATCTATCTTCTTTTATGTTTGATTGTGTTTCTTTTGAAAAAGAGAATAAAAAGAATTGAAAAAAAATACAGGGAAAGAACCATGAAGAACTTTAGCGAAAATATCAAGTACATCGGTGTCGATGACCGCGATTTGGATTTGTTCGAAGGCCAGTATGTGGTGCCCGAGGGCATGGCGTACAATTCGTATGTGATTGTGGACGAAAAGATTGCCGTGACCGATACGGTCGATGCGCACAAGGTGAATGAATGGCTTGCTAATCTGGATGCCGCTCTCGCTGGCCGCAAGCCGGACTACCTGGTGATTCATCACTTGGAACCGGACCATGCTGGCGGCATTGCTGATTTTGTCGCGAAGTACCCGGAAGCAACTCTCGTTTCTTCGGCGAAGGCTTTCGCACTCCTGCCGCAGTTCATGGCTCTCCCTGAATCGGTCAAGAAGCAGACCGTGAAGGAAGGCGATACGCTTTCGCTCGGTGCACACACGCTTCAGTTTATTGGTGCCCCGATGGTGCATTGGCCCGAAGTCCTGTTCAGTTACGAACAGAGCGAGAAGGTGCTGTTTGCGGCCGATGCATTCGGCAAGTTCGGCGTGTACGATGCCGACCCGGATGACTGGGCATGCGAAGCTCGCCGCTACTACTTCAACATTGTGGGCAAGTACGGCAACCAGGTGCAGGCGGTGCTCAAGAAGGCTGCTGCACTCGACATCAAGACGATTTGCCCGCTGCATGGCCC
>JAEEGL014680255.1_pt1 | contig 10755 bp, 8 predicted proteins | sample 9134231 | NCBI WGS metagenome assembly JAEEGL01 (sample SAMN16246548, study PRJNA631951) | gut metagenome | biome: gut microbiome; feature: rumen; material: fiber-attached | host: Bos | place: Iran: Karaj | collected 2018-10
GCAAGCATCGTGAGGTAAAGGTCACGGGCGGCCTCAAAACTGTCTTCCAACTCCGCAAGGGCTTCTTTCAGGCTCTTGCCGCTGTCCTCCGCACAAGCATATAACTGCTTGAAAGCCTTGATTCTGAGGATTCTTCTGTTCAGCATATTTCAAATAAACTTGCTCTTGTGTAAAAAATTCGTACAAAGTTAGTGTTTATTAAATAATTTTCCTACATTTGTGCCTAATTAAAAAATCGAAAAGCAATGTACAGTGAAGATTTTGAAAGGGCTTATACCCGGGAGCGCAATGCGGAAGACGTATATTCGAAGCCGGTCCGTGCCGGAAAACGTACGTACTTCTTCGATGTAAAGGCAACGAAAGGCAACAATGACTACTACCTCACGATTACCGAGAGTAAGCGAAGGGTGGAGCGTGACGGTTCGTTCGTCTTCGACAAACACAAGATTTTCCTTTATAAGGAGGATTTCGAGAAGTTCGCTGAAGGACTTGAAGAGGCTGTCAAGTATATCAAGGAGACCCTCCTGAAAGACCAGCCTTTCTCCGAGACCAGGCACGAGGACTCAGGCAGTCCGGATGTTGATTTCGATGAACTTTAGCACAAGACCGGCTGATTGCGCCGGTTTTTTTGTACCCTGACGAGAATGATACTACTCAAAGACATACAAGTAGACGGGCTGAAAAAAGACGTTCTCATTGAAGGGGAACGAATTGGCCGTATCAGTTCCGAGCCCATAGTTCCTCCTGAGGGAACGGAAGTTTTCGACGGAAGGGGCAAGGCCCTTATTCCCGGCTTTGTCAATATGCACAGTCACGCCGCGATGATCCTTCTCCGCGGCATCCACGAAGACCTTAGGCTCTATGACTGGCTTGAAAGGGTATGGAAAATAGAGGCTGTCATAGACCGGAATTTCGTCTATCAGGCAAGCCGTCTGGCCTGTCTCGAGATGATAAAAGGCGGCACGACCTGTTTCAATGACCATTACTGGTTCGCCCCCGAAACGAGGAGGGCGGCCCTGGAACTGGGAATCCGGCCAGTAATCTCCTTCCTTTTCCTTGACGGCCACGACAGGGAAACGGCCCGAAAACAAAGGCTCGCCTGCGAGAGACTGTATGAGCGAAGCAAAGAATGGAACGACAGCCACGGCTTTGCCATAGGCATCCATTCCGTCTATACCGTATCCGAAGAGAACATCCTCTGGGCCAACAACTTCGCCCTGGAACACGGCCTCAGGGTCCATATGCACCTTGCGGAAACCGCCCTCGAAGACAGTGACTGCCGAAGGGAGCACGGCGGCCTCTCCCCTGTCGGCTATTTCGACAGGCTCGGAGTGCTCGGAAGCCATACCATCGCCGCCCACTGCCTCTACCTGAGCGACGACGACGTCAAGATTCTCGGCAAGCGGAAAGTCAACTGTGTCCATAACATTAATTCCAACGCCAAACTTGCTTCCGGCTTCCGCTTCCGATACAACGAGCTTCGCGACGCCGGAGCCAATCTCTGCCTCGGAACCGACGGAGCGGCGTCATCCAATAATCTGGATATGCTCGAGACTATGAAGACGACCGCCCTTTTCCAGAAGGCCTGGAGGGAAGATCCCACCCAGATGCCCCTCGGAGAACTGATGGACTGCGCGACCGTCAACGGAGCGAGGGCACTTGGAATTGAATGTGGAGCCGTGAAGGAAGGAGCTCTTGCCGACCTCTCGGTCGTGGACCTCGACAACAGCTATTTCCTTTCCCCCGGCACTTTCCTCGGCAACCTGGTCTATTCAGCCCACAGCGACGTAATCAGCGATGTGATAGCCGGCGGCCGTTTCGTGATGCGGGGGCGGAAAGTCGAGGGAGAAGAAGAGATCCTCGAAGGAGCACGGAGCGTTCTCGGGATGATTCATTCAGAAAAATGACTGAAATAGTTCGCATTATTAAAAAAAATTGTTAATTTTGCACTGAATAGGTACAAGCTTTGGCTATGCTGGAAGATTTAAGGAAAACCATCGAAAAGCTGATTGCCCGTTACGAGGCTGAGAAAGCGGAAAATGCAAAGCTCCGCAGTGAGTTACGTGCGAGCAAAGAAGCCAATGACACCTACAGGAAACAAGTTGAGGATTTACTTTCAGAAATAGAAACCCGGAAACTCACTGAGGCATTCAGCGCCGGAGGCAACAGTCCCGAGGCGAAGAAGAAAATCGATAGCTTGATAGCGGAGATCAATAAATGCATCTCCCTGTTGGAAAATTAAGAGGATGGAACAAAAGATCAGCATTCAGATAGGCGGCCGAGCCTTCAGCCTGACCGCGACTTCCCCGGAGCACGAAGAAATGATCCGGCTCGCTGCGGATGCAATCAACAAGCGTCTGTCCAATTACCTTCGGAAGAACCCCGACAAGAACGTCTCGGAACTGATGTCAATGGTTGCGCTGAGCGAATGCGTCCTGAGAATCAGTTTCCAGCGCGAACTTGACAAGGCGAAGGCCGAAGGGGCCTCTCTGAACGAGGATCTGGAGCGATATATTCTGGGCGATAAATAACAAGCCGTCAGGCACCCCCTCTGAAAACAACACGTTTCAACGCACCGAGTTGACTCAGACCGGGGATGACGGGCCCCAAGTTACCCTACGGGGGATTCTGCCGCGAGGCAGGACGCGGGATATCAGAAACCGGCTGGCGCTCAAATCTTATTCATTTAAGATTTTCTGCAGCGGTGCTGACGGCTTTTTTAATCCAAGGCAAGTTTCCTTTTTGGAGCTTGCCTTTTTTATGGACATTTAAAACAACATATATATGGACACAATAGCATTAATCATCGGATTCGTCGCGGGGGCCGTGATCGCCCTTGCCGCCTACATACTTATCCGCAAGAGTGTTTTGAAGGGAAAGCGGGATGAAATCCTTGAGAAAGCGGAGATCGAAGGAGAGAAAATCAAGAATGAGAAGATTCTCCAGGCCAAGGAAAAGTTCCTTTCCCTGAAAGCCGAACACGACAAGACCATCAACGAGCGGAACAACCAGATCCGCGAGGCCGAGAACAGGATCAAGCAGAAAGAAAACAGTTGGAACCAGAAACTCGCCGAGGTGGACCGCAAGATGAAAGAGGCCGAACAGATCAAGAATTCCTTGAAAGGCCAGCAGGAAGCCCTCAGGCACAAGGAAGAGGAGACAGACGCTCTCCGCCAGCAGGCTATCCGCCAGATCGAGACAATTTCGGGGATGTCAGCCCAGGAAGCCAAGACCCAGCTGCTTGAAAGTATGAAGGCCGAAGCGCGCACCGAGGCCCAAGCCTATATCAACGACTGCATCGACGAAGCGAGACTCAACGCCGCGAAAGAGGCCAAACGCATAGTAATCAACACGATACAGCGCACGGCAACGGAAACCGCCATTGAGAATGCCGTCACTACCTTCCCTATCGAAAACGACGACATCAAGGGACGCATCATCGGACGTGAAGGACGCAATATCCGCGCCCTGGAGGCCGCTACGGGAGTTGAATTCGTGGTGGACGACACCCCCGACGCCATCCTGCTTTCCGCCTTTGACCCCGTGCGCCGCGAAGTCGCCCGCCTGGCCCTGCACCAGCTTGTAATCGACGGACGCATCCATCCGGCACGTATTGAGGAAGTGGTCACCAAAGTCAAGAAACAACTGGAAGACGAAATCCTCGAGACCGGAAAGCGCACTTGTATCGACCTTGGCATACACGGCCTCCCGATGGAACTTATCCGCCTCATCGGACGAATGAAATACCGTTCCTCCTATGGCCAGAACCTGCTCCAGCACTCCCGCGAAGTAGCAAATATCTGCGCCATAATGGCTTCCGAACTCGGACTCAACCCCAAGATAGCCAAACGCGCCGGTCTGCTCCACGATATCGGAAAAGTCTCCGAAGAAGAGCCGGATCTGCCTCACGCACTGCTAGGTATGAAACTGGCCGAGCAGTTCAAGGAAAAGCCGGAGATCTGCAATGCCATCGGAGCACACCACGAGGAGACCGAAATGACTTCCCTCTACGCTCCCATCGTACTTGTCGGCGACGCCATTTCCGGCGCACGCCCCGGAGCAAGACGCGAAGTCATCGAGTCCTACATCAAGCGCCTCAAGGGTATGGAAGACCTTGCCCAGGCCTATCCCGGCGTGACTAAAGCCTATGCCATCCAGGCCGGACGCGAACTCCGCGTCATCGTGGGCGCGACCGAGGTCAGCGACCAGGAGGCCGAAGTCCTCTCCGGCGAGATCGCCAAGAAGATCCAGGATGAAATGACCTATCCCGGCCAGGTCAAGATCACAGTCATACGTGAAACCCGTTCTGTTGCTTACGCGAAATAAGTCATAATGTCAGAAATTGAACCCCTGATTGCCGACCTTGCGCTGATTCTTATCTGCGCCGGCGTAATGACACTGATTTTCAAGAGGCTCAAGCAGCCTCTTGTTCTCGGTTATATAGTGGCCGGATTCATCGCCAGCCCGCATTTCGGACTCACCCCGTCGGTAATCGACGTGGCAAGTGTCCATACCTGGTCGGATATCGGAGTCATCTTCCTGCTCTTCGCCCTGGGACTGGAGTTTTCCTTCAAGAAGATAGTCAAGGTAGGCGGAGCGGCTGTGATAGCCGCCCTGACCATAATCGCAGGAATGATCTTCCTCGGCTTCACGGTCGGCAAGGCCTTCGGCTGGGGCAAGATGGACGCAATCTTCCTCGGAGGTATGATTGCAATGTCCTCGACCACAATCATTTATAAGGCATTCGAGGACTTGGGACTGGCGAAGAAACAGTTCGCTTCCCTGGTTATGTCCATACTGATTCTGGAGGACATACTGGCGGTGGTCCTTATGGTCGTTCTTTCGACTGTCGCCGTTTCCAACAGCTTTGAGGGCGGGGCGCTTCTGGGCTCCATCGGAAAGTTGGTATTCTTCCTGATTCTATGGTTCCTGGTGGGCATATTCCTTATTCCTCTGCTGCTTCGCAAGACCAAGAAGCTGATGAACGAGGAGACTATGCTGGTGGTGGCCCTCGGGCTCTGTTTCGGTATGGTAGTAGTAGCTGCACAGACCGGTTTTTCGGCTGCTTTCGGGGCGTTCATAATGGGTTCCATACTAGCGGAAACAATTGAGGCTGAACATATTGAAAAGCTGGTCAAGCCGGTCAAGGATCTCTTCGGCGCAGTTTTCTTCGTCTCAGTGGGAATGATGGTGGACCCTGCAATGATAGGGGCGCACTATCTTCCTATCATTTTCATCACCCTTACGGTGATTGTCGGACAGCTGATCTTCGCCACACTGGGAGTACTGCTTGCAGGACGTCCCCTGAAGGAGGCGATGCAATGCAGTTTCTCCCTCACTCAGATCGGAGAATTCGCCTTTATCATCGCAACCCTGGGCGTTTCCCTGAAGGTCACCAGCGACTTCCTCTACCCGATAGTGGTAGCCGTCTCGGTAATAACAATCTTCATTACGCCTTATATGATAAGGCTTGCGGAACCGGCCTACAATTTCGTCTACAAGCATCTTCCGAAGAAGACCAAGAACTTCCTGGACAACTATGCCGTACAAAGTCCCAGCAGTTCCAGACAGAGCCTGTGGAAAGACTATATCATCGCGATAGTCAAGAATACAGTAATCTACAGCATAATCTGCGTCGCAATCTGCGCCCTGTCCTTCTCCCTGCTTGTCCCGGCGCTTGAAAAAGTCTTGCCTGCACTGTGGGCCCATATAGCCTCCGCGATGATAACGATCGTGGCTATGGCCCCCTTCCTGAGGGCAATGATGGTGAAGAAGAACAGTTCGGAGGAATACAAGACTCTCTGGGATGAAAGCCGCGCCAACAGGGCCCCTCTGGTTGCTTCGGTGGTCATTCGCTTCGGCATAGGAATCGGTTTCATAATCTATGTCCTCGGAAAACTGATACACATTTCAGCCTCCTGGATTTTCCTGCTCACACTCGCCCTGCTTGTCTACATATTCAGCAATATCAACAAGCGACAGTCCAAGAGAATCGAAAAGACCTTCCTCGACAACCTGCGTTCCAGGGAGGTCCGCGCTGAATATCTTGGGGAGAAAAAACCGGATTACGCATCCAAACTGCTATCAAAGGACATTCACTTCGTCGAATATGACATACCCTATGAGGTGGACTGGGGCGGAAGCACGCTTATCGAACTGAAATTCAGCGAGCGATTCGGTATCCAGGTCGTGTCCATACTCAGGGGCGAACTGCGTATCAACATCCCCAGCGGCAAGGACAGGATTTTCCCCGGAGACCACATCCAGGTCATAGGCACGGACAGCGAGACGGACAGCTTCGGGAAATTCCTCGACAGCTCCCGCGCTCCTCTCGACGACAAGCGTTACGGCGAAGGAGAAATGCGTCTGCGCTGCATTCCCGTTGAGGACGACTCTCCTTTCCTGGGTCTCACGCTCCCCGAGAGCGGAATCAAGGACAAACTGCACTGTATGCTGCTCGGAGTCGAGAAAACCGACGGGACCCTGCATACACCAAATGTCGCCATCCCCTTCGAGGACGGCGACATACTCTGGCTTGTAGGAAGTGAAAAGGACCTTGACGGTCTGAACAAATAGACTATTTTCCGAACAGACGGCTCCAATCCCGCTTCAGCGCAGGAGTGCAGATCTTTTCAGGTACGAAGGACCACTTCCCTATAATATCCGGATTGCCGATGACCTCCGGGTCGATGGAACCGTTTTCCATAACATAATCATACAGGAGATTGCGGATCTCGGGATAGCGTTCCACTGTGCGCTCCGGGACAGTGGAGCCTTCCACGCCGGCTTCTTCAAGAAGATGTCCCCCGCCGGAAGCGCGGTAAGAGGTCATTGCTACATTATACTCTTTTTCTTCACTGAAGGGGGCTCCGGAGGCCATAGAGCTGATTGTCACCCTCTCTCCGAAGGGCTTTGTCACATCCACGGTGTAGCAGATACCGGCAGCGGAATCGAAGTTGTACGAACGGTTTTCGAAGGACCACCTCTTCTGGCCGGTGCGTGGATCATCTCCCGCCTTGATTTTAAGCAGGGTCTCCCCCGGTCCCTTGACCGTCTGTATCCATCTGTCGTATGAAGCCTCCAGGTAGCGTCGGATCTCAGCGCCCGTCATTTTGATGACAAAAAGCTGATTCTCAAAGGGATAGATAGTAAACAGATCATTGTATCGCAATATCCCGCGTTCCACGGATCCATTGTATGTCAAGGGTGCTGCGAAGGAGATTTCAGCGGGGGCGCAGCGAAGGCAGATGGTATGGATAAGGTCAATATACGGGCAGGGTCCGATATAGGCATCCCTGGTCAGAAGATCCACATTAAGGACCCCCACCTCCTTGAGGGTAAACTCCTTTACGGCAAGATATTCCTTCCTGAAATGTGAACGCATAGCAGTATCCACAGCCTCCGCCCTGACGGGAATGAGGGACGCTTCATAGGTCTTCGAGACAATTTTTCCGTCTTTGACCGAGAGCTTCATTTTCCCTTCTGCCACAAAACGGGCGTGACTGCCGGAATTCAGCAGGGCGCAACTGTCCCTGGCCTCTACATAGGGGCGATGGTCGTGGCCGCACAGGACCCAGTCCACACCCTTGACGGCATTCATCACGTCAAGGGCCTCGGACTCCGGAATGGACCCGTCTCCCTTGCCTGTCGCCGTGTGCATAAGGGCAATCACTACGTCGGGCTTTTCCTTTGCCCTGACTCTGTCCACATCACCCTGGATCTCGTCCACTATGCTCTTGAAGTCCATTCCGCGCCATATCTCTTCGGTCAGCCAGCCTTTGATGTTGGCATTGGTATAGCCTATTACCGCTATCCTTAATCCAGCCTTGTCAAAGATCTTATACAGAGGGAAATAAGGCTTGCCGTCAGCCACTTTTACCGCATTCCCGCCGAGAAAGGGAATCCCCTTCCGCTGCAAATCCGCAGCTATCCTGTCATAGACGGGATGGCCGGTCTCTATGTCGTGGTTCCCGACCGCCACTGCGTCATAGCCCATATACTCCATCAGGCGGGGCCATAGATGCGGAGAAAGGGTGTCGACATAGTTGTAATAATAGGCTGCATTGTCCCCTTGCAGGCAGTCTCCGGCATCCAAAAGAAGCAGATTGGACGCCCCGTCGGCCGTCCTTACGCTGTCAATCACTGTATTAAGGGCAAAGAGGGACTTCCGCACCCGGCCATCCACATAAGTGGAATCGAACCAGGCTCCGTGGACGTCGTTCGTCGAAAGGATGGTCAGAGAATACTCTCCGTCCTTAAGCGAACGGCCGCAGCCAAAAGAGAAAAAGCAAGTGGCTGCAAAAACTGCAGCCACTGAAAAGAAATGCGTCCTCTTCATTATTGAATGATATTCAGTTCGACGCGGCGGTTCTGCGCACGGCCTTCTTCGGTTTCATTCGTAGCAATCGGCTTCTCCTTGCCATAGCCTGCATAGGCCAGGCGGAACTTGTCGACGCCCTGGGAGACGAAGTAGTCATAAACAGCCTTTGCGCGGGCCTCGGAGAGCTTCTGGTTGTATGCGGCGCTTCCGACAGAGTCAGTATGGCCGGAAATCTCCACCTTCACTTCAGGATTCTCCTGCAGCCACTTAACGACAGAGTTGAGAGGTCCCTTGGCGGCTTCCTTGATGACGGACTTGTTGAAGTCGAACATCGTGTTGGAGAGGTCTGCCATCGTCTTCTGGATCTCCACGGGGATTTCCTTGATGATGGTGATAGTGTCGCGGATGATTTCCTTCTCGATGACGGTGTTGGTCTTCACGACGGTGTCACGCACGGTAACGGTGTTGGTCACGGTGTCGCGGATAATCCTGTCGACATAGACAATCTGCGGCTCCTGCGGCTTCTTTGCAACGCTGCCGAAGGCGAGCTTTAGTTTCAGGCCGGCACCGATGTTGGAGAACTTTGATGCGATATTCTCAGTCGTGCCAGTGGCCTTGATATAGTAGGAAGTCGGATCACCTTCCTTGGGGGTAGTCTTGAAACTTACATCGTCATAAGTCATTTCCAGCATACTGCCCTTGGAGAAAGCGAAAGTTGTTCTTCCCTGATCATCCGTGGCCACGGTCATGAAACTGGTCTTGGGATTGACCGGAGAGAGGAAACCATAATCCAGATAAAGCCCGGTATAAAGTCCCCAGCCGTTGCCAAGTCCCCAGCGGAAACCAAGTTCTCCGGAAGCTGCGACGTTGAAGAGTTCGGGTTTGAAACGGCCTTTCTGATTGAGACCGGGAATAACACCGTCGTCTCCGCCTTCCTCCCCGAAGAGTTGCTGGTAGGTCGAGGTTCCATAGATACCAAGGCGGTCAAAGAACAGCCCGGAAGTCTTGTCGTTAAGGGCATCCTGAGCCTGGGAGGCATCAAGCTGCCGTTGATTCTGATCGTACAGAATAGTAGCATCGACGGTCGTACCCATGGAAGTGGTTGTAGGCAAACCGGCGACAGTAGCCGCATTTGCGCTTGAGCCGTAAATTATCCCCTGCTTGCCATCTTGATAAGTGGGGACTCCGGTAGGGGTTTGCTGGGCGTATTGTTCGCCGTAAAAACCGGTAAAACTGCGTTCATAATTGCCCATTATATTGAAAAGCAGGCGGGCGCCGAGGGCGATATAGAAATGATTGGACTTACGCTGGTTGAGCGGGGCCATGAACTGGAGCATCAGGGGCACCTGAACGGCATACAGAGTCTGATTCTCACTGAGTGTCATCAAATCATCGGAGAGGGTCTGGGGATCCGGTTTTGCATTGCCGAAGACAACTGCGCCAACCCCGGGATTGTCCGGATCTGTGGTCTTATCCAAGGCCATGAAAATCCAGGGATTCTTCGAAGCAGAAAAAGCGCCACGGTAGATGGCCAGTTCAGCGCCGGTCGTCAGACCCCAGTGTTCGTTGAAATGGACTGTGTAGCCGAGACCGGCTCCTCCTCCAAGGGTATTCTTCGAAAGAAAATCCACGCTGGCATTCGGGGCGAAACGGTCCGCCACCTGATAATTGAGGGCTGAAAGGCCGCCGAAAGCGTCAATATGGAACTCGTGTCTCGGAACCCACTCCGACGACCACGACTGAGCCGATGCCGCGACGCATAGCGTCAAGGCAGCAAAAAAAATAGCTGTGCGTTTCATAAGTATAATGGTTATTTTTACTTGCAACACACAAATATATGTTTTTTTTGCCAAATATTCACCCCCAAAGACAAAAAACTACTTAAATGAGTATTCAGAAGTGTTTTTCAGCCCGGTGGTTCCGAAATAGGCCGACACCACATCTCCCTTTACGAAGACCCTCTTCCCTACAAGCGACGGATTGTCCACCAGGTTCAGCGCATCCCGGACTTCTCCCTTAGGCAACTCTACCGCAAGGCAAGATTCCTTGGCAGTAATGGAGGATCGGGCGGCAAGGGCGATATGGGTGTTTTTCGTTATCTCCGAAGTCTTCACGCTCTTCCCGGCGGCAGTCAGGTCCCCCCCGACGATATAGCCGTAGATCCACAGGTCATTCTCCCCCGCGTGGGCGGCGGCATCGGCTACCGAAATGGCATCAGAAGGGGCGTTTCCGCCGTTGCCTCCGGAATTGCCACCAATTATATAAGTCTCTGAGATCCAGTTTTTTGTCGTATCCACTGCGACTTCGAAACGGGAGCCCGTGGAAGATGGTTCAGGGGCGGATACGGAAAGGTTGAGAACTTCCTGTGGAGCAAGCGTCCGGCTCAGCAGCGTCTCATCCTTCCCCTTGTCGTAAAGCGTGAGCGAAACCGTCCC
>JAEEGL014896149.1_pt1 | contig 10755 bp, 7 predicted proteins | sample 9134231 | NCBI WGS metagenome assembly JAEEGL01 (sample SAMN16246548, study PRJNA631951) | gut metagenome | biome: gut microbiome; feature: rumen; material: fiber-attached | host: Bos | place: Iran: Karaj | collected 2018-10
CTTTATAATATTTTTCCGGAATATGATTTGAATCCATAACTCTTCCGTCTTCAAAATAGCCCATAAATGTTCCTTCGCTGAAGCCCTCGGATCTGGAACCCTTGTCCTTTCCGAATATGGTCTCTCTAAAAAGAAGCCACACCAGCTTTATATCAGTCTTCAGTGAAACATTTGAAGCATACCAGACATCATTCTGAAGTCTGTTCTCCCAGGTCATAAGCTTTGTCGGATCAGCCAGCGGACAGTCAAGTCCCGGTCTGACCGAATGTCTGAGTTCATGATATTTATTAAATCTGCCCTGATATACCACCGGCAGAGGTCTTGGTCCTATTATGGACATATCACCCTTAAATACACTGTAAAAATTCAGAAGCTCATCCAGTGATGTAGATCTTACGAACTTCCCCCACTTTGTTACTCTTTTATCAGCTCTGAGGAGAACTCCGTTCTCATCGGTCTTATTCGTCATATTTCTGAACTTGATAAGCGAAAACAGCTTACAGTTCTTACCCATTCTCTTCTGACAAAAGAATATCGGATGACCTACATCAAAAAATGTAACTATCGCTATTATCAGATTGATAGGCAGAGATACTATGATTGCCAGTCCCGATAAGATAATATCGATAATTCTTTTTCCGTATTTTGAATAAAAGGTTTCCTTTATCTCAGGCAGTGTATACTGGGCATTTGATTTTTCAAGATTATCTTTTGCTATCCTGCCAGCAAGCTCTATCTGTATGTTTCGCGGCAGATTATCATAGTCAAAGTCTTTACCCATGTTATAAATACTCTTTTCTTATCCTACACAATAAATAACCTCATATCATAAGCATATGAGGTTATTTTTTTACTATTTATCTTGGATTATTATATCACAAATTTTATCAACAATGTCTAATTCTAATTCCTCATACATAGGTAATGTGAGGATTGTCTTGGATATATCATGAGCTATCGGTGTACTCTTTTCTGCACCGTAAGCCTTATAACAGCTTAACTCATTTACTGCCGGATAGAAGTACTTTCTCGCATAAATATCATTTTCCTCAAGATTCTTAAATACTTCATCCCTTGTTTTTCCGAACTTTTCCGTAAGGATTCTTATAGGGAAGTAGGAATAATTACTCTCAACATCATCACAATCCTCGCTGAGTATAATTCCATCTATTCCTGACAGTCTCTCAAGGTAATGATCCCTGACAACCTTTCTCTTCTCTATACATTCTCCGATACGTCTCAGATTGCATATTCCCATGGCAGCTCTTATCTCATCGAGCTTTGAGTTGCCACCGATTGCACATACATCTCCGGTATCTACGATTCCGAAATTCTTCAGCTCATGGAGTCTGTTTCTCAGGCTCTCATCCTTAAATGCAACCGCTCCGCCTTCTACTGAATTGAATACCTTAGTTGCATGGAAACTGAACATTACCGCATCACCGAAATTTCCGATTCCCTTGCCCTTATATTTTTCTCCGAAAGCATGTGCCGCATCGTAGATAACCTTCAGGTTATGCTTCTTTGCTATTTCATCTATCGCTTCGACATCGCAGATATTTCCGTATACATGAACAGGAACTATTGCAACCGTCTTATCTGTTATAAGACTTTCAATCTTATTAACGTCTATGGTATAGTCTTTTTCATCGATATCACAGAATACCGGTTTAAGATTATTTCTGACTATGGAATGGGTCGTGGACACAAATGTAAAAGGTGTCGTTATAACCTCGCTCCCTTCAGGAAAATCATATGTTTTAATAGCGTTTTCGAGCGCCATATGACCGTTAACGAAAAGAGATAAGTATGATACATCCAGATATTCCAACAGCATATGCTGGAACTTCTTATATACCGGTCCCATATTGGTTAATATCTTATTATCAAATATAGGCTTTATCTCATTTATGAAATCTTCCATAGAAGGTAAAGATGGTTTTGTGACGTATATAGACATAGCTGGCCTTCCTTTACTGAAATAATATATAATCTATTCTCCTGAATCATCCGACACAGATACCGGATGCACAACCACCGGTCCTCTGTCACCTATACCTGTTTCATCTGTCAGTTCTTTACTGATCTTCTGTACTTTATCAGTAGGCTTATACGCCTTTGTGCCAAAAAGATATTCATGCAGCGCAACAACATTCTGGATCAGATTCTCAGATGCGAGGCATGATCCCTTATCCTTATCTTCATAATACTCATATGAAAACGGGAAACCAACTGTACTGTCAATCTTATAAGACATAACGTCCTTCAGAATAGATACCATATCATCTTCAGTAATAGATGTTTTGATATAAGGGAAGAACATATCAAGAGTCTTATCGATTGTCGCAACATCTGCTGACTTAACCTTTGACATAAGTGCCAGAAGCACTTCACGCTGTCTCTCTGTTCTTGTTATATCTCCCTGTCCTGTACTTCTGATACGTGCATAAGCAGTTGCCTGCACGCCGTTAAGTGTAACATATCCCGTCTCATACACACCATTTGAAGCCATGTTGTTGGTGGTTATCTGATCAGATATACAGAGATTGATCATCTCAATCTCATCTTCCTCTATATGAACTGTAACACCACCAAGGGCATCAACTGCACGAGTGAATCCTTCCCAGTTTGCAGTAATAAACTCTGTGATATTCAGATCCAGATTGGAGTTCAGTGTCTGAATAGCCAGAAGCGGTCCGCCATATGCATATGCCGCACTGGCCTTTGCTTTGCTCTCCTGTCCCGGAATATCCATAAGCATATCTCTATATACAGATATGACCTTAACTTCCTTTGTAGTGTTATTTATGCTTATAACAAGCATAGCATCACTCTGATTACCTATTCCCATTTTGGAATCTCTGGAATCGAGACCAAAGAGAGCGATATTTGTGTAGTTGTCCATATCCTTATTAGCGCCGCTGTTGATCATAAGATCCTGTTCGCTGAGGTCTGTTATATCAGCCAGTCCCCACTTATTACGAGCCTTAACTACAATGATTGCAGCAACCAGACCCACAACAAGTATAAGTTCGATGAGAAATGTGATTATCCATCTGGCAAGATGTTTTCTCTCATCTGTCTCTATACTGTCATCATGAGTCTTCTCATAATCGGCATATGTATACTCTTTTTCTTTCTCTTTATCTGTTTTCTTTCCCATAACGTTCCTCAAAATATTATTTCATCTTCGACAGATAAACCTTTATTCTTATTGAATCGCGTATCATTTCAAATATACTGCGGATCCTGATTCTTGATCTGTTTGCCTTGTTTCTTGAAAAGTTTACAACAACCGGCATCTCAAGAATCTTGTAATTGAGCTTTGCAGATATGGCAAGAAGCTCTATATCGAAGGAAAACCTGGAGGTTCTCATAGCCTTAAGTACAGGAACTGCCTTAGTAGTCCTGAAAAGCTTGATACCCGTCTGTGTATCCTTGACCTTAAGCCCAAAGAGCAGTTTCATAAAGTAATAATATCCATAGCTCATAACCTTTCTGAGGAACGGATATTCAATTTTAGAATCCTTATGCATCTTAGAGCCGATCACAACATCAGCCGCTTCTTCCTCTGCCTTCTTAAGGTAGCCCTCAAGAAGATAAGGAGGAATCTCAAGATCCGAATCGAGAAATGCAACGTATTCTGACTTTGCTGCCAGCATACCTCTTCTTACGGCATATCCCTTTCCCTTATTATCGTCATAAGATATGAACTTGATCCTGCTGTCTGCTGCAGATGCTCTTTCTATCTCCTGCTTTGATTCGTCGCTGCTTCCGTCATTAACTGCAATGATCATGAAAGACGGGCAGAACTTCTCAATCTGCGTTGCCGTTTCTATTAAGTTTCTGTAAATACGTTCGCCTTCGTTATAGACAGGCATTACAACTGTAAGTTCCACCATTTTTCCGTCTCTTGGTTTTAGTTATTTGAGTTCTTCTGCGATGAGCTTGTTGACCTCTCCCGGATCACACTTGCCCTTCATTTCCTTCATTACAAATCCTACTATCGCTCCGATAGCCTTCTGCTTGCCGTTCTTTACATCTTCAACAGCCTTAGGATTAGCTTCGATAGCCTTCTTAACTACCTCAAGAAGCTGTCCTGAATCTGCCTTTGTTGACATGTTGTTGTCGGCAACATACTTAACCGGATCAAGATCATCTGAGAATACAGCCTTCTCGAATACCTCCTTAGCCACACCACCGTTGATCTCTTTTGAATCAACAAGCTTTATAAGCGCTGCAAGGTTCTTAGCACTGAACTTAAGTGACTCAGCATCGATTCCTGTTTCCTTCATAAGTCTCATGGTCTCAACCATAAGCCAGTTGGAAGCCTTCTTAGGATCTGCTCCCTCAGCTACTGCTCCCTCGAAGATTTCTGACATCTTCTTTGAGCCTGTGATCTGATCTATATCATAATCAGGAAGTTCATATTCCTTCTTATATCTTTCCTTCTTTTCATCTCTGAATTCAGGCTGTGCAGCCAGAATCTCATCGATCCACTCATCAGATACGATAATAGGAACAAGGTCAGGATCAGGGAAATATCTGTAATCCTGAGCATCCTCCTTGGAACGCATAGGATAAGAATAACCCTTCTCATCATCCCAGCGGCGTGTCTCCTGAACAACTTCTCCGCCTTCCTCTATTATATCGATCTGTCTCGCAATCTCGTTCTCGATACAACGTCTTATAGCTCTGAAAGAGTTGAGGTTCTTGGACTCAGTTCTTGTTCCGAACTCCTCTGTTCCCTTCTCTCTGATAGAGAGGTTAACATCAGCTCTCATAGAACCTTCATTAAGCTTGCAGTCTGATGCCCCAAGATAAATGATTGTCTCACGGAGTTTCTCGAGATAGGCCACAACCTCATCTGCAGATCTCATATCCGGCTCAGATACAATCTCGATAAGAGGTACACCTGAACGGTTGAAATCAACATATGTATCGTCTGTTATCGGATCATGGATAAGCTTTCCTGCATCCTCTTCCATATGTATCTCATGAATTCTGACAGCTTTCCTGCCGCCTTCTTCTGTCTCTATATCCACATGTCCGTTACGGCATATAGGATAGTAGAGCTGAGATATCTGATAATTCTGTGGGTTATCAGGATAGAAGTAATTCTTACGGTCAAACTTTGAGTTTCTTGTAATCTCACAGTTTGTAGCAAGGCCTACTGATATAGCCTTGTTAACTACTTCTCTGTTGAGAACAGGAAGTGAACCCGGCATACCTGAACATACCGGACAAACATGTGTATTAGGAGCTCCACCGAACTCAGTAGAACATCCACAGAATATCTTTGTCTTTGTATTAAGCTCAACATGTACCTCGAGGCCAATAACAACTTCGTATTCCTTACTCATTCTTATCTGCCTCCCTTCTGTACGCTGAACTGAGCTTTTCTTGCATTTTCCTTGAAGCTCTGTTCAAATGTATATCCCGCTCTGATGATCTTCTTCTCATCAAAAGTCTGACCAAGAAGCTGAAGTCCTACAGGCAGTCCGTTCTTGTCATATCCGCATGGAAGTGTAACTCCCGGAAGACCCGCAAGGTTAACTGCTACTGTATAGATATCTCCAAGATACATCTTGATAGGATCGCTCAGAGACTCACCGCACTTAAGTGCTGTAGTCGGAGCAACCGGTCCGAGAATAACATCATACTTTTCAAAAGCCTTATCAAAAGCCTGCTTGATAAGTGCCTTTACCTTAAGAGCCTTTACGTAATATGCATCATAATATCCTGATGAAAGAACAAAGCTTCCAAGCATGATACGACGCTTAACCTCTGCACCAAAGCCCTCACTTCTCGTCTTCTTATACATGTTGTGAAGGTCGCTGTAATCAGAAGTTCTGTATCCGTACTTAACTCCGTCAAATCTCTCAAGATTTGAAGAAGCCTCAGCACAGGCTATTACATAGTATGCAGGGATTGCATACTCAACCATACCAAGGTCGAACTCTTCTACCTCGGCACCCATTTCTCTGAATTTATCTGCTGCTGCAAGAACCGATGCTTTAACATCCTCGTCGATACCTTCAAGGAAGTAATCTCTCGGAACACCGATCTTCATACCCTTTACGTCAGCTACAAGAGCTGATGTAAAGTCTGTTGCAGCCTTTTCTGCATCATTTATAGTCTTCTCGCTTGCAGATGTTGAATCCTTATCATCGTGCTTTGAGATTATTTCAAGGATAGTAGCACAGTCTGTCATGTCCTTGCCGAGAGGTCCGATCTGGTCAAGAGATGAACCATAGGCAATAAGACCATATCTTGAAACTCTTCCATATGTAGGCTTAATACCTATGACACCGCAGAAGCCCGCTGGCTGCCTTATAGAGCCGCCTGTATCACTTCCGAGGGCAATTGCACACTCATCAGCTGCAACAGCTGCTGCTGAGCCTCCTGAGGAGCCTCCCGGAACTCTGCTGAGGTCCCATGGATTATGTGTAGCTCCGAAATATGATGTCTCGGATGTACTTCCCATGGCAAACTCATCCATATTTGTCTTACCGAGAACAACTGCACCTGCATCTATAAGATACTGAACAGCTGTTGATGTATATGTCGGAACGAAGTTTCCAAGTATCTTGGAAGCACAGGTTGTAAGTGTGCCTTCTATGCACATATTATCCTTGATAGCAACAGGAACACCGGCAAGAGGACCTGTAAGTTCTCCTGCTGCAATCTTTCTGTCAGCTTCACGTGCTGCTTCAAGGGCTTTTTCTGCCTCGATTGTTATATAGGCATGTATTTCCTTATCAGCTTCGCCGATCCTGTTAAGGTAAGCCTTAGTTGCCTCTACGGATGTAATCTCACCGGCAGCAATCTTCTTACCCAGCTCTACGGCTGTAAGAGATAATATATCTGTCATCTCGAGTCTCCTCTTTCTTTACTGCTAGAATGTCTCTGGTACGATATATGCATCACCGTTGCTCTCCGGTGCATTCTTAAGCATATTATCCTTATCGTCACCGTTTGTGACAACATCCTCTCGCATTACATTTGATACCGGGAAGGTGTGGCTCATAGCTTCAACATTTGTTGTGTCGAGCTCACTGAGTTTACCAACATAGTCCAGCATCTCATTCATATCCTTCTTTGCTCTTTCCTTCTCCTCATCAGAGAGTTCCAGCTTAGCCAGGATACCAACATATTCTATAGTTTCATCAGTAATCTGCATATAATTTACCTCATTTACGCTCTTACTTTAATATGAGTCTCACGGAGCTGCATCTCTGTAACATCTCCAGGAGCTCCGCACATAAGATCCTGTCCATTTCCGTTCATAGGGAAAGCGATAACTTCCCTGATGTTCTCCTCATTTCTGAGAAGCATGATCATTCTGTCTACTCCAGGAGCCATACCTGCGTGTGGAGGTGCTCCGAACTGGAATGCTGTATAAAGAGCTCCGAACTTCTGCTCAAGAACTTCCTTGCTGTAGCCTGCGATCTCGAAAGCCTTCTCCATGATCTGCATATCATGGTTACGAACAGCACCTGATGAAAGCTCAACACCGTTACATACAATATCATACTGGTATGCAAGAATATCCAGAGGATCCTTCTCGTTAAGTGCCTCAAGTCCGCCCTGTGGCATAGAGAATGGATTGTGTGTAAATGCCGGCTTCTTTGTCTCTTCATCAAGCTCGTACATTGGGAAGTCGTTGATGTAGCAGAATCTGTATGCATTCTTCTCAAGAAGATCAAGTCTTATACCAAGTTCCGTTCTGATCTGACCTGCATATGAATTTGCCTGAGCTTCTTTATCAGCTATGAAGAAGATTGTATCTCCAACATTAAGCTTTGCTGTCTCGCGAAGCTCTTCCTTCATATCATCCGGAATAAACTTATCGATAGGTCCCTTATAGCTTCCGTCTTCAAGAACCTCTAAGTATCCCAGTCCGCCCATTCCGATAGATGTAGCAAACTTAAGCATCTTCTCGTGCTGACCCTTTGAAAGCTTTCTAGGAGCGTTGATAGCACGAACAGTCTTTCCGTGGAAAGGCTTAAATGTACATCTCTGGAAGAACTCTGTTAAATCTATTATTCTAAGCGGATTTCTGAGATCCGGCTTATCTGTACCAAACTGAAGCATAGCATCCTTGTAGCTTATTACAGGATATGGAGCCTCTGTTACTGCATAACCTTCCGGTGCAAACTCCTTGAATACTGAAGTAAGAACCTCTTCACCTACTCTGAAGACATCTTCCTGAGTAGCATAGCTCATCTCGAAGTCGAGCTGATAGAACTCTCCAGGTGAACGGTCTGCTCTGGCATCCTCATCTCTGAAACATGGAGCAATCTGGAAGTACTTATCGAATCCGGATACCATAAGAAGCTGCTTATACTGCTGTGGAGCCTGTGGAAGTGCATAGAACTTGCCCTTAAAACGACGTGAAGGAACAATGTAATCACGTGCACCCTCAGGACTTGATGCGCAGAGAATAGGAGTCTGGATCTCTGTAAATCCGATTTCCTCCATCTTTCTTCTCATAAAGCTTATTACCTTTGAACGGAAAAGGATGTTGTCCTTTACCTTTTCATTTCTAAGGTCGAGGAAACGATACTTAAGTCTTACGTCCTCTCTTACTTCCTTAGAAGTCATTATCTCAAATGGGAGCTGTGAATATACTCTTCCAAGAACGTCTATAGAATGAGCTTCAAGTTCAATTGTTCCTGTAGGAATCTTAGGATTGTAGGTTTCCTCATCACGATGCTCTATAAGTCCTTCTACTGAGATAGACATCTCCTTAACTATTCCATCAAGAAGAGTTGTATCACGAAGAACGACCTGCATAACCCCATACTGGTCGCGAAGATCGATGAAGGATACTCCACCATGATCACGAATGTTTTCTACCCATCCTGCAAGACGTACTGTAGCCCCTACGTCTGCTTCGCTCATCTTATCAATAGTTTTGTCTCTGTACTGATTCTTGAAATCCATTTCCATTTGCTCCTTATCTTTTTTTGGGCTTCATTTATATAAAAGAATCCCGGATACATGCTTAATACATGTATCCGGGACGAATCAACAATATCTGTTCGCGGTGCCACCCGGTTTCATATCAGTTAACAATAGCGACTGATACGCTCTCGAAAGTCCGACTATAAAATTATTCAAGTCTCCGAGTGTTCTCCTCCCCAGTGTTTCATAGTGGCAGCTCTCAGTCCATGGCTTCCACTCCCTGTCTGACTTACTGAAGTATCGTCTCGATTTCTCCATAACTATGCTGATTATACGATACCCCACTGCCTTTGTAAAGGAAAAAACTCTTATGATTATATTAATTTGATTTTCTATTCTCCTTATATCCGTGATTTATATAGTGCATCACGTATTTAATATTGTTGGAAGAACTGAATCCGAAATAGCTCTGAAGGTCCGGTGAATTCTCTCTATAGACCTTAACATTAAAGTTTGCCTTTCCCTGACGGCCTTCCTTAATGCCATACTCAACAAAATGTCTCAGAGCGCCTTCATCATCATACTGAAAATACTTCTTCATGTCTGAGTATGTGCTAATGTAATACTCAAAATCATATACCTTGCTGTAATCCACTCCATTATAAACAGTAACCGGGTTCTTCATCTTAGTTACGCCTGTGGCTGCTCTTCCTTCTTTATATCCATGATTCAGGTAATGGATATAGTATTTCTTATTATCCTTCTTGAAACATTTTCTCAGATCCGGATTAGCATTCTTATATGAATTCAGATCAAAGTTCGCTGAACCCTGACGCCCCTCTGCCATTCCATATAATACAAAGTGTCTTATGGCTGCCTGATCATCATTGCCAAAATAAGCCTTCATATCAGAATATTTATTAATGTAGTACTCAAAGTTATAAACTCTGCTGTAATCCACACCTTCGAATACAGTTGTAGGGTTCTTCAGCTTGGTTGCACCTGTGGCAGCCCTGTTCTCCTTATATCCATAATTCATATAATGGATGTAATACTTCTTGTTATCGTTTTTGTAGTACGATCTCAGATCCGGTGAATCCATCTTATAGGATGTCACATCAAAGTTTGCTGAACCCTGACGGCCTTCTGCCATTCCATGTTCAACAAAATGCTTAAGCGCCGCTACATCATCATCACCATAATACTTCTTAATGTCTGAGTATCTGCTGATATAGTAATTAAAATCATATACCCTGCTGTAATCCACGCCATTATAGACCGTTATAGGATTCACAATGGCTGTACTGCCGGTAGCAGTTCTCTTCTCAGCCTTGCCGTGATTAATATAGTGCAAGTAGTATTTCTTCAAGTCATTTCCGAAAGCTTTCCTGAGGTCAGCATATCTGTTCTTGTATGACTTTACATTAAACTCTGCACAACCCTGACGTCCTTCTGCCATTCCATAGTTTACAAAGTGAGCTAAAGCAGCTTTTTCATTATATGCATAGTAGCTCTTCATATCAGAGTACTTGTTGATATAATAATCAAAATCATAAACTGCTGAGTAATCAACTCCGTTGTAAACCGTGGAGCCCGGTCTTACTGCAGCTTCCAGAACGACATCACCGAAAGACTGTACCCAGTAGAGTACGCTTCTTCCATTTACCTTGACACATCCGACGCCAACAGCCTTGAATTCTGCTGTCAGAATATTCTGTCTGTGGCCTGCTGAGTTCATCCATGCGGTCATAACATCAGACGCCTTTGGATAACCATAAGCGATATTTTCACCAACAAAGAACTCACCTATAGGATATACATTAAAACAGCTTGAACCATCCGGTC
>JAEEGL015057980.1_pt1 | contig 10755 bp, 7 predicted proteins | sample 9134231 | NCBI WGS metagenome assembly JAEEGL01 (sample SAMN16246548, study PRJNA631951) | gut metagenome | biome: gut microbiome; feature: rumen; material: fiber-attached | host: Bos | place: Iran: Karaj | collected 2018-10
GCGCTGCGTAAGGCGATGGGTAAGAAGAAGAAGGACATCGTAGATGCCATGAAGCCTAAGTTCATCGACGGCGGCGTGAAGAACGGTCACGACCCGAAGGTGCTTGAGAAGATATGGGCCGACTGGGAGAAGTTCGCCTCATACGCCTTCAACAAGTCTCATGCCGCGTGCTATTCGTGGGTGGCATATCAGACGGCTTACCTCAAGGCGCACTACCCTGCCGAGTTCATGGCAGCGCTGCTTACGCGACGCCGCAACGACATCAAGGAAATAACGAAGCTGATGGACGAGTGCAAATCGATGGGGCTGCAGGTCTATGGCCCCGACGTGAACGAGTCATACTTCAACTTCGGTGTCAACAAGAAAGGCGAGATACGCTACGGTATGGCCGCCATAAAGGGCATGAGCGAAGCCGCATCCAACGCTATAATAAAGGAAAGGGAGAAGAACGGGCCTTACACCGATATCTATAACCTTGTGGAACGTGTTCCCGCCACCGCTATAAACAAGAAGGCGCTGGAGTGTCTGGCAATGACCGGAGCTCTCGACAGATTCGGCATAATGCGCGAACAGTATGTGGAGCCCGTGGGCAACGATACATTCATTGGCTACCTGACACGCTATGCGCAGCACTATCAGCAGGCGAAGGCAGAGGCCGCCAACAGTCTGTTCGGAGACTTTGACGCTGTAGATATCGTCAAGCCCAAGCCCCCGAAGGCAATGGAATGGAGTGCCATAGAACGCCTGAACAAAGAGCGTGAGCTCGTGGGCATATACCTCTCGGCTCACCCATTGGATGAATACGGAGCCATACTGTCGTGCATGTGCAACACAAAGTGCTCTGAGATAGGCGACCAGAATCTTTATGAGGCTCTGTCACATCGCGACACACTCACCGTAGGAGGCATCGTAACGAATGTCAGACCCATGACAACCAAGAAAGGCGACCCTATGGGACGCATCACGATAGAGGACTTTGAGGGCCAGGGAGAGTTCGTGCTTTTCAAGGAGAACTGGGTGAAGTATCAGAGTATGCTCTCGGTGGGCAACTCTCTGTTTATCAAGATGAAGTCGCAGGAGCGTCCATACCAGCCGGGAGTTTATTCTATCAATGTTGTCTCGATAGACTTTCTGTCTAAGATAGAGGAGAGTGCAGAGAATTCTATCATCATCCATATCGACATGGACAAGATGAAACGCACCAACGATAACCTCGACAATAACATTGACGAGACCCCTGACATTGACGATAACCTTGACGATAACGAGAGCCTTGACGCGAATGACAGCCTTGAGGATATCAAAGTTCAAGACGACACAAGCATCCTGACGGACCTTGCCACTCTGTTGAAGGACAACCCAGGCAAGCTGAAGCTGTCGATGGTGGTACGCGACTCTATGCGGTCAAAACAACCTCTGTACCTGCGCTCACGATTGCCGGGAGTGAAGCTAAACCGTCAGATCTTTGACTTCATAGCCTCGCACGAGTCACTCCACGTGACTATGCCAGTATAAGAGAAAGCCCCCCTCCAACTCTCCCAAATGGGGAACCGGAGGGGGGCTTTTTATTTACGCTTAGCCCTTTATGGCCTTGCTGATGTTGGAATAGATTTCGTCGATGTCGCCTACTCCCTGTATCGTTGCATACTTGCCCTGTGCTATATAGAAGTCCTTCAGCGGCAGGGTCTGTGAGTAGTAGGTGTTGAGACGCTTCTTTGCTGTCTCCTCGTTGTCGTCAGCACGGCCTGATGTCTTGCCGCGTGCAATGATGCGCTTTATCAGCTCTTCATCATCCACCTCAAGACCTATGACGGTGCTCACCTTCTCACCGCGCTCTTCCAGCATGGTGTCTAAGGCCTCAGCCTGCGCAATGGTGCGTGGGAAGCCGTCGAAGATAACGCCCGGAATGTCCTTACCCTTGCTGTCAAGAGTCTTGGCGAGGATATCGATGATGAGAGCATCAGGCACCAACTTGCCATCGTTGATGTATTTGGCTGCCGTATTGCCCAACTCGCTACCGGCCTGAATCTCAGCACGAAGCACATCACCGGTAGAGATATGTGCTACGCCAAACTCTGCGATAATCTTATCGCTCTGGGTGCCCTTACCTGAACCGGGGGCACCGAATATAACAATATTCTTCATCTTTCTGTTTCTATGCTTTACGCATTATAAATTATAAATCCTGAATTACAAATTATGCATTCTTGCATTATGCATTATTAATTATCTCATAAATGTCCCTATAGGAGCGTCCTGCTCCATCGTAATCAAACCCGTATCCCACGATAAAGGCATCTTCCATCTCCATGCCTACATACTTCACGTTAAGGTCGGGCACAACTACCTTCCCAGGCTTGATGGCAAAGACACATATCTCCAGGCTTGCCAGATTTTCATTCGCCATCTTTTCCTTAAGATATTTCATGGTAAACCCTGAGTCCACCATATCCTCTATTATCACCACATGGCGTCCCTCCAAGTTTGTCGTAACGGGCAGCTGGTCGGTGATGCAACCCGTAGAGCTATCGCCGCAATAACTGGAAACCTTGGTAAAGTCGATCTCATAGTCAAAATGCAGCTGGCGAAGCAAGTCGGCAGCAAACACAAAAGCACCGTTGAGCACAATGACAAACACGGGATTCCTATCGCTATAATCACGTGTCAGGGCAACTGCCACCTTGTCAACAGCCTCCAGAATCCGTGCCTCTGGAATAGACAAGACAAACGTCTTATCCTTTAATTTTATTGTCTTATCACCCATTTCGTTTCTATGTAATGGTCGAAATTGCCTGCAAAGGTACGATTAAGTTTTGAGATACACAAGAGAAATGCTCGTTTTTTCTCTTGTACATCCAAAACGAAGTACCTTCGACACAGTCAAAGGTACGATTAAGTTTTGAGATACACGAGAGAAACGGAAAGAAATTATATAATGTATTTTGACAGAAATTATTATTATTAAAAGACTCCGCGAAGCGCCTGAGCACCTACTGGAGCGCAAGAATTAGCCCATGCGCAACGGCCACCATTAACGAGAGTGTTCAACGGTTTTCCCGTTGAATAACCGCCCCCACATCATGCCCGCCACCCCATCATTACCGCCACCATTCATGCATACAGATGAGGCGAGAATGTTGCAAATGTCCTATTTATCGTCGTAATGGCCGTAGGCAGAGATAACAAGGACAACGACTTCATTTTCAAGCACTCGATATACAAGTCGATGTTTGTCACTTATATGCCGACTCCATCGACCTTCAGGCTTTCCCTTCAGCGGTTCGGGATGTCCTGTGCCTTGAAAGGGATGCTCATAGAGTTCTGCTATCAACTTTAGGGCTTTCTTGTAAAGCTTTGGTTCATGCTTTACCAACTTGCTCAGGTCAGATTGAGCTTTCTCGCTGATGTCAACAAAATATCGGCTCATAGACCACGAATGTATCTATCTAATTCTTCCACATTGCCAAATCTTTTATAAGGCCCTTTCTCCGCCTCGTCAAGCATGGCAAAATACTCCTCCTTTGTCATCAGAGTGGAGTCTTCTTTTTCCTTCACCAACTTCTTGGCATATCGGGCAAGACGCCTCATCAGCGGTTCGCTGTCTGCTATAGCCGCTATGCTACGCCAAAGTTCGGTGTTCATTGCGTTCAATTGTACTGCCGTCATAGTGCTATTGTTTTGTTTCAGATGCAAAATTACGCATTTTTCCCGAAACAGCAAAGGCAAAGGGAAATAAATTTTCACTTCACCTTAACAGTCATCCAAAACTCATTCAAAACGAAATCACGGAAGCAGAGGAACGACCTTGAGGGGGTTAAGGCGAAGCTGGAGTCACTTCTTTAACACCTTGCAGAAGTTTACGAAAGCCTTGTTACACAGCTTTGTGCCGCCGGGGGTTGGGTAGTTGCCTGTAAAGTACCAGTCACCGGGGTGGTGCGGGCAGGCTGTGTGGAGGCCCTCTACGCTCTGATAGACAAGCTCTATGGGCGTTGTGACACCCTCCGGGCGCAGCATCTCCACCATCTTCTCGTCCAGCTGACGCACAGAGAAGGGCTCATATAGGCGCTTCACCGGCAGCTGCTGTTCCGATGCAGGTTTCTCCAGCTCCTGCTCACATTGGCGGCATACGTCTTCTATAAGGCTGCCCATACCCTTATCCTTCAGCAATTCTATGCAGGCACGGAAGGCGATGAACTCCTCGAGGTGCGCCATATCTATGCCATAGAAGTCGGGGTAGCGAACCTGCGGGGCGCTGCTGACGAGCACTATCTTCTTGGGGTGCAGGCGGTCGAGAATCTTTATGATGCTCTCCTTGAGGGTGGTGCCGCGCACGATGGAGTCATCTATGACCACGAGATTGTCCTCTCCGGGGCGTACCACGCCGTATGTGATGTCATAAACATGTGCCGCAAGATCGTTGCGCTGGTTGCCCTCGGTGATGAATGTGCGCAGCTTGATGTCCTTCCACGCTATCTTCTCTATCCTCACATCGTGCCCCTGCTTCATAAAGCCGTGCAGCAGGCCGTAGTATGCCACCTCTGCGGTATTGGGAATGAAGGAGAATACGGTATTCTCCACCTCACCGTTGATAGCCGCTGTGACCGCCGGCACAAGCTGCTCGCCCAGTCTCTGACGCTCGCGATAGATATCGGCATCATTGCCCCTGCTGAAGTATATGCGCTCAAAGGAGCAGGCTGCCCCACCCGTGACAGCCCCTACCTCGGCCCCTACCTGTTGAGGGAGCGGGGATTCACACACGGGCAATCCCTGTGAATGGGGAGAAGCAGGCTCTTTCATGGAACTAAATATGGGAGTAAGGGAGATCTCTCCGCTACGGTTTACTATAAGCGCCTGGCCCGCAGGAAGTTCGCGGACAGCCTCCACGGGGAGGTCGAACGTGGTCTGCAGTACGGGCCGTTCGCTCGCAAGCGCAACGATTTCGTCGTCTTGGTAATAGAAAGCAGGACGTATGCCCCAAGGGTCACGCACAGAGAAGAACTCTCCGCTGCCTGTCATTCCGCAGATAACGTAGCCGCCGTCAAACTGGGGCATGGTGCTCTTGAGGACTTTGGAGATATCCACATGACGGTCTATATAGTCGGTAATGCCCATCCCCGTCAGTCCCTCGGCCTTTGCCTTGACATAGTTGCGCTCCACCTCACGGTCCAGACGGTGCCCCATCAGCTCGAGTATGATATAGGAGTCGCTGTATATACGCGGATATTGCCCCTGAGCCGTAAGGTGGTCAAAGACCTCGTCGATGTTGGTCATATTGAAATTGCCACACAGACAGAGGTTCTTCGCACGCCAGTTATTGCGCCTCAAGAAGGGGTGCACGTACGTCAAGCCGCTCTTGCCGGTGGTGCTGTAACGCAGATGACCCATGAGCAGCTCGCCGTTGAAATGGCAAACCGCAGGCTCAGCAGCCCCACCTTGGGCTGAAACAGACACGCCCCCACCCTCTCCTCGTGGAGAGAGGGGAGCAATAGGCTCGCTTGAGGCAAGGGCTCGGGCGAATATCTCCGTGATGGCATCCTTGCCTTCTGCCTTCTCACGGAACATATACTCCTGCCCCGGAACAGCATTGAGCTGCACGGAAGCAATACCGGCACCCTCCTGGCCACGATTGTGCTGCTTCTCCATCATCAGATAGAGCTTGTTCAGGCCATAGAGACGCGTACCGTATTTCTTCTCGTAATAGTCCAGCGGCTTGAGGAGGCGTATCATCGCCACGCCGCATTCATGCTTCAGTTGTTCCATCAGTATGCCTGTTCGTGAACGCCGCTAACGGCACGGCCGCTTGGGTCATTGAGTTTCTTGAAGGCCTCGTCCCACTCACGCGCTATAGCAGTAGAGCATGCCACGCTGGCTTCTTGAGGCACGCTGCGCGCCGCTGAGTCGCTAGGGAAGTGTTCTGCGAAGATGCTGCGGTAGTAATACTCCTCCTTGTTGAGCGGAGTGTTGATGGGGAAACGCTCAGCGGCATGTGCCATCTGCTCATCGCTGACGGCTGCCGTAGTTATAGCCTTGAGGGTATCAATCCACGAATACCCTACCCCGTCGCTGAACTGCTCCTTCTGTCGCCATGCTATCTCCTCAGGCAGCATATCCTGGAACGCCTCGCGAAGGATGCGCTTCTCTATTGTCTGGCCCGGGCACATCTTTGACTCTGGGTTCAGTCTCATCGCTATGTCAAGGAATTCCTTGTCGAGCATGGGCACGCGACCCTCTACGCCCCATGCTGAGAGGCTCTTGTTGGCACGCAGGCAGTCATACATGTAGAGCTTGGAGAGCTTGCGTACGGTCTCGTCATGAAACTCCTTAGCACTCGGTGCCTTGTGGAAATAGAGGTATCCACCGAAGATCTCATCTGCTCCCTCGCCTGAGAGGACCATCTTGATGCCCATCGACTTGATGACGCGGGCAAGGAGATACATGGGGGTAGAGGCACGGACAGTAGTCACATCATAGGTCTCTATGAAGTATATCACATCGCGAATGGCATCCAGACCCTCCTGTATGGTGTAGTTTATCTCATGGTGCACGGTGCCGATATGCTCTGCCACGAGGCGCGCCTTCTCCAAGTCGGGAGCTCCCTTCAGTCCCACAGCGAATGAATGCAGCCTCGGCCACCAGGCCTTTGACTTGCCATCGTCCTCTATGCGGTTCTCTGAGTAACGCTCGGCAACGGCAGAGATAATGCTTGAGTCCAGTCCGCCAGAGAGCAGCACACCGTATGGCACATCGCTCATCAGCTGTCTCTTCACGGCTGCACGCAGTCCCTGACGGATTTCCTCGCTGTTAGCAGGATTGTCCTTGACGGCATCATAGTCCATCCAGTCACGCTTGTAGTACCTCTTCATGCCCGGCTCACGGCTCCAATAGTAATGCCCCGGCAGGAAAGGCTCATAGCGTTCGCATTGTCCCTCGAGGGCCTTCAACTCAGAAGCAACATAGACCTTACCGTCGGAATCATAACCTATATAAAGAGGTATGACGCCAATAGGGTCACGGGCAATGAGGAACTCGTCCCTTTCCTCGTCATAGAGTGCAAAGGCGAAGATGCCGCTGAGACGCTCCAGCAGGTCCGTGATAGCCTGCGAAGAGCCGCAGGGAACAGCGGCCTCAGCTAATGAGGCATCCTTTCTGGCGGTGAAAGAGGGGTCTGACAGCATTTGACGATACAGCGCAAGGATGACTTCACAGTCGCTTCCTGTTTGGAACTGATAGTCAGGAAACTCCCTGCGTATGTCCTGATGGTTGTATATCTCACCGTTTACGGCAAGCACCTGCTTGCCATCAGGCGAGAAGAGGGGCTGCTTGCCGCTCTCGGGATCGACTATAGACAGACGTTCGTGGGCCAATATGGCAGACTTGCCGCAATGGATGCCGCTCCAGTCCGGACCGCGATGACGTATCTTCTGACTCATGCGCAGGGCCTTCTGCCTCAGCGCATCACTTTGTTCCTTGATATTGAATATGCCTACTATTCCACACATGGCTTCTGAATTTAACAGTTCTGTATGTTACTATGCCATCGCAACAAACGGAACGGGATTAATAAATAACAATTATGCACTATGAATTATGAATTATGCATTACTTTCGCGGCCTTTATAAAGTCCATAAACAGCGGGTGCGGCTGCAGTACCGTACTCTGATATTCGGGATGAAACTGCGTGCCGATGTACCATTTCAGCTTCGGTATCTCCACTATCTCCACCAAATCAGAGGCGGGATTACGTCCTACGCACTTCATTCCTGCGGCCTCAAACTGCTCCAGATAGCGGTTATTGAACTCATAGCGATGGCGGTGGCGCTCACGGATGAGGGTCTCGCCATAGATATTGGCGGCTTTTGATTTCTGCGTAAGTTCGCAATCATAGGCCCCAAGCCTCATCGTGCCGCCCATCTGAGAGATGGTTTTCTGCTCCTCCATCAGGTCTATCACATTGGCTGTCGTCTTGCAATTGGGCTTCGTACGCCCCTTACTCTGGGCAGCGGAGCTGTTGCAAGCGCCGTTCTTTACGTAGGTGCTCATCTCAGTACTGTTGGCATCAGGCAGGTTCAGCACGTTTCGCGCAAACTCTATCACCATCATCTGCATGCCGAGACAGATGCCGAAACACGGCACATTATTCTCTCTGGCATACTGAGCGGCGAGGATTTTGCCCTCAGTACCGCGTTGCCCGAAGCCCGGACAGATGACCAGCCCGTCCTGTTCCTTCAGTTTTTCCATGAATGCGGACTGGTCTTCCAGCTCCGAATTGATGAAGGTGAGCTCCAATCGCCTGTTGTTATATGTCGCAGCATGACTCAGGCTCTCGCTGATACTCTTATAGGCATCCTGCAGGTTATACTTACCCACAAGTCCTATCCTCACCACTTCCTTTGCCTTGCGCCGCAGCTCAAGGAACTTGTTCCACGGTCCAAGCTTTGGTGTTTCGCCTACGGGGATAGCCATCTTGCGCAATATCGCCGCATCAAGTCCTTGTTTCTGCATGTTGACAGGCACCTCATAGATGCTGTCCAGGTCCTCGCTCTGTATCACACACTCAAGATCTACGTTGCAGAACCCAGCGACCTTGCTGCGCAGATTGTCATCCAGATGCTTCTCTGTCCTTAGTATGAGTATGTCAGGCTGTATGCCCGCAGACTGCAATTCCTTCACGCTATGCTGCGTAGGCTTGGTCTTCAGTTCGCCTGCAGCCTTCAGATAGGGCACGTATGTCAGGTGTACACAGACGGCATCGTGCCCCAACTCCCACTTCAACTGCCTTATAGCCTCCAAGAACGGGGCACTCTCTATGTCGCCGATTGTGCCGCCTATCTCTGTGATGATAAAGTCCGGGGCTCCCGATGGGGCGTTATCATCAATGGTAGCCAGATGCTTGATGCGCTGTTTTATCTCGTCTGTGATATGCGGCACCACCTGTATCGTGTGCCCCAGATAGTCCCCGCGACGCTCTTTGTCTATGACAGCCTGATAGATTCGGCCTGTGGTCTGCGAGTTATGCCGCGTGGTTTCGATGCCGGTAAAGCGCTCATAGTGCCCCAGATCCAAGTCGGTCTCCATGCCGTCTGCCGTCACATAGCACTCCCCATGCTCATAGGGGTTCAGCGTTCCGGGGTCAATGTTGATGTAAGGGTCAAACTTCTGTATCGTTATCTTATATCCCCGAGCCTGCAACAGCTTTCCTATCGAGGCTGAGATAATCCCCTTTCCCAACGATGACACCACACCGCCCGTCACGAAAATATACTTAGTAGATGCCATAATTATGAATTACGCATTATAAATAAACAAGCAAACTCTCATCCCTCATTCCTCTTCCCTCACCCTTCTTCCATTCTCCCTCTTCCCTCTTCTATCTTCATTCATCCTTCCTTCGTTAATTGCGTTGCGATTTTATCGCAACATCCACCTTCTTCGCCGCTTCCTTTCCGCTTGCCATAGCACGCACGACGAGCGACGCTCCCGATGCTGCATCACCGCAAACGACCACATTCCCCGGATATTCCGGATGCTCAGGCTTAAGGAATCCCATTGCCAGCAGCACCAGTTCGGCCTTGATAATCTCCGGCTTCCCTTTCTCCACCATGATTGGGCGACCTCCTTCGGGGTTGGGTTGCCAGTCTATTTCCTGTACCTTCACGCCCGTCAGCTTGCCATTTTCGCCCAGGAACTCAAGGGTATTGATGTTCCATCTGCGGGTACATCCCTCCTCGTGGCTTGATGTAGTCTTAAATGTACGTGGGAAGTTCGGCCACGGATTCTTCGGATCTTCTGGTCCAATTGGCGGCTTCGGCATTATCTCTATCTGCGTCACGCTCTTCGCTCCCTGCCTGTGCGCCGTGCCTATACAGTCGCTTCCGGTGTCTCCACCGCCAATGACAAGCACGTCTTTGCCCTTTGCCGTTATGCGCTCATCCTTCGAAAACTCCACGCCTGCCAGCACGCGGTTCTGTTGTGAGAGGAGCTCAAGGGCGAAGTGCACCCCTTGCAGTTCCCTGCCGGGAGCCTTCAAGTCACGTGCTGTGGGAGTGCCGGTAGCTATTATGACAGCATCATACTGCTCTGACAGCTGCGATATCATCTCAGTACTCTCAACAGTTTCTCCATAGCGGAACGTGATTCCCTCTTCTTCCATCAAGGCTATACGGCGGTCTATCACGGCCTTGTTCAGCTTGAAGTTTGGAATACCATAGCGCAACAGACCTCCTGCTGCCTCGTTTTTCTCTATCACCGTCACTTCATATCCCATCAGGTTGAGGTCATTGGCAGCCGCCAAACCTGCCGGACCGGCTCCCACCACAGCCACGCGCTTGCCGTTTCTTACGGGGTGGTGTACTGTGATATAGCCTTCACGATACGCTCCCTCCACGATGGCGCACTCGTTCTCGCGGTTGGTCGTGGGCTCATGGTTGTAGAGGTTCAACACGCAGGCCTTCTCACAGAGCGCCGGGCAGATGCGTCCGGTGAACTCAGGGAAGGGGTTTGTGGCTGAGAGCAACTGATATGCCAGCTCCCAGTCACCTTTGTACAGAGCCTCGTTCCACTCCGGTGCCTTATTGCCAAGCGGGCACGCCCAGTGGCAGAACGGCACGCCGCAATCCATACAGCGCGATGCCTGCTGCCTGCGATCCTTGGCATTGAGCGTCTGCTCCACTTCGCCGTAGTCATGTATTCTATCGTTTATAGGACGATAGCCAGCCTCTTGCCGGCCTATCTCCAAAAATGCTTTAGGGTTTCCC
>JAEEGL015664915.1_pt1 | contig 10755 bp, 8 predicted proteins | sample 9134231 | NCBI WGS metagenome assembly JAEEGL01 (sample SAMN16246548, study PRJNA631951) | gut metagenome | biome: gut microbiome; feature: rumen; material: fiber-attached | host: Bos | place: Iran: Karaj | collected 2018-10
CCCATTGTTTCATCATGCCACAGAATGGCTTTCATGCGAATCAGGTCAACGATGCCCTTGAAATTTTCTTCTGCGCCAATAGGCACTGCGACTACTGCAGGGTTTGCTCCCAGAACGTCTTTCATCTGGCGAACCACTTCGAAGAAGTCGGCACCAGAGCGGTCCATCTTGTTCACATAGCCCATACGAGGCACATTATACTTGTCAGCCTGACGCCATACAGTCTCAGACTGCGGCTCCACGCCGCCAACTGCACAATATGCAGCCACAGCTCCATCAAGCACACGCAGAGAACGCTCCACTTCTGCAGTAAAGTCCACGTGACCCGGAGTGTCAATCAAATTGAACTTATACTTCTGGCCGTTCCATGTCCAATATGCAGTAGTAGCAGCAGAGGTAATCGTAATACCACGTTCCTGCTCCTGAGCCATCCAGTCCATCGTAGCGCCACCGTCATGGACTTCACCAATCTTGTGGGTCTTGCCTGTGTAGAACAGAATACGCTCAGAAGTCGTGGTCTTACCGGCATCGATATGAGCCATGATACCAATGTTACGCGTCAAATGAAGATCTTGTTTTGCCATTTTACAATCTTTTCTTTTTACCTTAAAAACTTACCATTAGAAGCGGAAATGTGCAAAGGCACGGTTAGCCTCAGCCATACGGTGCATGTCCTCCTTACGCTTGAAGGCTCCGCCCTGTTCATTATATGCATCCATAATCTCAGCAGCCAGTTTGTCGGCCATAGTCTTACCGCCGCGCTTGCGGGCATACTGAATCAAGTTCTTCATTGATACACTCTCCTTTCGGTCGGGACGTATTTCAGTAGGCACCTGGAAGGTAGCACCGCCGATACGACGACTCTTTACCTCCACCTGGGGGGTAATCTTGTCCAGAGCCTCCTTCCAAATCTGCAGGGGCTCCTTCTCCTCACTGGCCATCTTCTTCTTCACAATCTCCAGAGAGTTGTAGAAGATGTCATAGGAGATACTCTTCTTACCATCATACATCAGATGGTTCACGAACTTGGATACCTTCACGTCGCCGAACACGGGATCGGGAAGGATTACACGTTTCTTTGGTTTTGCTTTACGCATTGTCTTGTTTGTTTTGTGTTTAGGGCTGCATTCTCGCGTTCTTCAATCCCCGCGCTTGAGGATTTACTCAACCTTAGTTTACAAGCCACAAACAATGTTAATAATACTTTTGTTTACTTTTTCTTGGGACGCTTGGCACCATACTTCGAACGGCGCTGTGTTCTGTTTGCTACGCCGGCTGTATCCAGCGTACCACGTACGATGTGGTAACGCACACCTGGCAGATCCTTTACACGGCCGCCACGAACGAGCACGATGCTGTGTTCCTGAAGGTTATGTCCCTCTCCGGGGATGTAACTGTTGACCTCCTTTGAGTTGGTCAATCTCACGCGTGCGACCTTGCGCATCGCGGAATTAGGCTTCTTAGGTGTTGTGGTGTAGACACGCACACAGACGCCACGACGCTGCGGACAGCTGTCCAGAGCCGGGCTCTTGCTCTTGTCTTCCAACACCTTACGGCCTTTTCTTACCAATTGTTGAATTGTAGGCATTGTTTTTGTTTTTATTATTTATATATTATGTATTATATTCAAATTTATATCATTAACGGGCACAATGAGGCCATTCGGGGTGCAAAGGTACAAAGAATATTTGAAATAGCAATATCCCGATCGGCCAAAATCGCCCCATAAAGGTCATTTTATGCCAAAAAACATCATAATTTAAGAAAATTTAACTTTTCAAATCTTTCTTGAAAGGTTTTTTTGTGCAAAAATACAATATTTCATGCAAAAGCTCACAGACATTTTATGCTGTCTGCGAACAGATCAGACACCCCCTTTTTACAGAACTGGAGAATGAACGATGGAATTTGATAATTTAGCGAAGGGAGGCAGGGATTTACAGCCCAAGCTTTTTCTTTGCTGCTGCGGCGGCATTGTCTATGGCCTCATTGGTCTTCTCGATAGCCTTGTTGGTAGCGTCTTCCATTTTCTCATTGAGCTTGGCCTTCGCATCCTCCACCTTTTGGTCGGCAGCAGCCTTCATCTCCTCAGCCTTTTGGTTGGCAGCATCCTTTACCGCCTGCTTGACCCTTTCTACATCAGCCTTCACTGCAGCTGTCGCTGCGTCAGCCGCTTCAGCAGCCTCGGCGGGCAAGGCAATGGCCTTGTTTACCAAATCAGTGATGGGCGTAATGTCAATATTCAGGTTCTGCAGTTTTTCCTTGTTCGTCTCGATAAAATCCCGTACCTTTCCCGCATATTCGGCTGCGGCGGTTGTCCTGCCATCGGCAACCAGATTCTGAAGTTGCTCAACAACCTGCCCTATGAGCGAACTAACACCCGCGGCATCGTCCGACTGAACCACTTCGGCCAGTTTGTTCAACGCGGTGGGGGCGACCGGTTCGTCGAGTACAGCTACAGTATCTATCTTCAGGGAATCCTCTTCAGTAGTATCGGCAGAAGTGTGTCCGCCACAAGAGGCCATACCTACAACGGCAGCAACGGCTGCCAGCAAAATCAACTTTCTCATCTTCCTTATTTTATTTATTACGGTACGTGCGAGGCATCCGCCTCTTCACATTACAGAGTGCAAAATAACGACATTTCCGCGACATGACCAAATTATCGCGCCATTTTTTCCGTCTGTTCCCTCAATAGCGATCACCTTTCGGAAATGAGGCGACAGAGCCGTCAGACTACCTGATGGCATAGAGATACGCCAGCAGGGCCATTTTGCCGCGCATCGTTTCGCGGGGCGTGAACTCGCCGTTCACCCAGAAGTAACGCTGGTTGAAGTATGACTCCTGACGCGGCCAGCCGCCACTCTGCCAATCCGGATAACAGTATTTCAAAATGACGCGGGCATCACCGCCATTATGACCCGCCGACCACGTCTCCGTACCGTTGAACGGCGTCTGGCCCGGATGCGTTCCGGGCTCGCCGTCGTTACGGCCTGTAGAGTAGCAATCGGTTATATGGCGCTGCCCCAGCCCCGTCATCTCCACGATGTTGCCCGGGTTGCGCCCCATAGCCCAGCCGGCCTCGGTGTACATGATGTGCTCAAGGCGCTTGCGCATAGACCTGTCGGCCAGGTAATGCGCCAGCATAACCAGTTGCAGGTTCTGCGAGGTCTGCCAGCGACGGTCGTTCGCGGCACGGCGTGACGGACGCTGACTGACGTGTCTGATGTTGTATCTCTCCGCCTCGGCGCTGACGGATGCCTTCAGGTGCTCATAGAGGTCGGCATAATGACGCGGACGGGGACAGACGATGTACGCTGCAGCCGTCCACACATTAGCGATATTCAACTGATACTTCTCTTCGGCAAAGACCCTCTCCCACTGTTCGTCACCTGTTACATTATAGAGGTAGGCGGCTGCCATCTGTCGGAAGTCACGGCCCCTCATCTGCATCGAGCCGATATCCTGACGGTCATCGAGCTGCTGATTCTCCTGGCGCGAGGCAAAGCGGAAGGCCTTGACCGCCTCATCGGCATAGTACTTGCAGAGCGAGTCGTTCTGCCCCACCCTGAAGGCCTCAGCCATGATGGCGCAGTTGGCGGCGTTAGCCCAGGCAGCCATTGTGGTGCATCCGGCCTGGAACATCACGCTCCAGTCGGCACAGGGGTTGGTGACGCCCTGCGAATAAGCCTCGCCGTCCCGGATGGAGAGGAAGAAGTCCGCCTCATTCCTGGCCTCATCAACGAGATCGGGAATGCCGTTGCCGCTCTCGCGGATACCCGTCTGGTCCTCGTTTAGCCTGCCGCCCGAGAGGATGTACGGCAGAAGCATGTCGTAAATATTGCTGACGTGAGCCAGATGGCGATCCCAGTCGAAAGCATCAGAATGACCTCCCCTGACATCTACGTTAACAGGGTTGCCCGGCAGGCGATGCTGCCAGAAGATTGACTGCTTAAGTGGCTTGAAGTGAGGCTCGTCCCACACATCGGTATGCAGTTCCCGCCATCCGGGGCTCCAGGGATGGAAGTCGGTCTTATAGACCGTAAATCCCTTCGGGTCGGTCTCGGGTATGAACCGGGGCTGGCGCGGAGCGGGTTTGACATGCGCCGTGTCAACGGGTTCACCCAGCCGCATATAGTAGTAGCCGCGAACGGAATAGCGATAGGGCTCGTAGTAGATCTCACGCCCTATCTCGAAATCCATGCTGCAGCCCACATCCTCCACGACCAGGCGGTAGCGGCCAGGCTTCGCACCACTGAAATCGACGTTCCACACATCGGTTCCTGTCAGATTCTTGCCTCCTGCCTCGTTTGACGAAGCCGAGGCCGGCAGCCAGAATTTCACACGACCGGCCTTCTGTTTAACCTTTGTATCCACATTATACAGCCAGACCGTCTTGCCTTCGAACGCTTTATAGTCGCGTTGCCCGCCGTCGCCCAGCCACTGGTACAGGTCGGCAGCGTGGACGGCCTCATCGGGCGAGTAACCGATGATATTGACGTGAACAGCCTCCGATACGCAGTTCCAGACATCGAAACAAACGGAAGCCCGGCCCGTTTCTACGCCTATGTCCGACGGGATGGACACCTCATAGGTACATCCCTGCCTCATGGACCGGGGTAGCCTCAGGAACAGCCAGTGATCGAGTTCGCTGGTCAGGGTATGGTCCGTATTCATGGGTTTCGACTTACGCCATACAGCCAGAGGCTGAGCCTTGGCAAAGGACTTATCTTCCGGCGAGCTGATGAGCCACGCTCCAGTCCTCTGAGCTTCTGCGGTCTTCAGTCTTTCTCCGAACACCAGCAGCGTGTCATCGCCTTCGACGAACGTATGCCCCAGATAAGCACTCTCGCCCGTACCATTGTCACGGTAGTGTACTTCGCCGTCGCGGAACTGCAGCATCAGATAGTCTTTATCAATCACCCTGATACCGATAAACTTTGAGGCCATACTGCTGACGGGCAAAGCCAGCAGAAAGGCGGAAAGCACGGAGGAGAAAATTGTTTTCATATACAAGTAGTGTAAACTGACATCTGATTTCTATAGTTTCTCAGCCCCAATGGTTGAGCGGTCATCTCTCTTTTCCTTTTTCTTATAGCGCATAATTTCTTCTCGCTCCAGCTGACAGAAACGGTCATAGTCGGCAGCCATAGCCTCTGTATCATATTGTTTGGTTGTCGTTGCATCCAGTTTAAGATGCTGCAAATTGAAAGCTGCAAGCATGTCGCGTTGGTGGGTATCACCATTCGACAAGGTTATCTTACGATCATATCCATGATCAGTGAAGCTACCGTCTGTGAAGTCGTATTGGCTCGCAGCGTTCCGAGTTTCCACAACTTCAAACCTGCCACCCAGCGACTTCACTTTATTTTTCAATATATCAACGAACATAGATGGAGCGTGGTTGCCGATAGATTTACCATGCCCTTTTTTCGACTTGTACTTGCCAGTTCTCTCGTCTATCTTGGTTTCCTTCTTTTTGGCGCCCCAAGCCTTCGTTGGGTTGTTCTCTATGATAAACGTATCACCTTCCTTCAGCAACGCATTAGCCCGTTCTATATGCTGATGTTTCCGAATGGCAGACTGCCTGCGCCGCAACTCAGCCAATTCTCTCTTAAGTTTTGAATATCGCTTCAGGTCTTTTTCTTTCTTCCATACAAGTTTAACTCCTCGCTTGATGGTTCCATCTTCATTGTAATTATCAGGATTGTTGGCTCTGCGGCTACGGTCTATCTTCCTGCTAAGTCGCGTTATCTCTGCCTGGATATTGTCGCATCTAGAGGCCAGTTTATCAATGCTTACCACATTCTCACCTGACACAGCTACGGTAGTAGGACCCAAGTCAATACCAACATTGCCCTTGCCCAGCGTTCTGCCCTTTTGCGGTTTCTCGCCTTCAATGGTCAGCTGTACATAATACTTATATTGACCACGTACCAAACGACGTACCACTGCTAGCACCTTTACGCTTTCAATACCACCCTTCAAAGCCATCATCTCATAGTCTGCATGCTTGGGATTATGCATAATAGGCAAAGTGATAATACTTGAATTACTACCGGTTTTCCCATTGGTTTTTATGTCAAGTTCCATGCTGTCAAGTCGCAAAACCATGCCAGGAAAATAATCTATACCACCTGTTCTGACCTTGCCACTGCCAAAGGTATTAAGCATTCCATATTTCTTAAAAGAAATCTTTTTGGTCCGGGAATCATAAAGTTTCTTATTCCATGCGGACCAGATGTTAGAAGAAAGATTGGCAAGAATCGTTGAACTGATGCCCGTATCCGAATATGTTTTGCCAGCCCCTATCGCTTTCTTGCCCAATTTTGAAACAAAGCCTGATATGCCATATTCGCTAAAAGAGATATCTAATGATTCTTTATTACGCCCAAGTATTCCATTAATTTGAAATGTATGCTTTTTAAAGAAAGAGGCTTTCTCTTTGTTATTATTGCAATTGCGGTATTCGTCCATCTGTTCAAAATAACGATACTGTCTCAGCAATTTCCCCTGTACATAGTTGTACAATTGGCGAAGCTGCTCATAACGTTTGTTGAGAATGTCTGCCTGATATTTCTCTACCTGCAAAGGCAATTCCAACACAAAATCTTCTTTCATAATATTTATAGCTTTCTCTTCTGGGTGATTAACACCTTTGGTGTCGTTATTGAGTAATATCGCCACCTGTCACTAGCCTACATTTCTGGGTGATTAACACCGACGGACCTGGGAAGTAAAGTCATTCAACCCCTGTCACTAGCCTACATTTCTGGGTGATTAACACCTAGTCCTCCAGCAGTTTATATGACATCTGTCCTGTCACTAGCCTACATTTCTGGGTGATTAACACCTGAGAAGCAAAAAAGCACAATGGTTTGAGTCCTGTCACTAGCCTACATTTCTGGGTGATTAACACCCCGAAGGCGTGGCCGTTATCGGCAACGACTCCTGTCACTAGCCTAAATTTCTGGGTGATTAACACCGCGTCGATGTCGGTTGAAATCACTGCCTCGCCTGTCACTAGCCTACATTTCTGGGTGATTAACACCTCCTGTTCACCTTTCTTATAGCCCTCGTTCCTGTCACTAGCCTACATTTCTGGGTGATTAACACCACCAAGATGAATAACCACCTGGGAATGAATATAAAAAGGCCATGATTTGCATACTCAGGGACTTGCTCTATACTCCCATTCCCGAAGGAACTGACTGTTATTTCTGCATTCCACAATTCTGCAAAATCGTTTGTCGCACTAGCCGCCCGCTGGCATTAGCTTAACGTACGCAAGGCCTGACAACACCTTTTGTTTTGCAAAGGTAAAGTATTTCTCTTATACTGCAAAAAAAATTACATGGATTTTTTATAAAATATGCACTTTTTCTATTCGCCTATTTCCCTCGCACCCAGACCTTGTGGGAGCCAGAGCCCCGGGGCACGACGCCGCTGTCGGGGTCGAGCGAGAAACGCTTCAGCTCCTGGCTGGCAGCGGCTCGGCTGAGCTTGTTCAGGGTGCAGTACTGGCTGAGGGTGATGGATTCGTGCCCCTGCAGATAGTTCTGCAGGCGCGAAAGGCGCTCGGCCGGGGTGTACTTCGGCTTTGAGACCCGTATCACATGGCTCTCGCCGCGCTCGAACTCGGCATTCGCCTGCACCAGGCGGAGGAAATCCTTGTCGGGCCGGAAGTTGATGTCCTTCACGCGGACGTGTCGGTAGCCTTCCTCGCTCCCGCCTGCAGTCAGCTCGTCGGGTTTCTCGTCGCCGAACTCCAGCGAGAGGGAGAAGGTGCCCAGGCCGTCCACCTTTACGCTATGTCCCTCGGTCAGGTAGGCCTCGATGATGTCGGGCAGCGACTTCAGCACCAACTCGGCCACATACCGGTTAGCCGTACCCGTGCTCTGGTAGCGGTTCACTATCTTCTCGTTCCCAATCAGCCCGGCAGAGAGCAGCTTGGGGTAAATCTTCTTGTGCCCGTCTCGCATCTCGGGCATCTCCTGTAATACGTACTTCAGCATAGTTCAAGCCCTTTCTATTATTGGTTTTACATTTCTATTCAATCCCTTTTTTCCTTTCTGCCAAGGGAAAATTTCCCGGCTGCCAGGAGTATTTTCCGTTCAGAGACCTGAAACATACGTTCAAAGACCTGAAACATACATTCAAGGACCTGAAACATACGTTCAAAGTCTTTGAACGGAAAATCTACAGGGCAAAAGTACAAAATTTCATCTGAACGGAGAAATTATCCGAGGACATTTTCGGAAAAAAGAAAAAAAAGAGGAGGGAAGACCCCTCCTCGGCGGTATTTTTTGCTAATGCTGCATTTTTTGTCAATGCTGAGGGTACATGGGCCGGCGGTCCTTGGCAGCCAGTGGCGATGTGGCAGCATTGCGGCCCAGGGGAGTTATGCTGAGGTTGTCAAAGTATGGGGTGCAGACACGTTTCTTCTGAAGCGGCGCCAGAAGGCCGGCCATACCCTTCTTGTAGTGGCCTGAGTTGACACTGAGAACCTCCTTGCCATCAACAGAACCGGTAATCTTGTCACCCTGGAAGCGGAGTTTCAGGTTGTGCCACTGAAGGGCTGATACACCTTCCACTTGTACTGTGCCCAGTGTGTATTCTCCTCCAATCTCCACATCCTTGCGCGCCAGGATCAGCGCCTGCTGCTCTGCATCGCCGATGAGTTCCTTGGGATCGGGTTTGCCGCGAGAGAGGATGAGGGTGCAGCGGCCTTGGTCGTCGAGTTTCAGATAGTAACCTTTTGCCCAGATGCCATAGCCGGAGCCTACGTCGCAGAGGCGTCCCATCACGCCTGCCTCCTCGCCCGGATTGAGATAGACATCGGCACTCACCTCATAGTCCCTCCATGCAGAGTCTCCTACGATGGTGTAGTGATGCCATTCGGGCGCCCAGCTGAGGGTATGCTCGCCAACAGTCTGACGGATGCACTGCCCCTTGCCGTCGGGACGCGGTGTCAACTCGAAAGCCCCGATGAGGTCTGCCAGATAACGCGGCAGATAGCCCCAGGTGGCAGGCTGCGTATATTGGTCGAAGTTGTCGGAGTATGGCAGGGGGAAGGGTGCCGAGGCAGGCACATCGGCAAACGAGCCTTTCTGCTGACCGCTGGTCGTCGAGAGGGAATAGACGGTGTTTGGCTCCAGAGTGATGGTGAAATGACCGCCCTTCTGTTTTATGTCCTGCTGGCGCACGAACTGCTCCTTGGCATTGCTGCGCCATACACAGAGCGGCTTGCGGCTCAGACCTTTCGGGAGACGGACATCCACGGTCTTGGCTTCCTTGGCATCCTTGGTCTCGAAGATGATGCTGAAGTCGTCCGAAGCCGGGTCGCGCATAGTGATCATGCTGCCGCCATCCGAGAGCGTCTGGCATCCCTCGTCGACATACTGCCACCCTACTGCGGAGAACTGCCCGTAGTGGGCGTAGCCCCATAATGCCTCGCGCACCTCATAGTTGCCGCTCCAGGGCTCACGGGCCAGCAGCATAGCGGGATCGCAGCTGTAGGGCTCCAGGGGATAGACACCGGCGATGTCGTACCAGTTGATGACCCTTGTGGCACCGCTTACGATATAGTTCTCGTTGAAACACTTGACGATGCTGATGAGGCAGTCAAAGCCCTTGATATAGACATGGTCCTCGCTGTTCCAGATGGGTTTTCCCAAAGCCTCGATGGCAGCGCGCTGCTCCTTCGAGAGGGGAATCTCACTATAGGTATGGGCGCAGACAGCATCCAGTGCATCGGCCAGTTCCTTGTCCTGCTGCATGTATTTAACGAAGTCCATCTTCGACTTGCCCCAGTTACCGAATCCGTGCAGCTTCACATCGCGGAAGCCGTTCTCGTTCATGGCCCGCCGCAGATGCTTGGCAAAGTCGCCGTTCCAGCCCTTCTCGTTGTGGCAGCCCAGGGCATCCAGCTCCAGTCCGTGCACCTGACGAAGCCCCTTCAGCCAGGCGATGTAGTAATCCACCATGTCGTCCGACCAGAAGTCACCCACCCAGGCCGGTGCGCTCCATGCAGTGGCATCGAGTGCCAGCTGCGGGTTGCGCTTCTGTGCCTCGCGCATCACCCACCAGATGTAGCCTCGCATGAAGTTGTTGTCGCCGCGATAGTGGCTGTGCGAGGGCATGGAGCCCTGTGTGCTGTTGCCGTCGCCGGGCACCTCCACAAGGATGGCGCTGACGCTGGCGCCGAACATGGGTTTATAGACCATGTCCATAATCTGGGAACGTTGCGGCTCGGGATAGTCCTTGAGCAGTACGGAAGTGGCTCCTCCGCCGTTGACGGCACCGATGCCGTCGAAGGTCTTGCCCTTCTGCAGGTCGGTGATGCGGATGGTCTGCGTGGCAGCAGTGGCTGTCATGGCCAGTGCCAGGAACATTGTCGTAAGTGTGTAGTGTTTCATGTGCCTATACCTTAATTATATTATTACTTGACATAGTATTTCCTGCCGTTCCTGATGCGGATGCCGCCGGTCATTCTGCCGTTCCCGACTTTCCGTCCGCTCAGGTCATATACTGCACCGGCCTTTTCATCTCCCTCTGGCGCAGCAGCCGGGATGTTCTGTATTCCCACGAAATCAGCTTTCAGCTTCTTGAAATCTTCCCGGGTCAGTACGAATTCATTGGAGAAGGCGTCCTTCCACCATTCGGCATTGCAGTTGCCATGGTCAGTGCTCTTGAACTCGGTGCTGTTGGGATTGTTGGTGCGTCCGTAGTCGTACCAAGGTGCAAAGAACAGCC
>JAEEGL016553998.1_pt1 | contig 10755 bp, 4 predicted proteins | sample 9134231 | NCBI WGS metagenome assembly JAEEGL01 (sample SAMN16246548, study PRJNA631951) | gut metagenome | biome: gut microbiome; feature: rumen; material: fiber-attached | host: Bos | place: Iran: Karaj | collected 2018-10
CATTTATTAATAAAATTATTAAAACTCTTTTTAAAATTAAAAACTTCTTGTAAATTTTCTTGTTCAGAATTCTCTATTTTTTCTATATTATTTGAATAATTTTTAATTTTAACTTTTTTTTCTTTAATATCATTCATTTCAAATTTTTTATCCATTAAATTTAATAATAAATCAAAACTAAATAAAAAACAAATTTTAAAAACAAAATTTCATATTTAAAATCAAAAAAAGAAAATATTTTAATTTTAAGACTTAAATTTAGTACTTCTAATTAAATCTCTTCTCATTCCAGTAACTTCACCTCCATAAACATCAGGAGCTCCAACAAATTCTTTAACTTGACTTTTTCTTATTCTTTCTTTTTTATAATATTTTTCTCTATTTACTAATTTTGCATTTCCTAAATATGATTTTCTTTTTCTTACTAATCCTCTTGCTAATAATACTTCTCTATTTGCTTTTCTTACCATTAAATCATTTTTTCTTTTTATTTCTTTTTGTAATTCTTCTCTTCTTTCTTTTTCTTTTGTTTCTTCTTTTGATTTCTTTATTTTTTCTTTTGAAAATTCTTTTTCTTTTTCTTTTTCTTTTTTTATTATATTATTTTCTGATTCTGAATTATTTTCTGATATATTTTCTATTTCTTCTTTTATTTTATTTAATTTTTCTTCATTTTTTCTATTTCTTTTCTTTTTTAAAAGTGATGATGGAATTTTTATTTTTTTTTCTTTTTCTTCTATTTTATTTTCTTTTATTAAAGGTTTTTTCTTTGATGATGTATCAATTTCAAATTCATCTATATCATCATAGTTATCTTCTTCATTTTCAATTTCTTCATTATCATTTTCTTCATTTTCTTCTTCTTCATTATCAATTTCTTCATTTTCAATTTCTTCATTTTCTTCTTCTTCATTTTCAATTTCAATTTCTTGATTTTTATTTTCTTTTATTTCATCTTCATTCTTATTATTAATATTATCAATATTATCAATTATTACTTTTAATTTATTTTCAATTTCTTCTTCATTTTTATCATTATTCTTTAATAAATAATTAACTAAAGCAATAGTTTTAATTGAAGGATGATGATTAGTCATTTTTTTATCAAGTGAATTAATAACACCAAATAAATAACAAGCAGCTAAAGATAAATGTATATTTTTATTTAATTTTAAATATTCAATTGTTTTATCAATTCCATTTATTTTCGATAATTTATTAATTTTATCATTAAAATTATCATTAACTTCATTTATTATATTACCAGTTATTTTTAAATCTTCATATAATTTATCTGTATCAATAATTGATTTTTTTTTATCTTCTTCTTTTTTTTTTCCTTTTATTTTTATTTTATTTTCTTCTTCATCTTCATCTTCAATTTCATTTAATAATTTTGACTTTTTTATTTTTTCCAATCTCATTTTTTGAATTCTAATTGCTTCTTTTTCATCTTCAATATAATCTGAATCATCATCATCTCTATGATTCATAGAATAATATTGTTGTTTTTTATCACCCCATTCATTTTCTCTTTCATCATCAGACATTTAAACTTCTGAATGATAAAAATTAAATACCAAAAATAATCATTTATAATAAATAAACAAAAATAAGAATTAAAAAAAAACATAAAATTAAAAAATTAAAAAAATAAATTAAAAAAATAATTTAAAAAAATCCATTTCAAAATCAAAAAAAAAACATAAAAAAAAAAAATGTCATCACCCCAAGAACAAAACCTAACTTCAATTTTATCAGTATCAATTCCTTCCTTCAGTGAAAAATACGTAGATGGAAAATCAGTAACATTTTACCAAATTCAACTAATATCAAACATATCAAAAAACTCATGGAATTTAGATAAAAGATATACAGATTTCAAAAATTTACATGCCTCACTAAAATCATTAATACCAAACATTCCTTCAATTCCAGCAACAACATTTTTTAGAGTATCATCTTTAGATGCATTAACAAAGCGTAAAAATGAATTAGAAAAATTTATAAAAGAATGTGTTGAAAGAAGAGAAATTTTAATGAATCAAATAACAAAAGATTTTTTTGAAATAGATAAAAATGCTCCTGAATTAATAGGTAATGAAGTAATTAAACAATTTGAATATACAAGATGTCCTTTAGGAGTACGTGGTTTTATCTTACTTCCACATAGAGAAATTTTTCTATTATGTTGTAGTGATATGAATTTAATGTCAAGAGCTGATTCTTATATTTCTAATATTAGTTTACCTTGGGATAAAGGTGGTGATACTAAAGTTCCTTTAGGTGCTGCATTTGTTTATCAATGTAAACCTGATCCTAAAAAAAAAGGTGATTATATTATACATAAAATTTGGGTTAGATCTTATCCTATTCAAACTGGTGTTATTTCATGGGATGATATTGAAGAAATTTATTCTGTTGGTAATGATGATGGTACTATTTATTTATATAAACATAAAGAAGGAAGTAAATATACTGAATTTGATACTCTTGTACAATTAAGTTATCATAAAAATCGTGTTATGGGTTTAGCATATGATTCAAAAAATAAATTTTTATATTCATGTTCTACTGATAGAACATTTTATGTATGTGATTTAAATTCAGGTCATAATTCCTATATTTTAGTAGCAGCATCAGATGCAGGATATACTAATTTAGAATATGATTCAAAAAATAATAGAATTTTCTTAACTGATGAAATAGGAATTTTATCATGTTTCATAACAACATCATATCCTCCAATGCAAGTATTAAATTTATATACAACATCAAATAGTTCAATTCGTGCTTTTCATGTTGATTATATTAATAAATATATTTTTACAGGAAGTGTTAATGGTAAAATTTGTATAATGAACTTAGGTGATGTTGGAAAAGAAAAATTTATATCTCAAATATCATCATTTAATATAACAAATATGAAAATTAGAGTATGTAAATATAATAAAAATGGTCATGTATTAATGACTGGTGATGAAGTTGGAAGAGTTACAATTTGGTCTCTTAAAACAGGACAACCTATTTATATGTGGGAAGCTCATCCTAAAAATGCTATTACTACTATGCATTTTGAACAAAATGATAATTTACTTTGGACTGGTGGGAAAGATAAATGTATTCGTGTTTGGAAACTTCCTGAAAAATTCGAAAGTGCTGAAGTTAGTAATTTTCAAAGTGAAGGTATTCAACAAATTACTGAAGGTTTGGCTATTATGAAAATTGAGAAAGCTACTAGAAAAGATGGAGAAGATATTGATTCAAGTGATGATGATTTGAATGGATGGGATTTTAGAACTTATTAAATATGCTTTTTTTATTTTTTATTGATATTTTAGAATTTAGTTGTTTTGGGGTTTAAATTGAGAATTTTTATTAATATTTAAAATTAAAATTAAAAAATATTTTATTTTAATTTATTAATTTTTTTTATATTTTTTTTATTAATATATTCAATTAAAAATTTGTTAAAAGTAAATTATGGGTTGTAGTTGTATACCTTCTAGTTTTTATGAAAAGGAAAAAGAAAAAGAAATAAATGGAGAAGAACCAAAAACAATGTTAAATATAGAATTAATTGAAGATGATAATTTATTAACAAATCATACAAATCAAAATAAAATAAATATAAATGAAGAATCATCATCATTACATATAGAACTACCAAATAATTATACAGAAATATCATATGAAGATTTTGAATCATCTTTACCATTTAGATTTCAAAAATATATAAAAGAAAATAATTCAGAAATAAAAAATTTATATAAAGGAGATTTAAATAAATTAATCTTTAATTCAAAACCAATAAAATTAAGTAACCAAAATATATATTATGGATACTGGAATAATAAAAGTCAAATGGAAGGTCCTGGTTTATTATATTTATACGACCAAAAAGTTTTATGTGATGGATTATGGGAAAATGGTATATTATATTATGGAAAAATATTTTTATCAAATCGAACTTATACAGGAGAAATAAAAGATAATGAATATAACGGAAAAGGAAAAATGGAATATTTAAATGGTGAAATTTACGAAGGAAATTGGTTAAAAAAACAAAAAAATGGTTTTGGTAAATTAATATATGAAGATAAATGTCAATATATAGGAAATTTTAAAAATGATAAATTTGAAGGTGAAGGTGAATTTATTTGGAATAATGGATATTATTATAAAGGTAATTTTAAAAATGGATTATTTGAAGGAGAAGGTTTATTAAAAGCACCAAATGGAAGTTATTATAAAGGAAATTTTGAAAAAGGATTATATCATGGAATTGGAATGTTTATTTGGGGAAATAATTCTAAAAGTAATTCATTTACTTTTCCTGAGAAATATAAAGGAGAATTTGCTTTTGGGAAAAAAGAAGGAAAAGGAATTTATCAATTTGAAAATGGTGATTTATTTAATGGAAATTTTTTTGATAATTTACCTCAAGGAAAAGGCGAATATAAAACTCAAGATAAGAGTTTTAAAGGTATTTGGAAATGTGGTGAATTACTTGAAAAACCTGATTCTGATGATATTAATATTCCTGATTTAGATTTTAAAATTAGAGATTTTGATATTGAATTAAAATTAGAACATTTAAATCTTGAAATTAATCGATCTTCTAATATTTTTGGAATGTATGGGACTATGAAACCAAAAGATAATTTAGTTTCTGCTTTAATTTAATTTTTTTAATATTTTTATCTTTTTTTTTTCTTTTTTTTTTTTTTGATTAATTTTTTAGTTTTATTTTATTATATTTTAAGTAAATTATTTTATCTTTTATTTTTTTTAAATATTTTTTATTTTTTTATAAACTATTTGGGATTTGGTTTTTTTTTTTTTTTATTTAGAAATGATTATTAAATCCAAATATTGTTACTGCAACATAAATTTCTTTTTTATCATATTCAAAATCAAAATTTTTTGTATATATTCCATCTGTTTTTATATTACCAAATATTGCAGGAGAACAATGATGATTAAAATCAACTCCTTCTGGATTAATAATAACAATTGTGAAAAAATTAAATGAAAATGTTTCATTAATTATATCAAAATATCCTTTTTTTTCACTATCTTTTTTTTCCTCATTTTTACATAGTTTAATTAATTCATCATTTATATACTTTTTAATAGAATTATTAATTTCTTGTTCATTTTTATCTTTAAAATTATTATTTTGAAATTCTGGTTTATTTAATTCTTTTTCAATTAAATTTAATTTTTCATTTAATTCTGGTATAAGATTATTAAAAAAATCAATTGAATAATCCATATTTCTAATTTTCTCTTTTTCCATTTTTATTTAAATAAAATAAAAAAGTTAATAAATTATTTTTAAAATAAATTAAATATATTTTAAATTAAGAAATTATGCTTCTATTAACAAGATTTCCAGTCATTCTATTTCCAATAATAGTATTTGATCTTTGAACATAATCATCACTTTTACCTTTTATTATTAAAACATGATTTCCATTTGAATTAATTGCATATAAATTATTCATATCTTCACTTATACAAATAGATTGAATTATTTCTTTTTCATTAATACAATAATTATTTAAATCAATTTGAACTTGCATAAAAAAAGAAGGAATAGTTCTTATATTAATTTCATTTTCATTTATATAAACAAAATATTCATTTGATGATAAATCTTTCATTATTAAAGGAGATTTAATATTAGAAGAAGTATTTTGTTTTTTTAAAAAATGTCCATTAATAGAATAAGCATATAATTCAGTATCATCAATTAAAGAATTTACAATTATAACACAATTAATTGGACAACTACTTAAAAATATATTTGTACAATTATTAATATCAATTTTTATACTTCTTGTTAATTTACATTCTGGTAAAGTATAAATATTTATAAATCCATTAATTGTTGCAGAAGTAAATAAATTTAAAACATCATTTGAATTAATTTGAACAATTTGATTTGAATGTGCTGAAATTATATTTAATAAATTAAATTTTTTTTCAAAATTTATTGAATAAATTGCAATATTTCCTATTAAATTACCAATTAATGCATATTCTTCATTTTGATTTATTTCTATTGAACTTATTGGAATTTCATCATTAAATGGTGATAAATAAATATATTGTATTTTAGGTTCACATGTTAAAATTATTATTTTTCCATCATAAAATCCTCCTATTATTATTGATTTTCCTTTATTAAAAATATTAATATGATTATTTTTATAATTTTCAAATGAATAAAAATCATTTATTTTATTTAATAATTTTAACTCTGAAATTTTATAAGATTTATTATCATTAAAAAATGATTTATCCATAAAAGAATAATTTATTTTTTTAATAAAATATTGAAAATTATTTGTTAAAATAGAAATATTATTTTGTTCAAAAACTTTAGTTTTAATAATAAAAGAATTAGCAAGATTTAATTCTTGTTTATTTTTACTTTTATAAATCTTTAAATTTGAATCTTCATTAGTAATTTCTTTTCCTTTTAAAATAACATCTTTTTTAATTTTTTGTGGAAATTCTTTATTATAAATTTGTTCTGGTGTTAAACCAAATTCAGCTAATCTTAAAATACAACTTTTATCTTCATAATTATTTAAATTAATTTTATCTTCATAAGAAGCTTCAGTAAAAATATTAAAACAATTTTCAGCATCTTTTCCTCTATTTTTAAATCCAAAAATTAAATCAATCCAATTTTTAATATTTAAAGAAATTATTTCATTTTCTAAAATACTTCTCATTAAAATAACAAATTCATAAGGATCATTTTCACAAGGTGTAAAAATATCATTAACTAAATTACCATTTTCTAACTTTCCCATATTTAACTTATTAAAATTAATAAAAATTTCAGGTAAATAATAAAATTCTGGTATTAATTCTCTTAAATCAGTATTTAAAGAAGTAGAAGAATCAAAAGTTTTTTGAACAGAATAAACTAATCTATCAGGTTCATCAAATTTATCAATTTTACCATTTAATTCAATTAAAATATGAGAAAAAGGAAATAATCTCATTAAATAATTAGTAACATAATTAGGACAAGAATAATGACTACCATAAACATAAGGTTTCATAATACCTTCATTTTCATTTGTTTCTTCTTGTTCACTTTTCATTGTATTATAATGTTCAATAAAATTTTCTTTTCTAATTATACTTAATTCAGATACTTCTAACATTCCCATTGGTAATGATAAATCTCTATATAAATAATCTTTATTTATTCCTTCTTCTAAATCTTTTTGTAATGGATCTGTAAAATTTGATAATATCCATGGAAATATTGGATATTGTGATATGTCATTTAAAGAACGATTACTTAATATATTTAACCACATTAATAATTCAAAATTTGATATTTCCCAATTTGACCATTCTTTTACTTTTTTTGATAATTTTAATTTTTTTTTTCTATTTTCTGGTTTTATTATTTCATTGTTTATGTATCCTATTATATTGTCAAACTGATCTTTTTCTTTCATATCATTTATTATTTTACAATTTTCTGATATTGATTCTAATAATTCTGATAAGAAATTTTCTCTATCTTTTTCTTTTTTAAAATTAAAGTAATAACTTTTATTATTTGATGTAAAAATTTCTAAAGCTGAATTTTTATAAAAATATCTTCTTCTAAAAATATATTTTATTGTTATAAAATTAAAATTTATATGAGATAAATCTTTATCTTTTTTATGATATGGGAAAAATGAACCATAACAAGCTTTTCTTACAGGATCATAATCATCATTTCCTTTAATTGAAAATACATAATCACTTTTTTTATTTTCAAATTTTTGATTTGAAAAAACTTTAAATTGAAAATAACGATTTTTACTTTCAATAGAAATAACACCTTTAATATGATGAGATGTTTTAACAATACAACATAAATAATAATTTTTATTTTTTTCTTCTTTATTATTAGATTTATTTTTATTTGAAGGACGATATTCATCATTATCTTTTCCTAAATCTAAAGTTTTTGATATTAAAAGATAATTTTTTGCAAGTTCAACATTTGAATTTTTATAAATGTGTCTTAAATAATTATCAATTGGTGAAATTTCTTTTTCATTTATTTCTGTATTATTATTATTATTAGATGAATTTTCATCTATTTTTAATATTTGATCAATATCTAAATTTATTTTATCTTTTTTATTTTTCATTGTGTCATCAGTAAACATAAAATTTATATCATAATGAGTAAAATTTGGAATGTAATAATCTAAATCTAATATTGGCATTAATATTGGTTTCATAAAATTTTTTGTGTAATGATTTATTATTTTTAATTTTAAACGATTTGCGTTTTTATAAAATAATTCTTTATCACTCCATAATCCATTCCAAGAAAACATTTTTTTTTTTAATTTTTGATATTTTGTTTTTTTCTCTTTTTGACTTTCATATGAACTATTTGAATATTTTTCTAATTCTGCAACATAATCAGGAATAATATTACAAATATCTTTTTCAATATCAATTTGATTTTTATTAAAAAATTGATTTTTTAAGTTTATTCTAGTAACACTTGTATTATATAAATATTCTAAATAAAAATAAGTTGTTTTTAAAGAAATTTTTAATTTATTATTACAAATAAAACTATTTTGTAATTCTGGTTTTTCTAAAAAAGAAGCAATTGTACTAAAATGTGAAGGAGCTAATTGTCTAATTTTATCATGATCTAAAATAGGTTTATTTTCTTTATCAACAATAAAAGTATTAAATAATTTAAAAACAGAACATAAAGATAAATTATTTCTAGTAATTTTATTTAAAATTGTTTTTAAGAATTGACCTTTTTCCATATATTGATATTGATGTCTTACAATAATTAAACATAAAGCCATTAAATGAGTTAAACATTTTTTAGTTTCTTCTTTTTTTACAATTGTCATATTACTTATTTTTTCAATGAAACAAATTCCAATTGAAATTGTTTGAATACATTTATCCATTATGAAATTATATATATTTTCTTGTTTTTTAATAAATGCATTTGATGATGCTATTATTATAAATTTTATAAATCTTTTATATTCTTTTATATATTTTAAATATTCATCTTCTGGACCATTTATTAATAATGAAATTATTGTCATTAATTGAATTGGAATTATTGATAATAAAGGAATCATTTTTAAATGATTTTTGTCAATTTCTATATTATAACATAAGAATTTTAAATCTTGCATATAATAATTTTTTTTTTCTTTATTTAATATTATTGTACTTAAAATTGTTTCATATTTTGTAAAATAATCTTTACTTTTATTTTGCAATAATGATGGATTTACTTTATACATATTTTCTTTTGAAAATATATAACTAAATATTTTATATGATGATTGAAAAAATATAAAGTCTTTCCATAAAAAATCTTTATTATTTCCTATTGTTTCTTCATTTAATGATATTCCTGTTTGAAAAAGTGTAGGTAAAAAAATTTGATTACTCAATTCTTCTAAATACATATCTTTATTTTTTCTAATATCATCATTTTCATATTTAAAAATATATGAAAATTGAAATATTAAAGTTGTTATAAATAAATAATTTCTTAAAAAAGAATTTGTATCAATATTAATTTCAAATAATTTGTTTTTATATTCAAAAATATTTGCACCTTCTATCATATACATTCTTTCATAAATATCATAAAGAATAAATCGTATAAAATTAAAAATTTGTGTATCATCTTTATATAAATTCTTTTTATTTGAACCCCAAATTAAAATATTTTCTAATTTAATTGCTGGATTTTCATAATTTGTTGCTTTATTTAATGAATTTAAAAATATTTTAATATAAAGATTTTCAGTTTCTTTAAAAATTAATTTTGGTAATTCATTTTTATTTTCAAAATTTTCAAACATTTTATCTAATAACCAAAAACAAATAGAATTATTATTTAATAATATTTTATTATTATTATCACATAATATTAATAAAGATAATTTTCTAATTAAAGAAAAAGTAAAATCAAGTTTATTTAATTCATCACAAAAATATAATATCAATTGTAAAATATCAGGATAATAAATTATCTTATTTTCCAATTGAATTTGTTCAATAGTTTCTTCTTTAAAAATATTTTCATAATCTTTAATAGTCCAAAAAAAAAGAGTATTATACAAAGTAACTTTATAAGTTTCTAATTCAACTTCATCTAAAACACAAACTTTATCATTAAAAGAATTACATAAATTATTTTTAATATGATTACTATTATTTTTATTTAATTTAACTGTGCAATGAGCAGCTAATTCTTTAATTTCATCTTCACTTTTATCTAAATATTTATTTGTAATATAAAATATTTCTCCAGGCAATAAATTTCCTTTTAACATTTCAATAAATGAATTATTCGGCTTATTTCCTGTTATATTAATGTAATTAATATAAATATAAAATAATAATTTTATAATATCTAATCTAATATCAAATAAACCTTTTTTAAAAACTCCTATTAATATTTGATAATAATTACAAGATTCTAAATTTTTAATTATTAAAGATAATTCTTCAACATTTTTTTTTAAATCTTCTACAGATGTTATTAATTCATAATTTGAATTTTTATTTTTTTCTAAATTTTGTTTTTGTCTTTTCGAAACTTTTTTTTGATATTCACTAAAAATATCTTTTTCAAAAGCTTTAATAAAAACTTTCAAAATAAATTTAGTTAAACAAGGAGAAATATCTAAAGTTAATAAAAGAAATAAATCAATAACA
>JAEEGL010052193.1_pt1 | contig 10754 bp, 5 predicted proteins | sample 9134231 | NCBI WGS metagenome assembly JAEEGL01 (sample SAMN16246548, study PRJNA631951) | gut metagenome | biome: gut microbiome; feature: rumen; material: fiber-attached | host: Bos | place: Iran: Karaj | collected 2018-10
GGTTCGGCAGAAAAATTCCCTCCATCAAAACGGTAGATCGCATAATTGTCCCAAACGGCAAGATAAGCATTACCTGCTGAATCGAACTTCACATCCACGGGACTCTTGCCGCTGTATCCGGTGCGAAGCTGAGTGAATGAGCCGGTCGAAACATTGTAGGAATATACCATTCCCTGGGCTTTTTCTGCAAAATAAACCTGCCCATTCTTATACGCTCCATTCCAAGGCACATAGGATGATGTGCCATAGGAATTCGGAGCAGATACGGTTTTGGTATCGAGGTTCCAGATTCGCAGATTCTGAGCCTGATCAAGGATAAAGGCAGTATGGCCGGGATTTATCCATCCCATTCCGCGCGGACATCCAAAGATGACGTCGGAATATGCGCCGCCAGCCTTCGAAGCCAGGGCCGTATTCCTCCCCTTGGTCCCTATCAAGGTGGTAACGGAATAAACGTCCGGCACCGGTATGGATGGCATTGGTTTGATGGCGCTTCTCTCTATTTGCAGATTGGTGGCGCTTCGCGCCGTAGCGGGAATTGCCATACCATCCGAATCTGCAAGCCAGATACTTATGGAAGGATACTTATGCTCGACCCCGGGACCTACGGGAAGAGGAATATAGAATGTCATATCTGTCGCCGTGCCAGGAGAGAATGTCAGCTTAACAACACCGTCTTCACCAGCCACCGCCTGCACATAAGGGGTGTCGGAAACGAAGGTGCCGGACCAGCCTGTGACCGTAAGGCAATTGGTAGAAGAATATCCGGGAGTATTTACAATCAGCTGTGCCGCATCGTCTGGGACGTTCGTGTATGAAACTTTCAGCAACCCGGTAAGGTGCTTGAAAGCAAGTTTCTCCCCACTTTTCACTTTAGCAATCATCGGCGCTTCTATATTACCTTCCGCCCACGAGTAACTACTCTTCAAATTCAAGGTCATAACTCCCGCAGAAACCGTGCAGTTGCCCTCGGAAAGAGAAGGATATACCGCATAGCCGGCATCTCCGAAAAGAATCGTTTTGGAAGATTCTCCATTCTTTACGAAGGTGACTTCGCCTGCGGAAGGAGCCCCGGAATAAATGAAATCAAGCGTACCTCCTTCTGCGGCGGCAACACGAATGCGGTCGCCCGTCATCCAGGAATAAACAGATTCCACGAACGCGGTTTTAACCCGTGATTCTGCAAATACTGCCTGCAATGTCTCATTACCATCGGGTGCGGAGCTCGGAAAGAGCGCCTCTCTGGCGCACGATACCAGGCACGCGGATATGATTATGGCAAAGATTGGTTTATTCATAATCAGAAAAATGTAGGGTTAAAGTACAAAGTCTATCAGGATCGGGAGGTGATCGGAAGGATGGAAGAAAGAATGCACCGTTTTGCTACGGACAGGAGTGGTGTATCTGTCTTCGACGATTCTTGCCTCTTTGACCTTTGCCATCAGGGCGGGAGTGGCGTAAACGAAATCTATGCGCTTGCAACTCTGCGCCGAAGCGAGAAAACTGCGCGGATTCATCTCATGCACAACATCGACATAGGGTGTGTTGTCCCGGACATAGTCATGCACGAGAAAACGCGTATCATCTTCCGGGAAGTTGTAGAAGCAATTGTCTGCCCTGGAAAGAGAGTTGAAATCTCCCATCATCATCCAGAATCTGCCGGATGCGTCCGGGTCGGTCAGTATGGTAGAAGAACAAATCTTTTCTATCTCCATTCTGCGATATGCATCGCCTTCATGCCTGGCGGAACTTTCTTTTCGTGCAGATTCGCCGGCATTCTTGACACGGTAATCGTAGGACATGGGATATCCATGCATGGTGACGATATTCAAGGTTTTGCCACGGAGGGTGATCCGGGCCCAACCGGCACCATGCACGACCAGGGAGTCCGGAGCTTCGCCGGTAATGCGGGCCACGTTGCTGACCGGGTAGCGCGAGGTTATAACCTGCGGATAACTGTCGTGGTGCGCACTCACATACACATACCTGTGCCCGTACCTGCGGGCAAGGGTTTTCCAATTATCCACGAGGTAGCGTTCTTCTGCAGGCAACCGTTTGTCGGTGCCGGTATAGTAGATGCTTTGAGCTTCACACCATACGCAGATGTCCGGCTTCTTCTCCTTCACCCATCCCACGAATGCATCGTAGTTGTCCTCCTGCCCTGACCACATCCCGTTCTGGATATTCCAGTACAGGAGCCGGAGCGGCTTTTCGCCGCTCCTGCCCGCTGCGCTGAAACATAGCACGACAAGCGTGCATATAGCCAGGAATTTCTTCATGGATTATTCGGATACGGAAATCCTGCGGATTCTGTGGTTGTTGTTTTCGGCCATGTAGAAAGCTCCAGTCTTGGGATCCTTGGTCACCATGCCCTGGGCCTTGAATTTTACCTCGGTGAGACCGTCGCCATCTGCAAGACCCTGGGTGCAAGGAGTGCCTGCAAGAGTCTTGACGACACCCTTGGTGTAGTCGCCGCCGACACCGGGAATGAGCACCCTGAAGGTGAATGCCGCCTGGTCGTTGAAGTAGATGCAGCCGTCGTTGTCCCAGTAGATTCCGCTGATGGAGCCGATCATTGCCGTGGAAGGATCTCCAGGGACACCGTCGGTGTAGTTGTCGGTGGTAGGCTTGGTGCCTGCACCCGCGACTTCAGTATAAACGCCGGTAGCAACATCCAGAAGGACAATCTTGTATCCGCCGCTGCCGCCACATGCGATGACGTTCTTTTCAGGATTGAACGCAATGGTGTATATCTTGATAGGGCAACCTGTGAAACTCTTCACATAAGCGCCATTGTATGCCACCACGACTTCCTTGGCATCCCGGTTCGAGATGTACATGTTGTCGCTGGCGTCGAAAATGAGGTTCATCGGAATAGCTGCAGCCTTAGTGGTGTTATCTTCTTTGAGGATGGAGTACTCGGAATACTCGCCGTTCACGACCTTTCCATAAGCGCCGATACCCTTCAGGCACACATGATACTCTCCTTTGGAGTTGAAGTCTCCGCCCCAAGGATACTTGTTGGTGCCGATTACATCCTGCTTTGCAACAGTTGTCACTTGCATTGTGGAAAGGTTCACCTTGTGAATACCATGCTGTCCGGATGCGCCCGAACCACCACGGCTGGTTACCCAAAGTTCGGTTCCGTCAGGGTTGATGCATACACCTTCAGGAATAGGGATATTCGCTTCAAGGCCAACACCTTCAATGATGGTAGACGTGCCACTAGTGAAGTTGCCTATTACCTGTTCGACCTTGTATTTATCAACTGCATAATAGCGGAATGGTACAGACTCCACGGGTGCGGCACCTGTAACATTAAGCACGAATGTGTAGTCTTCCCCTCTCTTGAGTCCGGTCGGAATCTCAACTTTGATTCCTTCTTCGCCGGCTACGGTAACAGTTGCGGCAATGCCGTCGACGGAGACCTTGTAGTCATCTACATTTGCCGAGAAACCGGTTCCGACGATGGATATTTCGTCTCCGGCAGTGGCAATCGCAGGTGTCAAACCGGTAACTACGATTTCGCGATCGAAATGATAGGTAAACAAGACCGCATCGGAAACCTCATCGCCCTTGGCGACAACGACTGCGACTTCACCTTTTCCTTCAGGCACTACGACGGTTATCGACGTTTCGGTAACAGCCTTGATTTCTGCCTCGGTCTCACCGAAAACAACGCGGAGTGCAGATGCATCCGTGCCGAAGTTATCACCTGCAATTACTACTTCCGAGCCAATGGTTGCCTCTGCGGGGCTGATGCTCCTGACAGACATAGGCTTGAAAACCTTCAAATAAGTAAAAGTCAGGGTTTTCTCGGCCGTCTTGCCATTGACGCTCACGGTAACTGTCGCAGCGCCTTCAGGATTCTCGGGCAGAGTGATTGCAAGGGATGTTTCAGTGGCGGTGGTGACTTCAGCGGCAACACCGCCCACTTTCACCTCATTCTCGCTGGCAGTTGTGGAGAAGTTTGCACCGGTAATGGTTGCAACATCCCCGGCATATCCGCTGGTTGGAGTAATCTTTGTCAATTCCGGAGCCGGAACCACTTTTTCTTTGGGAGTTTTTTCACATCCCGCGCAGATTGCAAGAGCCAATACTGCGAAATACATGGTTTTTTTCATAAAAAAGTGATATTAAAATGGTTGAACTTATTTGTTGTATCTAATTGCAATGTATTCTATGGCACTGTCGTGCATTCCATCTACGGTGTCTGTGCCCAACACGGTGTTAGCATAGTCAGCGCCGTCGGAACAGGTATCATTTTCAGGAAGGAGCCTGATATACACATTTTCCTTCCCCAACATTTCAAGGGGCAGAGGGAAGTTCATCCCTTTGTATCCGACGATTGAACTGTAAAGGGTGTTGGACCACTGTGAAATATCAGGAACGGTATACTGTGCGATAAGGTGCCATTGGGTGTCATCAGCAGGATCCATGGAGTCAACGGTCGACCATTCCGCCTTCCAATACCGCGGAGCGTAGAACTTCTGCGCTGTGTTCATTTGCGATATCTGCAGTGAAAGCTGTTCTGTGAAAAGGCCTTCCGTCGAGAAATTGATCATCCATGCATATCCGTGATTCGTGTCATAATCCCACCAGTTCCGGGCACGGAAAGACAGGTAACAGTCTCTGGCGCACCAGGTCTTGCCGGACATGTTGCCACCGTTTGCAACACGGATTCCGGATAATTCATCGGTGACCGATCCCGCCATCCATTCCTTTCCATCCGGGCCGGCGCCAACCCAATCTTCCATTTCCGGATTATAGTGATCCTTTTCCGGGTCAAGTACAAGGCCTACACCGTTCACGTTTCCGGGATTGTAGCCAAAGAAGTACTGAGCACCGATTCCCATGGGGCCAAGATACGAGAAGGCGACTTCCGACAACATATGCTGATTTTCAAGGAAAAGCGCGTCCGTCGACACCTTGGCGGTATAGTCTTTGGTTTCATCACCGGTGTATTTTACCTGATAAGTATGAGTAAACCATCCGTTTGTGCCGTAAGTCGGACGCTGCACCCCGGCTTCCGGGTCCGGATTCCAGTACCTGTATTCGGTGAGCAGAGCAGAAAAACTGTCTTCTACGCTGTCTTTCATGCCGGCCCAAATATCTTCCTTGGTCTGATGACGTATCTGGTATCGTCCGATGTTGCCAAGTTCCGGGTCATCCTCGATGTCAAGAAGGTCGGCACCATCTTTCCAGTCGAATCTGGAAAATCTCTCATGAACGATGATTCCGGAGAGTTTACCTCCGCCATAGGGCAGGCGTGTCCCGTCGTTCCGGTAAACGCAAACAGTGTTCGTGTACATATAGAAACTCTTTCCGTCTTTATCCCGCACCAATAACGGGAATTTGCTGATGCGGTCGGCGTTGCCGCCGATGGAATACCCTTCATTAATGGGACTGATGGAGCCCTTTCGGATAGGGAATTCGACATTGGTCAGAGACACGTATGTATAGATATCGTCGTCTGAAAGATCCTTGAACGCCTTCTCCTTCACGGGTACCTGAGATGCATTCCCGGTAACCTGAGAGACGACCATACTTTTAGTTATGCCTGTCAGTACATGGCGTTCAGGGTCATGATAAACAGTCACTCCTGCTCCGGAAAGGCGCAGTTGCACATGGTCGTATTGATTGAAAATATTGTCTTCTTCGCTTGCGGTGCGAAGCGCCACGCCGAGGCTGCCGTCTTCGGCTTCAAGATAAACGGTCGTTTTCGACCCGCTATAATCTATGGAAGAAGTGGTCTTCTGCTCATTCTCTCCGGCATTCCCACCGGCAGTATTGCTGACTACTATGCCATCGATCAGGATGTCGTCAACAATGGTGCCTTCCGTATAATAATCGAAAAGATTGCGGAAAGAAATGAGCTCTCCCAGGATTTCTTTGGCATTTTTCTGTGTGAAGTTTACCGGCAGGGTAAACTCTACGCCCCAACCGTCAACATAGGAAAACAGAATAGTAGCCGTACGAACCTTCACCGGGTCGGGATTGGCATCGGTTGTTACGGACAGATTCCCATCGCGTATGTCGACTCCGGTAATCCATCCCTCTCCGTCATAGTAATTAATCGTAACCTTGAAATCCTCAAAGGGAATATTGGTGGTTATGGGAGTTATGGTCTGCCCGCCTTCTCCATGGCCAATCAAAGAGGTATTTTCAATTGCCAGGGTGGTTTCCAACAAACCCTTCTGACGAACGGTTATGGTATCCCTGCGCTCATCAAGGTTGCTGCACAGGACCACTCCTGCCATACGCCGGAAACCTTCATTCATAGGCGCTGTAACCGTCAAGATGCCGTCTCCGTTGCCAGACGTGGCACCGAGGGACAACCAGTCTGCATCCCTGTCCAATTCCACCCGGTAAGAACTGTTGGAGTATATAGCCAGATCCAAACGACCGCCTTCCGCCTCAAGGTTATAAGCCTTTACCGGCGTTCCGAGTTCTACAAGCACGACCTCCGCAGCATCATCTACCTGGCAGGCGGACCACAGGATAACCGAAGAAACAATTATCAGGATTTTTTTCATTTTTCTCAACTTTTTTGCATTACGGTAAAGGAGGCTTTGACGGTATTTCCTTCGCTGTCAAAGTAATTCAGGGAGATTTTTGCCGAGCGGAGTTTTCCGCTTGTGTTTTCAGCTAAATCGAAATACATTCCCGAAGACAAGAGATACACATTGGTTATCCAGTCGCATCCATCAGGTAAAGTGAGCTCGACCGAATAAGGCCAGATATTATTGGTGCTCGCCTCTGCGAGAATGGTGGCGGCCGCTTTTTCATAGGTGCCGGTCATGCTCTTGAATGTGAACTTGGGCGCAGCAGTGCTTTGTGTGACGTTCAGGACGCTGCGTAGAGACCTCCCGGTCGGATCATCTATGCCCATTATAATCTGGGCACTTCGGGACGCACCGGATGTGTTGTCTTGCACCTCAAGGTCAAGACCGTCCCACTTTGTGATGGCGGAATTAATCCAGTGCGAAGGGTTTTTATCGACGGAAGTCACGAGTACGGTGTCTCTGGAGCCGTCTGACGCGGTGTAGATAGCTGTTACCGTCAGAGCGTCTGCACTGTATAACAAGTTGCTCGTCGCCCTTGCATGGACCAATCCTCCTGCCTTGATTAGGGGGAGGGATGTGCCTGCAAATCTGAAGGAAGGAGATGTGACAGGACCGTTCTGGAGCATAAATACGGTGTCGCGAATTTCGCCCTTGCTTAATACGATCCCTACTTGTCTTGCTATGCCATAGTTGGCGGCATAGGAAAACACGAGTTCTCCGTTTCCTCTGCCGGATGTACGGTCGATTGCCGCCCAATTGACCTCTTTGTCGAAGGCGGCGGTCCAGTTGCCGTCGGAGTATACCAATACGTGCGTGGAGCCCCCGTCTTTACTTAACGTAATGTGGCGTCCCGCCACGGAGAGAGGCAGATCCATCTCGAAAGGTTTGTCGCATGCTGCGCAGATAACTGTGGCCGCGATGCATATCATTATCCTATACTTCATATCCTTCGTGGTTTACATGCCGTATTCGGCATATTCGTTATTGTCGAGATTATGTTTGGAATAAACCACCTGTGTGTCCGGAATGGGGTAGTACCTGTGGCATGGTAGAACGTTGTTCACCAATGTGCCGTAATCTGAATAATCGATTATGCTCTTGTACCAGATTCCCCAGCGGACAAGGTCGAATTTGCGCTGGAACTCACCGAAGAGTTCGCGGGCGCGTTCGCAGCGGATTTCTTCCTGCAGCCGGGCCTGTGTGCGGAACACATAATCCTTGAGACCGGCACGGTTGCGAGTCATGTTGAGGTATTTTACAGATTCATCGAAGTATCCGGATTCGCAAAGAGCTTCTGCTTTAAGGAGCAAAGCATTGGCATATCTGAACACTTTGTAATTATTGGAATCGGCCGTGTTTTTCATGCCTGGGCACCAGAACTTGGGCCCCATCCAGGGGCGGGTGGCATTCTTCAGGCTGGCGAAGACCTCCCCGTTGTATTCCCATGCATAATTTATGTCTTTGCGAAGATCCACTCCCATGCGCGGCTGAAGTCCCTGATTGAAATAAGTGCAGGGTTGGGCGGATTGCCATGTCTGAGCTTCGGAGCCAAGTTCCTGAATTTCAATTCCGTCGTATATTGCTCCGGAGGAGCGCCTGGGGGTAGTGATACAGGCCACGTTCGAAGTGTAGTTGAGTCCTCCTTCCTGATAGGTGTGTTGCACTTCGAAAATGGACTCCGGCGTATTCTTGTTGCGCCAGAGCAGATTCTCGGTAAGGTCGTATTTGCTCAACGATCCGTAAATGTTCTCAAGGGAACCGACCGCCGCGATGACGGTATCCCACTCCTCGTTCCATGCCGCCATTTCCGCGATAATCATATATGCCATCGCGGCTCCGAGACGTGCGCCTTCATTGTCGGATGTACGGGTTTGCGGAGCAAGAGGTGCAATGGGTTTCAAGTCCTCTATGATGGCATCGCGGGTTTGCTTTGCGCTCATCCTGGGCAGCACTGCGATTCTTTCCAGAACTTCATTGTCGGACACGTCATCGAAATAGAACGGGACGTCCCCGAAGAAACAGGTCAGCGTCCAGTAGTAGAAACCGCGCAGGGCCTTGACCTCACATAGCAGACTGTTCCGTTGTGCGTCTGTAAGGGCCTGGGAGCCTTCGATCCCGGCAACGGCAAAGTTGCATCTTTGTACGCCCAGATAGCACTGCTGCCATACGGTGGCACCGAACCGAGGTTTGACCGGACTTATGTCAAGTTGTGCATCAAGTGTTCCTGATGAACACCATATTACATCTGACACGCACTCGGTTGCAAGGAAATAAGTGTATGTATAAATGGATTTGATGGGCTGGTAGCAGCCGTTCACGACTGATTGGCACTCGGAATACTTACGGAAGTAATTGTCCGGCGTGGAAAGCGAGTCGGTGTTCTCCTCCAAAGAGCATGCGGAAAATAATAGCACCGCAGCGATGGACCAGATTTTATTATTTGTTTTCATCTTGTTCATTGTTGAAAAACTTAATATCTTGCCTGTATGCCGAGGGTGACTGTGCGCGCCTTGGGATATGCACCCAGGTCCACACGTCGCAAGGTGGAAGACGTTCCTTCCGAACTCACGTCGGGGTCGAATCCGTTGTAGTTCTTCCAGAGATAGAGGTTGTCGCCCGAAAGGGTGAAGGTGAAATCCCTGAATATGCTGTTTTTCTTCTTCATATCCAGAGTATAAGCGATGCTCAGGGTTTTGAGCCTCAAATACGAAGCATCGTGTATCAGGAAGTCGCTCGGAATGGAAACGTCCGTATAGCCGGCACGGGGAATGTCGGATTCGGGATTCCTTTCAGGATGATATCCGTTAAGCATATAGCGGTACTGGTTGGTATACATGCCCCCGGACATATAGAATTCGCCGTAATTGTAGATTTTTCCGCCAAGGGAATAAGCGAAGTAAAACCCCATGCGCCAGTTTTTCCAATAGAAGGTGTTTTGCAGGCCACCATAGATATAGGGATCCGCATTGCCTTGATATACAAGATCTTCCTGGTTGAGCACTCCGTCATGGTTGATATCGTAATATTTCGGTGTACCGTCCTCCCACCTGGAGGTGGTGCTAACATAAGTGTTGGTCACCTTGTTGCGTTCGCGTTCTTCATCACTCTTCCACACACCACCGTATTTGAAGCCCCACAGGGAGTTTAAAGGATACCCCTTCACATAGCCATAAATCATATATGGGTTGTTGCCCGGAGAGTTCAGGGCGGACACAAAATCTTCGGAACCAATGTCGATTACCTTCTGGTCATTATGCGAAACGGTAAAGGTTGTAGTCCACTGGAAATCCCGTTTCTGGACGTTGCGGGTGTCCACGGTCAGTTCCACGCCCCTGTTGGAAATCTCGCCAAGATTCATGAAGTGGCTGCCAAATCCTGTCTGGTTCGCCACCTGCACGGAAAGCAGCAGGTCGGTGGTACGGGATTCGTAGGCTTCAGCCGTAAGGTTCACCTTGCTGTCGAACAGCGAGGCATCCAGGGCAAGATTGTAGGATGTCGTTTTCTCCCATGTGAGTTCTGGTTGCGCAAGCCTGCTCTTGTAGAACGATACCGGTTGCGTGCCGTCGAAAATATATCCGCCGGTAGAGGACGACAGGGCTGCCAGGGAATGGTATGCGCTGATGGCATCGTTGCCGGTGACGCCACCGCTGAGGCGCAGCGACAGTTCGTTCACCCAACCGACGTTTTTCATAAAGCTCTCCTTCGAGATATTCCAACGCAATGCAGCCGAGGGGAACGCCGCCCATTTATTGTTCGCGGCAAAGTTGGAGGCCCCGTCATAACGGCCTGTCGCCGTGAGATAATAACGGGAATCGTAGTTCCAGTCCACTCGTGCGAAGAACGACATCTTGCTCCTCTCGCTCAGCGATGTGCCGGCAGTGTAGGTCTGCTTGTCGAGCACCGCATTCATGTTGTTCCACTTCACCTCGTCATCCATATATCCTTTTCCGCTCAACGAAAAGTTTTCGGTCTCGAATCTGTAGGCGGAAAAACCTATCAGCGGAGTGAAGATATGGCGACCCTTTTTCAGGTTGTACCTGGCGGTCGTTTCTGAGGAAAGGGAGGATTCGTGATACTCCGCCCGGGTAGCCTCTCCTCCTTCGTTTTCGGTGCGGTTGGGCAATGTCCCGGGGTTGTATCGATAGGTAGACCTGTCGTAAAGATAGTATGAGAACAGGCTGTTCACTA
>JAEEGL010534512.1_pt1 | contig 10754 bp, 6 predicted proteins | sample 9134231 | NCBI WGS metagenome assembly JAEEGL01 (sample SAMN16246548, study PRJNA631951) | gut metagenome | biome: gut microbiome; feature: rumen; material: fiber-attached | host: Bos | place: Iran: Karaj | collected 2018-10
ATTCTCGCTGTCGAGAATGCCATCTGTAAGTTGCTGGCTGTCACCCCTCAGCATATCACTCGTGCGAAATGGGGCAGCTCACCCCTGCATCATGCCGAATCACAGGGTGATGCCGAACAGCGCATGTTCGACACCAAGTACCTGCATCTGGGTGTGCCTGCCGGCATGCTGGAGAACCGTCCTGATATCCGCATGGCCAACCATGCTATGGAGGAGGCTTTCTATAATACGGCTGCAGCCCGCTCTGCCTTTTTCCCCAGCATCACACTCGGCGGTTCTGTCGGATGGACGAACTCAGCTGGCGGCGTAGTTGTTGATCCGGGCAAGCTGCTCTTGAATGCCTTTGCTCAGCTCACACAGCCCATCTTCGCCCGTGGCAAGCTGATTGCCAACAAGAAGATTGCCAAGCTCACCGAAGAAGACTTGCAGAAGAAGTACGTTCAGACGGTGATCAATGCCGGCAACCAGGTAAATGAGGCGATGGCCGACTGCATGGCAGCCCGCGAAAAGCATGGCTACTATTACCGCCAGGTGGAGGTACTCCACGAGGCCTACCTCGGCACCCATGAGTTGATGGACAACGGTAAAGCCAGCTATATCGAAGTACTCCGTGCACAGGAGTCGCTGCTTGACGCACAACTTGGTGCAGCCATGAACATGTACGATGCTGCCGAGGCTGTCATAGCCCTCTATATTGCCCTCGGTGGTGGCACAAAGTGATCTCTAAATAGCTTCAATGATCCTTTCACGCATGAGACTACTGATATTCATAACCTTACTGCTGCTATGCGGCAGTAAGGTTTATTCGCAAATAGAAGGAAAGACAGTCAACAGAAAGAAGGTGGCTGTCGTGCTGAGTGGTGGCGGCGCGAAAGGTATGGCTCATATCGGTGTGCTGAAGGTGCTGGAGAAAGCCGGCATCCCTATCGATGTCATCACCGGCACCTCGATGGGTAGCATCGTGGGCGGACTCTATGCCATAGGCTATAATGCCCACTCACTCGACTCTGTAGCACGTGCCCAGGACTGGTCATTTATCATCAGCGACCGTGACAACCTGCGTAACCAGAACCTCAGCGACGTAGAGAAACAATATACCTACGCCATCTCTACATCCATCTTCGGGGGTAAGCGCAATAAGCAGGCAGGCGGACTCATCAAGGGCAAGAACCTTGCAGAATTATTTGAGAAGCTCTGTGTGGGTTATACCGACTCTCTCGACTTCTCGCGTGATCTCCCCATCCCCTTCGCCTGCGTGGCAACCGACATCATCAGCTATACGGAATACGATTTCCATAGTGGCCGGTTACCTCAGGCCATGCGTGCCTCAATGGCTATCCCCGCAGTTTTCTCACCAGTCAGAATAGACAGTTGCGTACTCGTAGATGGCGGCATGCGAAATAACTTCCCTGTGGATATCGCCCGTCAGATGGGAGCCGACTTGGTGATCGGCATCTCCGTGCACGACAATCCAAAGACCGTCGACGACGTATGGGACACCATGAGTGTGCTGGGACAGATCATCGATGCCAATACGAAAAACAAATTCGAGGAGAATAAAGCCCTCACCGACATCTTTATGTATGTCGATCCCAAGGGATATGGTGCTGCCAGCTTCTCAGCTTCAGCCATCGACACACTGATCCGACGCGGAGAAGAAGAGGCCATGCGACACTGGGACGAGCTGATGGCACTGAAACAGCGTATCGGTATCGGTGAAGATTACCATCAGAGAATACTCCATCCTCTGCAACCTGCCATCATGACTGAAAATCAGCCCATAGCAGGGTTTGAGTTCGTCAACATGACAACAGAAGATGAGAAGTTCCTGCGTCAGAAATTCCACCTTTCCAAACTTGACAGCATCAATGCGTCGAAAGAGCAGGAGATCACCACCTCCATGCGTCTCGACCTGTTCTATAATTCAGCGGAGTGCCGCCTGATACCCAAGGATTCTGCCTATGTGGTACGCCTCATGGCAGGTAATCGCAAGTCTCCCCGACTCTATGCAGGTCTCCGCTTCGATACAGAAGAATATGCTGCCATACAACTTGGTCTCAACGTACCGCTGAAGACCTCTACCCCTGTCAGCACCGATATCACCCTGCGCTTGGGTAAGCGACTGATGCTAGGTGCCAACCTGATGATCCACCCCAGTAGTTTCACCCGTCCTACTCTCAGTCTCTCCTTCAGGAGAAATGACCTTGACATCTATATCAATGGTGAACGCGACTATAACATGATTTATAGCGAGTGGCAGTCCGAGCTGACACCCATCAATTTCAATCTGCGTTCCTTCAATTTCCAGTTAGGCTTGCAGTGGGATTATATCCATTTCATCAGTAAGCTCAATTCCGATGCATCAAGCATGGCGCAGATCAAAAACGATCATTACTTCAATTACTTCGCACGTATCAAATACAACAACGAGGATAACTGGATCTTCCCCACCCGAGGCGTGCGTTTCAATGCAGAATACACCTATCTGACAAACGACTTTGCCAAACTGAAGTCCTATGCTGCCGACGGCACCTATGAGGGCAAGAAGTCTGGCACAAGCATCCTCAGTGCCAGCTGGCGCATGTCGATTGCCTTCACTCCACGCCTCACCATCCAGCCCATGTTCTATGGTCGCCTCCTCTACGGCTCAGTTATACCCATCATCTATGGCAATACCATCGGTGGCGACTGGTTTGGCCATTATATTAAGCAACAGATGCCATTTGCAGGTATCGGTTGGATGGAATATGTTGACAACCAGTTTGTAGCAGCTCAGTTACAGGCACAGCAGCGCATGGGCAACAACCATTACATCTTGCTGCGCCTGGCAGGTGGCCAACAGGCAGACAGGGTGAGAAACCTGTTCGACAGAAGAACCCTGATTGGCGTACAGGCAGCCTACTACTATAATACGATGTTCGGACCCCTTGGAGGTACCTTGGGATATAGCAATCACACCAAGGAGCCATACTTCTACCTGAACCTCGGTTACGACTTTTAGCATAAAAAAGAGAGGCGCCCCTGATTTGGAGTGCCTCTCTTGGTTTACCGGTTATTATTAGAAGAACAGATAGCGGTTATCGACAACCTCTGCCTTCTGATAGAGCTCCTGGAGGAAACGGCCTGCTGCCTGCATGGCGCGCTGCTGAAGCTGCTGCTCCATCAGCTTCTCGTCGTACTTCACACCCTGGCGCTCTGCCTTCTTCAGCACCTGGAAGAGATAAGCACCACCGTTACCCTTGACAACGGCCTTGCTGAAGGCCCCCTGCTTGCTGGCTGCGATGGCTCCAGAGAGAGCGGGCTCGCTGGCACCGGTAGCCTGAACGAAGACAGGAGCTGAGAAGGTAACCTGCTTCACTGAGTCGATGCGGGCGCCCTTGGCCTTGGCTGCTGCGATATCAGCAACACCTGCCAGCTTGGTCTTGATCTGCTCGAACTTCTTGTCGCGGATCACATCCTGGCGCAGCATGTCCTTCACGCTCTCGAGTGAGCGATAGCCCACGGGGTGAATCTTGGTCATAGCCACAACCAGCAGGTTGTCGTTGTTGCCACACTCATAGAGGGGACTTACCTCACCCTCCTTGGCATCAAAGATCCACTTCATGGCCTCACGGGTAGCACGCAAGCCTGCTACATTGTGATCAGAGTTGAAGATGTCCTTACGCTCCTGAACACTGAAGCCGAACTTAGCGGCATTCTTCTCAAGATCGGCAATGGTCTTGTTCTCGCTCACATACTGGCTGAACTTATTGTAAGCCTCAGAATAGGTGCTCTTAGAGAAATCGATGGTGTGCTTGATGACAGCCACATCATACTTCTCAACCAGTGCCTTGCGATTGGTAACCTGAAGGATGATGTTTCCCTGAGCAAACTCGAGGTTCTTCACATCGTTCACGGAAAGTGCATTGATGGTGTTCAGATAGTTCTTTGACTCCTCATCCATAGAGTTGCTGTTCTCGTACATGGCAGAGGTAAGCCACATGGTCTCACCGGTCTGACCGTACTTCTTAGCCAGCTCCTCGAAGCTGGCACCAGCCTTCAGAGCGGTATAGATGCTATCGGCAGTCTTATGGGCTGCCTCAGCGGTAGCACCACCAACCTGGATCTGACGATACTCGATGCTGTCGGGCATCTGGCTCTTAGAGATGAGCTTCACCACATTCAGGGTGTTGTCAGCCTTTGACTCGAAAGGAGCTGTGGTCTGACCTACAGCCATAGAGTCGAGCTTGGCAGCGATGTCGAAAGGATAGGCACGCTTGGTAGCAGCGATGCCGGTATAGGGGAACTGTGACTGTGCCTTACGTACCACCTCAGCAGGGTTTGCACCGCTCTGGAGCTTCTGAGAGGCATCAACCATCGTGTTCATCAGCGCCTTGCGGTCGGCTGCAGAAGCAACCACCTGGAAGCTGACGTACTTGATATCGCGGGTCTCGACGGGCTGCTTGAACATCTCCTTATCCTCTTCGTACTTTGCCTTCAGATCGCTCTCCTCAACCTTCACATCGTTGTCGTTGATAGAAGAATAAGCGATAGAAGCGAGCTGCACATCAGCCTCCTGGTTCTGACCCTCGAAAGCCATCTTGGCTGATACAGGGTTAGAGATCAGGCTGTTGGCAATCAGTGCCTGATACTTCTGAGCCAGGGTCTGCTGACGGATCTGCTTCTCGATGAACTGCCAGTACTTATACACCTTCTCGTAAGACTCTGCCAGCTGAGAGTTGCTCAGGCTGCGCTTGTAGTCAGAGAGGAACTTGGTAAGCATGGAGGCATCGAAGCGACCTGTCTCCTGATTCACGAACGGTGAGCGCAGAAGCATGGGGTTGGTACCCTCCTTCATAATGTTCTGCAGTTCCTCATCGGTAACGGTAAGACCGATCTTCTCTGTCTCGTTTGCAATGATCTGCTCATTGACATACTGGCTCCAGACCTCATCCTTGATGCTGTTGAGCTGCTCCTCAGTGAAGTTGTCCACACCCTGAGTCATCTTCAGCACATCCTGGTATTCATCTACCAGTGCCTGGAACTCCTGTACATTGATTTTGTTTCCTAACACCTCGCCTACCTGCTGACGCTGCTGGTTCTTGGTTGCTTCGCAAGAACGGAAAGCCTCTTCAGCAATAAAGGCGAACAGGCCAAGGCCGATGATGATCACCAGCGCTACGCCTCTCTTTCTGATTTTTCCTAATGCTGCCATTTTTGACTATTTTTTTTATTTAAATTATTCTATCTTTATTAACACGTGCACACGTAGATGCGCACAAATCGGGCACAAAATTACAAAATTTACTGCAAACGAAGAAATTTTTAAGCAAAAAACCACTCATTCTACCACCTTTAATCGCACCAGCTCGATTTTTGTGGCTGTATTCTTGATGATTTTGAACTCATAACCGGCTATTGTAACCACCTCGTTGAGCTTGGGGAACGACTGATATTCGTGGAGGATCAGACCGCCTAGTGTCATATAATCATCATTCTCCGGCAAGTTTAGTTCGAACATCTCGTTGATCTTCTCTATCTCCAGTCGGGCTGAGAGCACATATTCGTGCTCACTGATCTGCTTCGCCACATGGTTGGAGTTGTCGTGCTCGTCCTCAATCTCACCTGTGATCTCCTCCATGATATCCTCGAGTGACACCAGACCGCTGGTGCCGCCAAACTCATCCACCACCACTGCCAGCGAGCGTTTCTCCTGCATCAGCATACGCATCAGCTTGGAAGCCAGCATCGTCTCAGGCACATAGGAGATGCTACGCACCAGCGACGGTCTGAGACTGTTCAAAGGAGTATCCTGCTGAGCGGCAGTCAGGCGGAACATATCACTGGAGTGTACATAGCCCGTGATATGATCGATATCCTCGTGATAGACAATGATTTTACTATGTCCGCTCTCCACAAACACCTGCTGAAGACCGTTGATCGTCGTGGTGTCCTCCACCGCATCGATCTCCGTGCGGGGCACCATGCAGTCGCGCACCTTCGTCTCAGAGAAATCAAGGGCATTCTGGAAGATCTTCACTTCCTCGTCGATCTTCTCGTCATCGGTGGCGTTGTCGATACTGCTCTGCACGAGGTAGTCGAGATCCACCTTCGTGAACTCATGTTCGTCGGCATCCTTATTCATACGGATACCCACCAGACGGAGCAGTCCCTTCGACAGCAGCGTGGCCAGGCGTGATATGGGATATAGCACCACATAGAACAGATAGGCAGGCACCGCAAAGAAGGTGAGCAGGGTGTTGGGGTTGTTCTTGAAGATGGATTTGGGAATAAACTCACCTGTAAAGAGCACCACCAGCGTCGACAGCAGCGTATCACAGGTGACGCGCATGCCATCACTCAAGGGATAGAAGAGTGTCTCGTCGAAGATCTTCGCGAAGAGGATACCATATATCACTAGCGCAATGTTATTACCCACCAGCATCGTGGAGACAAAATTATTGGGGTGCTGATAGAAGATTGCGATAGCTTTCTGAGCCAGACCGTTCTTCTCCTTGTCCATCTCAGCCAACAGACGGTTGCTGGAGACAAAGGCTATTTCCATGCCTGAGAAGAAAGCAGAGGCCAGCAGGGAGACGATAAGCCAGATGATCAGTGCTGTCATGGGGCGGTCCTCCTGTGTTTTTGGGCTGCCTGACGCATGGGCTCCTCCACCGTTGCGGTATCTGCAGGATTCTGAGGCTGTTCCTCAGCCTTGCTCTCGCCAGTCATATCCTCCCGTTCGAAAGAGCCTTTCGAGTTGCTGACCATATAATGGCGCATCTGCTCATCGCTACGGAAATAGGAGCCTTCCATCTGGCGATCCGGGGTGACCACCTTCGAGAACACGTTGGAATAGAGCTCATGTTTCATCCCATCCCAATAGAGCTCCTCGCTGGTGTAAATCAGTCCGTTGATATTGCGGATACGCACCCTACCCCGCAGATGCCAGAGCTTCTGCTGGTCATAATACCAGGCTGTATCTGCCTGGATATAAGCCTGCACATGGAATTTCTCGTCGAACTGTTCGAAGAAGACACCTTTTTCGAAAGTCCAGCGCGACGGATGGCGCACCATGTTCACATCCCAACGTTCTGTCACGATACGGTACTTGATGACACCTGAGTCGCTGATCAGCGTGTTGACGCCATAGGAAGTCATCATCGACACAGAGTCACGGTCAAAGATGGGAGGTGCGGTATGCTCCTTCACCTCATTCCCGCAGGAGAAAAAGCAAAAAGGTAAAAAGGTAAGAAGGTAAAATACCCCTTTTACTTTTTTACTTTTATCCTTTTTTACCTTTAATCTACCTTCCATTTTGCAAACCATCTCTCGTTGAAGGTAAGTCCGATGTTGATGCGGAAGGTATTCTCCTTAACCAGATTTGTAGCGGAACGACGGTTCCACTCTGCACTGATGTTCAGAATAGAACGGTGGTTGTAATTATTCAGGATAGGTATGCCGAAGCCGAGGCTGACATGATATTCTTTGGGACCATCACCATTATTAATATAATAATAAGGTGTAGTATAGCCGGCACCGATACGATAGCGCACACGGTTGAAGAACTTCATACTGTTGGCATTAGGCACATACTCGGCACCTACATTCACACGATGCATATCTTTCAACAGACCGGACTTCAACTGATAGGAGCCTTTGCCATTGCCTTCATTGACATACTCCGGCATCACCACATTACCCCATTTCTGCATCTGGTAATCAACCCCCACACGTAATTTGGTGCCATGCTGAAAGGCCAGTCCTGCACCATAGGTCCATGGCAGTTCGATGGCATCATCAAGCTGATAAGTCAGAGAGTCTCTCTGACCGGTTGTAGATTTCCTGTTGGTAATGATACACTCGGGGTCGGCACCCGTGTTATGACCCGGACTGACAACCACACCAAGTGTCAATTTGTCATTCTTGCTCAACGGCTGTTCATACTGCAGACCAATATCGAGCCGGTAGCTGTTCATGGTGGTACGATAAATCTTGGTCAGCGTGTTCACATCGCTGGTACTGCTGGTAGCTACGCTACGCTCTCCGGTACCCCAGAGATAGGCGAAGTTGAAACCTACGGACAAGGGTTTGATAATCTGATAGCCTAAGCCGAGGAAAACCTGGTTATAGCCGCCCGAACCTTCGTGTGTCGTACGGATTGTAGCATCCACTTCTGGAAGTCTTTCCCTGGTATAATAGTTATAGCCTACATTCGAGTAAGGCAGGATACCGAAAGACATTCCCAGATGCTTCATCAGGCGCAAAGTACCTACCACATAGTCAAAACCACCACTTTTCGCATTGAGTTTCTCCTGCCCCTCACGCATCTGAGTTGTCTGAAGAGACAATCCTGCGTCGAAAATGAAAGTAAGAGAATCAACAGATGAATAGGAAGCAGGGTTCATCGGGTTGACTTCGTTTCCTTTACGGAAACCGTAACCAACACCACCCATACCTTTATTCTGTCCAACAGTCTGATTAGCCAGGTCTCCAAGTCCGAACTGGCTATAAGGTGAGTTCGTGCCACTCTGTGCTGAGGCACCTATAGTTGTCAGTGCCATCAAGGCAAGACAACAGAGAGATTTATTCATATTTTGAGCTTTATTTCTATAGAAAATCATTTCAGCGTGCAAAATTATTGAAAAAAATTGGAATAAAACGCTTTTTAGTGCAAAATATAAGCTATTTTTGCATCGTGAAACATTTAAGAAAGGATTTTTGTACATTTTTAGGTATCATTTTGATGATACTTCCGCTCAAAGCAGCAGCACAGGATTCACTTGCCACGAATGCGTTGGATTCTGTGGAGATCAGTCTGCTCACCTGTTCTCCACATGAAGAGATCTATAGCCTGTATGGCCATACCGCCCTGCGATGGCATAATCTTAAAACCGGTGAAGACCTGGCCTTCAACTGGGGTGTCTTTAACTTCAAGAAGCCCTATTTTGTGCTGCGCTTCGTGTTTGGTCTGACCGACTATGAGTTGGGGGCTGTCCCCATGAAATACTTCATGGAGGAGTATCGCCAGGTGGGCAGCAGTGTCACTGAGCAGGTGCTCAATCTCACTGCTGAAGAGAAGAACAACCTCTACCTGGCATTGGTAAGAAACCTACAGCCAGAGAACAGGATTTATCGTTATAATTACTTCTACGACAACTGCTCAACACGTCCGAGAGACATAATTGAGCAAAGCGTTAACGGAGAAGTAAAATATACTGATAAAGAGGATTTTACACCATCATACAGAGAGATGATTCATATCTGTACAAGAAACCACCCATGGGCCACATTCGGTAATGATATTTTACTTGGCATAAAAGCTGATTTCGCCACTGACAGACGGCAGCAGGAGTTCCTGCCAGACCATCTGCTTTACGACTTCGATCGGGCACAGATTTATGCCAATGGCGACTATCGTCCACTGGTCAAGGAAAGAAGAACTATCGTACCGGCAGGCGTACAGGTAATTGAGCCTGACTTCCTGTTCACCCCTATGGAATGTGCCTATGCATTGCTTGTCATCTCCCTCATCATCATAGCCATTGAATGGCGGAAAAAGAAGACGTTCCGACTATGGGATACATTATTAATGGTAGCCCAAGGACTGGTGGGATTAGTGCTGTTTGTCATGCTGTTCTCCCAGCATCCCACCACCAGCACCAATCTGCAGCTACTGCTGTTCAATCCCCTGCCCTTCTTCTTCCTGCCAGCAGTCATCAGGGGGCGCGCCACCCGTTGGTGGATCCTGCAGGCCGCACTGTTTACTTTGTTTATGATTGGCAGTCTTTTCCAGAACTACGCAGAAGGGATGATCATTGTGGCACTATGTTTGCTGCTTAGATCAGCGATTCATTTCAAAAACTGAAGCATAAATTTGGTTTTTCGGTGATTTTGTGCTATCTTTGCACCCGTTTTTACGTAGTAAACAATAAAAATTAGATAAAAAGATGAATTTCAACAAGATTTTGAAGTCGCTCTTTGGAGACAAATCCTCGCGCGACATGAAACTGATTCAGCCGTTTGTAGAGCAGGCAAAGGCTGCTGCCGCAAAGGTGGAATCACTGGATAACGATGCCCTCCGCCAGCGGACGAAGGAACTGCAGAAGCAGGTTCAGGACTCTGCCAATCCCCAGAAGGCACGTATTGCAGAACTGAAGGCCACCATCGAGAGCACCCCTATTGACGAGCGTGCCGATATCTTCGCACAGATCGATAAGATTGAGAAAGAGGTGCTTGAGATCTACGAGAAAGCCCTCGACGAGGTGATGCCTGAGGTGTTTGCGATTGTCAAAGAGACAGCCCGCCGCTTTGCTGAGAATGAGGAGACCGTTGTGACAGCCACCGATTTTGACCGCGAGCTGGCTGCCGACCCCAAGAAGGATTTTATCACCATCGATGGCGACAAGGCCATCTACCATAACCACTGGACAGCAGGCGGTAACGACCTGAAGTGGGAAATGATCCACTACGACGTACAGCTCTTCGGCGGTACGGTGCTCCATCAGGGAAAGATTGCCGAGATGGCGACTGGTGAAGGTAAGACCCTCGTGGCTACCCTCCCCGTCTTCCTGAATGCACTGACAGGTAATGGCGTACATGTGGTAACAGTGAACGACTATCTGGCAAAGCGTGACTCCGAGTGGATGGGTCCGCTCTATATGTTCCACGGACTCTCTGTGGACTGTATCGATAAGCACCAGCCCAACTCAGAGGAGCGTCGTAAGGCCTACCAGGCTGATATCACTTTCGGGACCAACAATGAGTTTGGTTTC
>JAEEGL010666256.1_pt1 | contig 10754 bp, 9 predicted proteins | sample 9134231 | NCBI WGS metagenome assembly JAEEGL01 (sample SAMN16246548, study PRJNA631951) | gut metagenome | biome: gut microbiome; feature: rumen; material: fiber-attached | host: Bos | place: Iran: Karaj | collected 2018-10
CCAAATCCGGTGAGTCCCTGATGAACCGTACGATCCTGATCGCCAATACCTCCGATATGCCGGTTGCCGCCCGTGAGGCGTCCATCTACACCGGTATCACGATTGCTGAGTACTTCCGCGACATGGGCTTCTCCGTCGCACTGATGGCCGACTCCACCTCCCGCTGGGCTGAGGCTCTGCGTGAGATGTCCGGACGTCTGGAGGAAATGCCCGGTGAGGAAGGTTACCCCGCGTACCTTGGCTCCCGTCTGGCGCAGTTCTACGAACGCGCCGGCCACGTTGTCTCCCTCGGTCAGGAAAACCGTGAAGGTTACCTCTCCGTTATCGGCGCGGTCTCGCCTCCGGGCGGTGACACCTCCGAGCCGGTCTCTCAGGCCACCCTTCGTATCGTGAAGGTGTACTGGGGTCTTGACGCTTCGCTTGCCTACCAGCGTCACTTCCCGGCGATCAACTGGCTGAACTCCTACTCGCTGTATCTTGACAGCATGGAGCCCTGGTTCAACAACACCGTCCACGATGACTGGATGGCGACCCGTCAGCATCTGATGACCCTGCTTCAGGAAGAAGCTTCCCTGAACGAGATCGTCAAGATGGTCGGTATGGACGCGCTTTCTCCGCAGGACCGTCTGAGAATGGAAGCCGCGCGCTCCATCCGCGAGGACTTCCTGCATCAGAACTCCTTCGACGAGATCGACACCTACACCTCGCTCGAGAAGCAGTATGACATGATGAAGCTTGTCTACGCGTTCTACGAGCAGGGCACCAAGGCGCTTGCCCAGGGTGCGAACATCAATGACCTTGTCAAGATGAAGACCCGCGAGCGCATCGGCCGTTTCAAGTATACCCACGAAGAAAACATCGCTGAAGAATATGAGAAGGTCAGCAACGAACTCATAGCTGAGATCGGTACGCTGATCGGAAAGGAGGACCGCTGATGGCTAAGGAATATCGTACGATTCAGGAAGTCGCCGGCCCTCTGATGCTCGTCAAGGGCGTCGAAAACGTTACCTACAACGAACTCGGTGAGATCGAGCTTGCTTCCGGCGAGACCCGCCGCTGCAAGGTCCTGGAGATCGATGGCCAGAACGCCCTCGTTCAGCTTTTCGAGTCCTCCACCGGTATCAACCTCTCCAACAGCAAGGTCCGTTTCCTCGGCCGCGCGATGGAGCTGGGTGTTTCCGAAGACATGCTCGGACGTGTCTTCGACGGTCTTGGCCGCACGATCGATGACGGTCCGGAGATCCTGCCCGACAAGCGCATGGACATCAACGGCCTTCCGATGAACCCGGCCGCCCGCGCTTATCCTTCCGAATTCATTCAGACCGGTGTCTCCGCGATCGATGGCCTGAATACGCTGGTCCGCGGCCAGAAGCTCCCGATCTTCTCGGCTTCCGGTCTGCCCCACGCCAACCTCGCCGCGCAGATCGCGCGTCAGGCCAAGGTTCTCGGTACCAGCGAACCCTTCGCCGTTGTCTTCGCGGCTATGGGTATCACTTTCGAGGAAGCGCACTTCTTCCAGGAGTCCTTCCGCGAGACCGGTGCTCTCGACCGTACCGTTCTGTTTATCAACCTCGCCAACGACCCCGCCGTCGAGCGTATCTCCACCCCGCGTATGGCGCTGACCGCCGCTGAGTATCTCGCGTTCGAGAAGGACATGCACGTCCTTGTCATCCTGACCGATATCACGAACTACGCGGACGCGCTGCGTGAGATCTCCGCCGCCCGCAAGGAAGTCCCCGGACGCCGCGGCTATCCCGGCTATATGTACACTGACCTCGCGCAGATGTACGAGCGCGCCGGCCGTCAGAAAGGCAAGAAGGGCTCGATCACGCTGATCCCGATCCTGACCATGCCCGAGGACGACAAGACGCACCCGATCCCTGACCTTACCGGCTACATCACCGAAGGCCAGATCATCCTCTCCCGTGAGCTGTACCGCAAGGGCGTTACGCCTCCGATCGACGTTCTTCCGTCCCTGTCCCGTCTGAAAGATAAGGGTATCGGTAAGGGCCGCACCCGTGAGGACCATGCCGCTACGATGAACCAGCTGTTCGCGGCTTACTCCCGTGGTAAGGAAGCGAAAGAGCTCATGGTCATCCTTGGCGAAGCCGCGCTGACCGAGATCGACCTCATCTACGCGAAGTTCGCGGACGAGTTCGAATCCCGCTACATCTCCCAGGGCTACCGCACCGACCGCACGATCGAAGAGACCCTGAACCTCGGCTGGGAGCTGCTGCGCATTCTGCCGCGCTCCGAGCTGAAGCGTATCAGTGACGCGATGCTGGACACCTACTATTAAGGAGGTTCACGAATGGCCACTGTGGTAAATCCTACCAGAATGGAGCTCACGCGCCTCAAGGGTAAGCTGGTGACAGCCGTCAAGGGTCACCGCCTGCTGAAAAACAAGCGCGATGAGCTGATGAGGCAGTTCATGGAACTCGTCCGCGAGGACATGGAACTCCGCCTCAAGGTAGAGGAAGGCATCAAAAACGCCAACCGCAACTTCGTCCTCGCGAAGTCCGGTATGTCGGAAGAGATCCTTCAGTCCGCCATGATGGCGCCCAAGCAGGAAGTCGAACTCCAGGTCGGTGAAAAGAACGTCATGTCCGTCGACATTCCGGTCTTCAAGACCCGCATGCGCACCGCCGACCCCAACGACATCTACTCCTACGGCTTCGCCTTCACCTCCAGCGACCTCGACGACGCAGTTGCCTCCCTCTCCTCCATCCTCCCGGACATGCTCCGGCTCGCGGAGGTCGAGAAGTCCTGCCAGCTCATGGCCGCCGAGATCGAAAAGACCCGCCGCCGCGTCAACGCCCTCGAGCACGTCATCATCCCCGAAACCCAGGAGGGAATCAAGTACATCACGATGAAGCTCGACGAAAACGAACGCTCCACCCAGGTCCGCCTCATGAAGGTCAAGGACATGCTCCTGCAAGAAGCGCATCAGTATCAAAAATAAAAACACTCAATAAAAACAGCCACCGCCTCTCCTTTCTCGCTCAAAATGCTTCGTCAGGAGAGGCGGTGGTTGTTTTATTGCTTGGTTCTGGTTGCTTGGTTTGATGGTTTGTGCGGAGTGGGGGTGGTTTTCTTTTTTCAGAAACGCTGAGTCATCTCTCTGGGGAATGTTATCTGAAAGAGATGACTGGTTTGGAGGTTGAATCATCTCGAGGGAAATAATGCCCGAAAAAGATGACTTTTTCAGTGATTGAATCATCTCCCAGGAAAAAATGTCCGAAAAAGATGACTGGTTCGGCGATGGAGTCATCTCATGAGAAAAAAGGCCTGAAAGAGATGACTGCCCCCAGTGATTGAGTCATCTCCCACAGAAAAACGCCCGAAAAAAGATGACAGCCGGCAAATTACTCCTCCTAAAATCACAGAAGTAACCTAAAAGATAATTTATGAGTATTTTAGTCTATGCGAACTCGGAATCCACGAGGAACTCATTCAGTGGATTTGATGAAATTCGACTAACAATGAAATGCAGCTTCTCTTAGTCATCGGTCCCCGCGTTTTACTGTATGGTAATTTTCACTCCGGGTTTTGATACGAGTGTATTTTGCGGCGTACAATGACTAAACCGCGAGAAAACGCCGATAAAGTCTATATCTCCTCCGTCACCTGCATTTTGGAGAAATCGGCAAACCAAGAGCATAGCCTAAACCAGCAATCCTCCATCGTCTTAGTCCACCCAACCCCAAACCACAACGAATACCTTGCAACAATCTCCCGCCCCAGACAACAATAAACCCCATACACCCTCTCGACGAAGCATGAGGAGCAAGGAGAGAGGGTGTATGGGGAGCTTGTCTCTCGACGAAGCATGAGGAGCAAGGAAAGACGGTGTATGGGTTTCTTCTCGCCGTTTATTCGGTTTTTACTCCGGAGAAGGTAAGCTTTCTATCTCGGAGGTTCTGGGGTAAGCCCTCTTTTACATACTTTTGATAGGCGCTTTCCGTGAGAACGAGATAGCTGTCGGGAATCCCGGTCGCGACAAGGCTTTCCGCTTCAAAGTAACTCATGTTGTTGGAACTTGCCACATAAATAACCGGACTTACAACTTCTTTCCCATCAGGCGTCCAAAACGACTCGTCTACGTGATAGCTTTGAAACCGAATCTCCCTGTCCTGCCGGAAAGGCGTATCAATCAAGGTATCTCCATCAAGCCCCATCAAAGCATCTTCGGTCAGGTACCTCTTCATGGCTTCCGTTTCCTCATCCGTAAACGTGTCCGGAAGCAGGTAGCATCGGACTCCTGCCATAATCTGCTCTTTATCGTCCTCCGAAAAGGTAAATCCTTTCTCTTCCAGATAATTCACTGACAGCACGAAATAATCCAGATCCCCCTTCGGGATATTCTCCATATATCCGCTGCGCTGCCACTCCTCCATCAATTCCTTGTCATAATGATCATAGTGAATGATATAAACACCGTCACTTCCCTCGATGCTCTGATACCAACGATAGGTATCGACCACCATCTGATCAAAAGCCTCGCGGAATTGATCCCCTTCCTCTTTGATATAAAAATGTACAATCGTATAGTATTCCGAATGAGCACTCCCGCATCCGGAGACCAAAACAGCGTAAACCATAGTTAATACCAGAAGAATCACTTTTTTCATATCGATCACCTCCGATTCAATTATAGAAATACTCTACGAAATAATCATTTTACTTCACATTAAAATCTGATAAAAATCGCTGTAGCAGCACGCTGACAGACAAAAACAACCACCGCCTCTCCTTTCTCGCTCAAAAAATGCTTCGCCAGGAGAGGCGGTGATTGTTTTATTGCTTGGTTCTGGTTTGTTGCTTGGTTTGAGGGGTTTGTGCGGAGTGGGGGTGGTTTTCTTTTTTCAGAAACGCTGAGTCATCTCTCTGGGGAATGCTGTCTGAAAGAGATGACTGGTTTGGAGGTTGAATCATCTCGTGGGAAATAATGCCTGAAAAAGATGACTGTTTCGGATGGTTGAGTCATCTCGTGGAAAATAATGCCCGAAAAAGATGACTGGTTCAGCGATGGAGTCATCTCATGGGAAAAAATGCCTGAAAGAGATGACTGCCCCAAGTGATCGAGTCATCTCCCCCAGAAAAATGCCCGAAAAAGATGACAGCCGGCAAATTAATCCTCCTAAAATCACAGAAAAACCACAGAAAAATCACAGAAGTAACCTAAAAGATAATTTATAGGTGTTTTAGTCTATGTGAACTCGGAATTCACGAGGAACTCATTCAGTGGATTTGATGAAATTCGACTAACAATGAAATACAGCTTCTCTTAGTCATCGGTCCCCGTATTTTACTGTATAGTAATTTCCGCTCCGGGTTTTGATGCGAGTGTATTTTGCGGCGCACAATGACTAAACCGCGGGATAACGCCGATAAAGTCTATATCTCCTCCGTCACCTGCATTTTGGAGAAATCGGCAAACCAAGAGCATAGCCTAAACCAGCAATCCTCCATCGTCTTAGTCCACCCAGCCCCAAACCACATCAAAAATCTTGCGCCAAACCTCCGTCCCAGACAACTATAAAACCCACGTACACCCTCTCGACGAAGCATGAGGAGCAAGGAGAGAGGGTGTACGTGGGTTTCGTGTCTCTCGACGAAGCATTTTGAGCAAGAAGTGCGGGTGTGTACTGGTTCATTTACAACCCCAACACGCTGAAAATATCAAAGAAGATCCGGTTCCAGTCTTGGTCGAGTTCGCCGCAGTCGACGATCTCCGCGTGGAAGCGGAGGACATCGAAGAAGTGTGCGAGGTTCTGGAACGGCTTCAGCGGAATCTTTTCAAAGAGCGTGGCCCAGAAATTGAAGACACGCCCTGCATATTCGTGGATGCGAATCTCGGCGTCGAGGGAGCGCATGGAAATCTTGAGGCGTTTGCCGAACTTTTTTTCGTACTTGGCATGAATGATTTTAACCAGACGGCGGCATGCTTTTCGGCGGTTTCCTTTCAGAAATCGGCGCAGCGCTTCATCGGCCGCGATATGGATCGCACCGTCATCAAGCTGCATGGCAATGCCGTTGTACCCTTTATCCCAATCGTCCCCGAGCACGATAACCATTCGTTCCATTTTACTATCCCTCTTTGTGTTTGACGTTACGATCATCGCCGGCTCTTCGCCGCGCTTTTCTTATTCACAGTAAAACTCCTCGTCCGTATCCAGACACAGGCACGCGAGCCGTCCGCCGAATGTGGCGCCGCAGTCGATGTTGATGAAATGACCTTTGCGATAGATGCGGTCCGGGTGCGGGTTGTCTGGGATTGCCATCACAGGCGTGTGCCCGCTGATGATGTAGACGTCCGGGTAATAATCTTTGTCGTAGTCCGGGCGCTGCCAGACAAGCTCATCGATCGAGTAGTCGTCGAGCGGCCGCCGGGGTGAAAAGTGCTGCAGCCCTGCATGCACCAACAAAAATTTCCGCCCGCTTACAGAAAGCGTTGTGTAGGCCTCAAACTCTTCCAAATAGTCAAGGATGTCGAGGCGCGATTCTTCATCAAGCCTGGTGAATCCGCGGATCGTGGACTCGCCGCCGTTTGCCTGCCAGTCAAGCAGCTTGCCGGTAATGACCGCATCCATCTTCCCGATCGATTCTTCCGTAATCTCCTCCGAAAGAAAACGCAGGCACTCGAGCGCCATGATCTCATGGTTGCCGATCAACGGAAACACGTTCGGGCGCATCATCATATCCTGAAGGATCTCGATCGGCTTTTCGCCACGATCGACAACATCTCCGATCACATAAAGCGTGTCTCGATCCGAGAAGCGGATCTTTTTCAGCATCTGACGGTAGAGCTCATATTCACCGTGGAGATCCGACATCACGTATGTAGCCACAGGCACCTCCCGCAAGCAAAACAATAAAAAAAACAAGCCGGGGAAACGGCTTGTTTTGGTTGACCGCTTCCCCGGCGGGTGTGAACTAGGAAAGTATCAGCAGAGTTAAATGATTTCCTTCGCCGTGCCGTCCTTCTTGACGATCGTAACCTTGCACTCTGCACCGTACGCAGCGATCGCCGCAATTACGACTGCCCACGGTGCTGCCCAAAGCCCGATAACGCCTCCGACGACACCGGCGGTTACCGGAATGTTCAGAATGGTTTCACCTTTGCGGGAAATCTGAACACGTGTGACATTTCCCTCCTCGACCGCTTCTTTGATCTTTTCGACGATCCGATCCACTTCGGTCTTTGGAGCTTTCTGCTCTTCCGTTTGCTGGGTTTCGGCTAAAATACGGGCGATGGCCTCTTCCGTGTTGCCTTCGGTTTCGAGTAATACCGCTTTTACTTTAGCGTAATCAGCGCCGGTCGCGCTCATTACTTTTTCAACCATCTCTAATGTAATGTCCATCTCAAAACCTCCCTTTTTTATTTGACAGAAACCCGAGATTCAGTTCTGTCATCTTTATTATATCATAGGGAAATGCGGCGGACAATCATTTACTGTGTCACAATTCCGTTACGGTTTTGTGACTAATCTCTTAAGTCTCGGGACGCCTCGGCTTGAGCCTAAGCTATGATCACCATTTCGGGGCAACGATTGTCTTATAATATTCTTCCAAAAACTTAACCAACTTTTTCATTTCGGGTTCCTCCTTTTGTTTGGTTTGCTTTGGCTTGATTGGATTCCTTTCAGGATCGGATCTAGTTTCCTTTCCTTTTCTGAGTACAGAATAGCACCGCTTTTGTTCAATGTTAAATACATATCATATTGATTTATCCATTCAAATTCCATATGATATTTTGTATAATCCATTCGTATAATCTGAATCTGTATTAGCCCGCGGTAATATAACCTAGGCTTTTATGTGCTGTTGTGTGTTGTTTTCTGTCCGATCATTGAGGAGGTCACCATGGATTTTCGCAGCTTGTCCTACTTTAAAGTCGTTGCTGAGGAACTTAATTTCACGAGAGCGGCCGAGCGGCTCAACATGAGCCAGCCGCCCCTGAGCATGCAGATCAAGCAGCTCGAGGAGGATCTTGGCGTGGTACTTTTCATCCGCGGCAAGCGTCATCTTACGCTCACCCCGGAAGGCCTGCTGCTGAAAAGGCGAACCGAACAGCTCCTCGATCTTTCGGAAAAGACCCGCTCTGAACTGCTTGGACTGAAGAATAATCTGGCCGGAACACTCCACCTTGGAATCGTCGAGGGACGCGCGCCCTATTTTGTCGCGCGCTGGATCGCCGGCTTCCGCGATGAATTCCCGCTCGTTGACTATTCCATTTCCAACGGTTCGAGCGATGACGTGCTCGAGATGCTCTCGCGCGGCAATGTGGATCTTGCGGTCGTGGCCGCCCCCTACGACACGGAGCATCTCGACGGACTTTGTGTCGGGCAGGAGCCGTGGGTCGCGATGATCCCGAATGACCATCCCCTCGCGCTCCGCATGGGCAATTCGATCAGCCTCGCCGATCTGAAGGATGAGGCCCTGATCATTCCGCAGCGTGCCTCGCGCGTGACCGCGATCCGGCAGTGGTTCCACGGCGTCGGCGTGGAGCCGAAGATCATCTGCAAGCTTTCAAGCTATGTCAACGCGATCGCGCTCGTTGAGCAGAAGGTCGGCATCTGCATTTTCCCACAGACGACCTACACCCCCAACCAGCACATTGTCACAAAGATCATCACCGACCCGCCGCGCAAGAATGAATACGATCTTGTCTGGTTCCGCTCGCAGCCGCCCAAGGGGCTCGCGGAGGAATTTGTCTACTATGTGAAGGATTTCCTCGAGGAAGACCTGTTCCACTCCACCCGCTTCCACGTCAAAGAGACGGAATTCTCCGATTTTGAAGATTCCCCGATCCTGGACTAAGAGGGCGCCAAGGGCCTTGTCCCCGGAAAAAACATCTGAATCAGCTCAATTTTATTAGCACTCACCATCAGTGAGTGCTAATATTTTACAGTCTGTTCACACTTTTCGTATAATCTCTTCACAATTGAGCGGTACTATATAGTCATCCGAAAGGAAATGAGTCCAAGAGCGAAGCGAGATGAGCTGAGCTGAAGGATTCACACAAACAACCAACACCAATCTTTGAAAGGAGATTTTACTATGTTATTTGAAATGACCCCTTATGAAAAGAATTACCGTAACATTTTCGGACGTAACCCCTTTGCTGATTTCGACAAAGAATTCTTCGGCGAGAACGTGCCTTCGATGCGCAACTTCCAGACCGATATTCAGGATACCGGTGATGCGTATGTGCTCGAGGCTGACCTGCCCGGCTTTGACAAGGACGGTATCTCCATCGAGGTCAATGATCATCGCCTGACGATCAAGGCTGAGCGTCATCTCGACTACGAGAACAAGGACAAGAAGAGCGGCTACGTTCGTCAGGAGCGCTCCTACGGTTCCTACACCAGAAGCTTCGATCTGAACGAGATCGATGAGGGTGCGATCACCGCAGCCTATAAAGACGGTGTCCTGAAGCTGACGCTGCCGAAGCTGGCTCCGAAAGAACCGACAAGCCAGAAGATCTCTATTGACTGATCGCACAGCGAGTTGAACCGCGTGTTTGATTCTCCGCTGGATGAATCCACTTTCTGTTACGTGTGTACTTTTCCTTTTCCTTTAATATTTCTCCTAACGATTCAAGGCCTTCCGGGCACCAAACCCGGAAGGCCTCTTTTTTGTGCTGCGCTCACCATCAGCCGGCGAGCTGCGAATATTCATTACTCAGGAAAATGCTGGCTTGGGCCGAGATTCCACTCGTCCACCTGCATCGAATACGGATTCAGTCCAACGTAGTAGGCGTCAAGTCCCGTAAACCAGTCCGTGATCTCATCGCCAAGCGCGACCGTGTACATGATGTCGCGGGTCCCGCTCGAAGCACAGTAATCAACAAACTCCTGCGGAATCAGCTCATTGGCATAGTACAGATCCGGCGCCCCGAAGCAGTGCAGCATCTCGTGAGCGATGGTCGACGGCGGAGTCTCCACATTGTCAAACTTGACAAAGATGTTCATGAACTCATAGTCCACGCTGCGGCTTCCGGCCACGTCGTGATAATGGATCGTCCAGGGGTTGACCTCGTTGCTGTAATCGGTGTTGAGGAAGAACATAAAGATGACATTGTTCGCCTGGTACTTCTGCATCAGCGAAGCCACCGGCACCTCATCCACCAGGTACTGCTTCTGCACTCCGTACATCGATCCGTCGTATCGGACGAGCTCCTCTTCGAAGGTCCGCTGGTACAAAAGGTCTGAGTTCACCGACCAGTCATAGATGAAGTTCGCCGTTACTCCGTATTCCGACGCCCGGTCAGTCAGCCACCGGCACGCAACGCCCTGATAACTCAGCATGCGCTGCATCGTGTCATCCACACCGTTTGGCCAGGAAGACAAGGCATCATTGGCCATGATCGTGACAATGAGCGTCGTGCCTTCCATCTTGTCTGCGGAGCCAAGGCTGCCGAAAGTCGGAGCTTTGCTGGTGACATACGCGTGCGGTCTCGGATTCTCGGTATCCCGCGGCTTTTCTTTCTCCGGATGGATCGGGCTTTCCGTCTCCACCAGGACAAGCGGCTCAGGGGAGCCGGCCGTCTTGTCCGCCTCCGACCCCGCCGCGCTCGTGCTTACGCAGAGGCAGACCACCAGGATCATACTCACAAGCACGCTCCATACACGTTTGCTCTTCATGCTACCCTCTCCTTAGTTAGGCATCAGTGATTTCAGCCAGGTGCAGGCATCCTTGTAGGCTGGTCCGAAATTCGGCGTACCCTCAAGGCTCACACGGCCATCGTA
>JAEEGL010827423.1_pt1 | contig 10754 bp, 4 predicted proteins | sample 9134231 | NCBI WGS metagenome assembly JAEEGL01 (sample SAMN16246548, study PRJNA631951) | gut metagenome | biome: gut microbiome; feature: rumen; material: fiber-attached | host: Bos | place: Iran: Karaj | collected 2018-10
ATTATATTGGAAGTGAAGTAAAAAATGCTATTATTACTGTTCCTGCTTATTTTAATGATAGTCAAAGACAATGTACTAAAGATGCAGGAAGAATTGCAGGTTTAAATGTTATGAGACTTATTAATGAACCAACTGCTGCTGCAGTTGCTTATGGATTAGATAATAAAAGTTCTGAAGATAGAACTGTTTTAGTATTTGATTTAGGAGGAGGAACTTTTGATGTTTCTATTCTTTCAATTAGTGAAGAAACATTTGAAGTTAAATCTACTAGTGGAAATACTCATTTAGGTGGAGAAGATTTTGATAATCAAATTATGGGTATTTGTATTCAGAAATTTTCAGAAGAAACTGGAACTGATATTTCTAATAATCAAAAAGCTTTAAGGAAATTAAAATTATATTGTGAGAAAGCTAAAAGAGAATTATCAAGTGCACAAGAAACTCATATTGATATTGATAATTTAGCAGAAGAAGAAGATTTAGATATAACAATATCAAGAGTTGATTTTGAGGAACATTGTAATGAATTATTTAAAAGATGTTTCGATTCAATAAAAGAAGCAATGGAAGATGCATCATTAACAAAAAATGATATTGATGATATTGTTCTTGTTGGAGGATCAAGTAGAATACCAAAAATACAAGAAATGATAAAAAATTATTTTAATGGTAAAGAACTATGTAAAAATATAAATGCTGATGAAGCAATTGCATATGGTGCAGCATATCAAGCAGCAGTTGTAAATGGTAATGAAAATCCAAAAGAAAAAGATGATGAAAATGATGGACTTGAAAAATTAGTTCTTGTTGATGTTACTCCTCTTTCATTAGGAATTGAAACTCAAGGTGGTGTTATGAGTGTTGTTATTAAGAAAAATAATCCTATTCCTGCTAGAAAACATAAAACTTATAAAACTACTTGTGATGATCAAGAAGAAGCTAAAGTCAGTGTTTATCAAGGTGAAAGAAAAATGGTTGCTGATAATTTTAAAATTGGAGATTTTACTGTTAAAATTAAAGGAAGGGGAAAAGCTGGTTCAATTAAATTTAGAATTTTTTTTGAATTTGATGTTAATTCTGTTTTAAATGTTACTGCTAAAGAAATTAATGAAAATAATGAAGAAAATTTAGTAGTTACTGCTGAAAAAATGCAATTGAGTGATGAAGAAATTGAAGAAAAAATACAAGAAGCTAAAAAATATGATGAAGAAGATAAAAAAAATGTTGAAATTGTTCATGCAAGAATTGCATTACAAAATTTATGTTATGATCATAAAAAAAATGCTAATGATAAACAAAAAATAATTATTGATGAAGTTCTTAAATGGATTAGAGATAATAAAGATAATAAAGATCTTTCAATAAATGAATATGATCAACAAAAAAAGAAATTGTTAGATGCTATGAAATGAAATTATTCTTATTTTATTTTTTTTAAATTTTAATAATAAAAATATTATAAAATAATTCAAAATATTAATTTTTAAAAATATTATTAAATACATAATTTTTTTATTTTAACTCATTATATTTTTTTTCTAATTCTTCCATTGTAAAAAAATTATCATTTCTATCTTTTTCCTTAATCCAACTATAAATTTCTTTTGCTTTAGGAGTTTTTAATTGTAAACATTTTTCTTTTAATTTATTTTTAAATTGTATTATTTTTTCATTTTGTTTATCTATCACATTCATTTTCTCAGCTTCTTCAATCATTTTTTCTAATTCATGTTTATTTAATTTAGAAAAAATATTATTAATAACAATTTTATTTGATTTTTGACTTCCAACTTCTTCAGCATTAATAACAAGAGTAGAATTAACATCAACAGTAAATGTAACATCAATACTAATTTTTCCAGCAGGAGCTTTAGTAATATTATCAACAGTCATTTCATTTAAAAAAATATTATCTTTACAATATTCATTTTCTCCTTGATAAATTTTAATAATTATTTTAGTTTGATTATCTTGACTAGTAGTAAATCTTTTTTTTTTATTAATAGGAATTTTATTTCCTCTTTTAATAATAACCTCCATTTTTCCATCTTTAGTTTGAATTCCTAAAGAAATTCCAACAATATCAAAAAGTAATAATTTATCATTTAAAATATCACCATTAATAATTGCAGCTTGATATGAAGCTCCATATGCAACTGCTTCATCAGGATGACATTTATAAGTTTTTAATTCTTTTATATTAAAAAATTTTTTTACTATATTTTGTACTTCATTAATTCGAGTTGATCCTCCTACTAAAACAACATCATCAATATCTTCTTTTTTATATTTTGCTAATTCAAGTGCTTTTTTAACACAAGGTAAAAGTTTATCAAAATATTCTTTACAACATTCATTAAATTTTTCTCTAGTTAATTCAATTTTTAAACTAATTTCTCCTTTAATATTTTCAAGATAAATTTCAGTCTCATCCATCATTGATAAATCAATTTTAGCTCTTTCACAAGCAATTTTTATTCTTTGTTTTGCTCTTGCATTATTTGAAAGATCAATTCCATTAATTTCTTTAAATTCATTTAAACAAAAATTAAGTAAACAATTATCAAAATCATCACCACCTAAATGTGAATCACCAAAAGTAGATAAAATATCAATAAAATTATCATTATCTTCAGTATCATTAATATTTTGTTTAATATTTAATACAGTAACATCAAAAGTTCCTCCACCTAAATCAAATATTAAAACTTTTCTTTCTTTATCACTTTTATTTTCAAGTCCATAAGTAATTGCAGCCGCAGTTGGTTCATTAATTATTCTTAATACATTCAATCCAGCAATTTTTGCAGCATCAATTGTACATTGTCTTTGAATTTCATTAAAATATGCTGGAACTGTTATTATTGCATCTTTTATTTCATTATTTATGTAAGTTTCTGCTATTTCTTTCATTTTTTGAATTATCATTCCTGAAATTTGTTCTACTTTAAATTTTTTTTGTTCATTATTATAATTTACATCTATTAAACATCGTCCTAATCTATCTTCTTTTTCAATATCAAATGGGACATTCTTTATGTCATTTTGAATTAAGGGATCATCAAATTTTTTTCCTATAAAACGTTTTGTATTATAAATTGTGTTTTTTTCATTTTTTATTTCTCTTGTTTTTGCTTCTTCACCAATAAAACGCCTTTCTCCTAAGAAAGATACCATTGATGGTGTTATAAATTTTCCTAATTTATTTGGTACTATTACTATTTTATCTGATTCCCATAACCCTACACATGAAAATGTTGTTCCTAAATCTATTCCGATTGCTCTCTTTTTACCTTTCATATTTATAAATATATATATTTTAATGTTTTATTATAATAATTTTTATTTTATTATTTTCTTTTTTTTTTTTTTGATTTTTTTTTTTATATAATATTTGGAGTGTTCATTTATTTTTATTTTTTAAATTAAATAATTAAAAATAAAAAAAAGTTATTTTTTAGTTTATATTTATAATTTAATCTTTAATTTTTATTTTTCTAGATACATAAAGATAAAAAATCTTTGGTGTATTTTTTAAATATTCAAATTATAAAATCAGTGTTTTATTTGAATAGTTAAAATCTGTTATCAAATAATAAAAAATGAAAGTATTTTCATAGTTTAGATAAAGAATTAATTTTATGAAAAATAACAAAATTCATTTTATATATCAAAATTAAAAAAAGCAAATAATATAATATGAAGTAGTATCAATTATTTATTAAATAAAGTGCATTTTATTTTACAAAAAATCATTTAATTTAAATTATATGCAATCTTATTTAAGTAAAATAAAAATTAAAAAGAACAATTTAAAATATAGTTAAATTTATATAATATTTAACTGTACACCTCATTATTATAAAATATTAACAAATCATCAATATAATTTAAAGTTAATATTTAAATATTTTTATATCTTTCTTATAGTTTTATATCTTAAGTAAAATAATATTCAATTATTTAGATAATATTTAATTATTTAGTTATTATCATTTTTATTGTATATTTTTTACTTAAAGATATATTTAACTTTTTTATAATATATATTACAAAATTGGATGACATGAGTGAAAGATTTTTCTATATCTATAATAGACTAAAATATTTTTATTGATTTTAAGTTTTTCTAATTTAAAAATAATATTGAAACAGATATCTAATATAAATTAATGGATAAGAATAATGAAATTAGTAAAATAAATTCAAAAAAAAAAGGTTCATCATTATTACCTGATTCCTTTCTTAATAAATTATATAAGATAACAAATAAATATCAATTATATGATACAATCACAATAATTAGAATTTATAATAGGAGTATCAAAAAAGAATATAAAGATTTCAAAAAGAAAATTTCTTCTATATTAAATATAAATTACTTCAATAGTACAAGTTTATATAAAAAATATGCTGAAATTGAACTGATGGAAATAGGTATTTTTTTCTATTCTAAAAATTTAAATAAACCAAAATTAGAAATTACAAAATATGATTTAAAAGAAATAAAAAGAAAGATATTCAAAGCAAGAAATAAATTTAAAAATAATCAAAAAATTTGTCCGTTTTGTGCTAAAAGTTTAATTTATATAAATAGACATTTTTTTGGGGTTAGAAAATCATCTAAAGGATGTGATTATTTTTATAATTCATTGTTATCTTTAAAAAATTTGAATAAACAAATGTATTTTTATTTTCAAACTTTTAAATATTTATATGATAGTTTAGAAAATTTAGAATTTTCTCAATTTGAAAAAGTTATTCAAAGAAATTTAAAGGAAAATAAAATTGAATATAAAGTATTAAATAATAGAGCTATATCTATTAAATTTAGTACCTTCCTTCATAAATTATTTGACAATTTTAAACAAATAATAAAATTAAATAATCAAAAAGTAATAATTACAACACCCATAATTGAAATAGAAAATGATGAAGAAAAAGATGATGAAAATTATAAAAATTATAATAATATAAATAAATTTAAAAATAATAGTACTCCAAAACTAATATTTGAAATTAAAAAAGTAAATAAATTTCAAAACAGTTTTAATTTATTTAAAAAAAATATTTGATTATTAATCAAATACAAACAGAAGTATAAAAGTAAAATTATATAATTAAAATCAATTTTTTTACAAATAAAATAAGTTATATGTTTAAATAAATTTAATATTAATAAATATATTTTATGAAATTATTATTATAATATATTTAATTGTTTATTATATATATAATATTTAATAAAATATGAATTTTAATAAAGTATATTAATTTTAATATGATATATGATTTTTATATAATAAAAAAATTTATTATTTTAATTAAAAAATATTTTTTTTTTTGTTTTTTATTATTGATAATAAAAATTAAACTCTTAATTTTTTATATGCAGATAAATTTATTTCATTAAATAAATTTTAACATTTAATATAATTTAATCCATGCCATTTCATATAATATTGACAAATTTTTTTTAAATCATGATGATTTTTAGTTTTAGGTTTCTTTAATCCTTCAATAATCCTTCTACCTAATTTTTCTCTTGATATATTTTTTGAATTATTGAAAAAAATAAAAGATAAATCTTTTGCTATATTTTCAATATCAAAATCAGTTAATTCAAATTCTTCTTTTGTATAAACTAATTTTGAATTTAAATTGTTTTTACAAATAACAATACATTTTTCTGGAGTTTTATTTCCACATTCAATTAAAATTTTTTGAGTACAACCACCTATTTCACGAGCAATTTCAAAGTCATTTCTATCATCATTTACTCTTCCACAAGTTATTTTAATTATAAGAAGTAATAAAAATAAAAATTTTTTCATTTTTTATATTTAATTATTAATCATATAAATAACAATAATTTATATATACAAGTTTATCAAAATATTCATTTTATTCTTTCTTTATTATTAACTTTTATTTTAATTTTTTTTAATTATTTAATTTTTGTGACATTTTATATTTTTAAAGAAATAATTAATATTGAAATCATTTCTGTTTTCATTTTATTTATAATAATTATTTATTAATATTCTTTATATATCATATTTATATTATACATTAAAATAATATTAAATTACCTAATATTTACATTTAAATAAATATTCTAGCTAACATTTTTATTTGAAAAACATTTTTAAACTATTATTTTTAGAATTCATAAGATTCGGAGGAATAAAATTTGATTTTATAGTACAAATATTATTCATTTTTATTCCTGATTTATTAAAAGAATTAAATCTTATTTTCTTTTTAAATTTTGTAGAATTATTCAATGTTTTATATAAGTTTGTTTCCAAAAAAGTTGTTTTTAATTTTCTACTTTGTTGACTCACTAAAATATTTGAAATAGGATCATTAAAATCAATTCTTTTTGTAAATTCATAAGTTTCATAATCTGAAATTGTATTTATTTTCTGAGTTATAGGTTTTTTCTTTTTTATTTTTTTTACTGAAATATTTAATTGAGGTTTTAATGTTTTAAATTCAACTACATTTGTAAAATGATTTTTTAATTTTATTTTTTTAATTATTTTCTTCGAAGTTTCTGTGTTAAAAGGGAATTTTATTTTATTTAAATTTAATAATTTTTTTTCTGATAAAGATTTATTATTTTTATTATATAATATTTTATTAATTGGAATAATTCTAATTTTTTTTTTTGAAGAAGTATTATTAATTGTTTTTTTATTTGATAAAGTAGTTTTTTTAATATTATTATCATTATTTTGTTTATTTCTTGGAGATGATATTTTTGATATTGAAGATAATGATAATGATGATTGAGAATGAGAAAAATCAGAAAAAGTATTTTTTTTATCTTTTTTTTTAATAATAATAGTTTTAACTAGATTTTCTTTATTTAAATTCAAATTTGATGAAATTTTAGGAAGTAAAAAATGATTTCTAGAAGAACTTCTATTTTTTAAATGAACTTTTTGATTATAAATTTTTGAACTTCTTTTAGTTAAATTTTTATTTGTTTTTAATTCAATATCAAAATTAGATTTAAGAGAATAAAATAAATTCAAATCAAAAGTATTTTTTTTTTTTTTACAAATCTTATCAATTTCAATTTTTTTATTACCATCTCTAACATTTTTTATTAATCCTTTATTTCTAATATCTTTAATAATATTTAATCTTTCAATCATAATATTTTTATTTAAATTTTCTAATTTTTTCCAAGATTTCATTACTAAATCATAATGACTTAAAATCCAATTAAATATTTTAATATCAATAGAAAAATAAATTGCATGTTCACTTTTACAAATTGCATTACAAATCAATTCATTTTCAATAACTATATCATTCATTCCTAAAATATCTCCTTTTTTTACATATTTTAAAATAGCATCATTTGGAGTATCATTATAATCATCATATTCATAAGAAAAAGGAATATTTCCAATTTTTGAAATATATTCATTTATTTTTTTAGATGTTAAATATGGAATTAATAAAGTAACTTCTCCTTCAAAAAAAAATATTATTTCTTCATTTTTATTTAAATATTTAAATATATAATCATCTTTTTTTATTCTTTTCTTAATAAAAAAATTCCAATAATTAGTTGCAAGAACTTGAAAAGGAATTTGTTCAAAAAGTTTAGTACTATAAATAAAATTCATATCTAATTTATTTAATCTTACTTGTATTGCTTTTATTGAATTTTGATATGAATGTTTTGTTAAAGTTCCAAAAAATGAATTTTCTTTAACAAAAATTGTTGCAGTTCTTAAACAATTTTCATTAATTAAAGCATAATCACCAAAAGAATTACCAATTCCTAAAGAAACAACTTTAAAATAACCAACAATTCTTAAATGAACTTTTGTATTATTTTCTATTTGTAAATCTACTGCATTTATTTTATTTAAATAATCATTTAATTTCATATTAATATCATAATTTATTCTTAATTTTTCATCAATTTTAATTTCATCTTCTCTAATTTGATAAATTTGATTATTATTTGAGAATGTTTTATCAAATAGTAAATCTTCTTTATATTTAAATAATAATTTTAAATGTTTAATATATTCTGTTTTTGTCATATATACATCTATTTCTTTTGGGACTAAAATATCAACTGAACCTGATAAAATAACATAAAATGTTTTTCCAATTTCACCTACTTTCATTAATAAAGTATTTTCTTTAAAATATTCACATCTTAAATCTTGAGATATTTTTTGTAATAACATATCAATATTTAATGAGTTATCTTCACTTTCATTTATTACTGAAATAAAATTATGTAAACTTTTTAAATATGTTTTTATTATGAATATTTCATTTTCACTTTTATATTTTTTTGTTAATATTAATTTTATTAAATCTGCATTTTCAGAATTATTAAATAAAGAATCTAAAATCTCTTGATTATTTAAATTATTTTTTATAATTTCTGAAAATACTTTAATTTGTTTTAATTCTTCTGATGTAATTGTTGATGTTCTTTTTAATTTTTTCATTTATTTATTATATTAATTAATTCAACTTTAATTAAAAAATTTTAAAAAGATAAAACTTTATTTTATTTTTTAGTAATTATCTATTTCATTTAATTGATTTTTTATTATATTGAGTAATGTATCAGTTAACTTATTATGTTTTTGATTTTCAAAACTATGAATAATTTGTTTTAATTTTTCATTACTGCATATTTCTTTATTACCAGCTATTCTAATCATATATTTCTTTAATTCCTCAGTTGATAATTGGATATTTTCAAATAATATTAATTGCTTTTCATTAAATAGAAGTTTTTTTAATCTAATTATATCAAAAATTGAGTTTATATATATTGAAGTGTCAAATAAATCTTGAACTAATTTTATTTTTTCTAAAGCATTTTCTATATCTTTATATTTTGATTTATCACTATCAATACTCATTAAAACATTACACCAAAAATTTTGAAATATATTTAAATCTATTTTATCTTCTTTATTCTCATCTTTTAATTTTTTTTCCTTTTTTAAATTTTCATCTGTGTTATTTATTATTATTTTTTCATGTAAAACATTATCAGAATTTTCAGACATTGTTTTAGATTCTAAATCTTTATGTTTAGGTTTAAAATGATAATTTATATTCATATATTTACTAGTTTTATTACTATCATGTTCAGATTCATTATCAGGAATAATTTCAAATTGAGGAGAACTTTTAGAAGGAGTTGAATCTGATATCATATTATTTCTACTACTTATTTTAGGAGGATTACTAATATTTATATATTTTCTATTTTTTTTATTTGAATTTTTAATTAATCTACTTCTTAAAATAAAATTAAACATAAAAAATTCTTTTGAAAAAGAAGCAAAGAAAAAAGTTAAAGCTTTACCTCCAATTTCTAAAGCATTAAAAACTGCCATAAAATTTGCCAATGATGAATCTAATTTATCATATGTTCTCTCAAGATATGTTGTTTTATAACTTAATGCAAAATTTAAAAAATAAGTATCAGTAATTGATTCTTCATAATCATCTTCACTATAATCAAATTGTAAAAATTTTTTTTTTGAAGGACCAACTAAATAAGGAATTAAAGAAGCATCAGTTGAAATTTCTACATTTTTAAAATATAAAGTAGTTCCTTTGTGACTTTTAGTTAAAGTAAAAGTTAAAACTTGTGATTGAATTGGTTCATTTATTGATAAAGGATTTGGAATATATGATTTAATGAATACTTTTAAATTTCTTATTGAACTAATTACTTTTTGAAATTTTTTATTTTCTTGATTTGTACATTCTTCACTTGCACAAACTTGTATAAATTCAAAAGTCATTGGATTTGTATTTTCTCCTAATGGATTAATAGGTGATAAAGTATAATTAATTGTAGTATTTTTATATAATTTTGAATCAAAACAATAAGTAGTAGATAAACCAGCTTCAATATTAGCAGAAAAACCTAATTGTTCAGTAAAATAATCATTATCACATTCACTAAAATTATAATAAGCTAAAATTTCATTATTATCTTCATTTGATGAACTATCACCTGAACTTCCAATATCACCTCCACTATTTCCACTATCACTTCCTGTATTTCCACCATCACCTCCACTATTTCCATCATCACTTCCTGTATTTCCACTATCACTTCCTGTATTTCCACCATCACCTCCACTATTTCCACTATCACTTCCTGTATTTCCTGTATCACCTCCTGTATTTCCAATATCACTTCCTGTATTTCCAATATCACTTCCTGTATTTCCTGTATCACCTCCTGTATTTCCAATATCACTTCCTGTATTTCCTGTATCACCTCCTGTATTTCCACTATCACTTCCTGTATTTCCTGTATCACCTCCTGTATTTCCTGTATTACTTCCTGTATTTGTTGTATCACCATTGTTATTATCATTATTACTTCCAGTTGAATCAGTATTAGTATTTTCATTATTATTATTATCACCTATGTTATTTGAGTCACTACTACTTGTTCCTGATGAGTCTCCTGTGTTTATATCTGTATTTGAACCTGTTGGATTTGTTCCTTCATCTGAGTTAGTATTCCCTTGTCCATTATTATTTCCTTGGACTTTTCTTATAGTTGTATTATTATTTTTATATAAAGATTTATTTTTTTGTTTTAATTGTTTTAAAACAGTTTGATTATTTTTGTTTTTATAAAAAATATATCTACTATTTTTATTTTTTTTATTTTTTCTCTTTTTTAAATTTCTTAATGTAGAATCATCATCATCTTCTTCTTCTTCTTC